>Ga0315308_1002339_pt1 | contig 10791 bp, 11 predicted proteins | sample TDP3_MG_FD_203078 | JGI IMG/M metagenome (GOLD analysis project Ga0315308, IMG submission 203078) | Freshwater sediment microbial communities from Lake Towuti, South Sulawesi, Indonesia - TDP3 | ecosystem: Environmental > Aquatic > Freshwater > Lake > Sediment | place: Indonesia: South Sulawesi...
GTCCCAGGGAAGATACAAGATCTATATAATTGACGAGGTCCACATGCTTGGCCCGAGCGCCTTCAATGCCCTGCTCAAGACCCTGGAGGAGCCACCCTCCCACGCCATTTTTATTTTGGCCACGACCGATCCAAACAAGATTCCCTCAACGGTCATCTCGCGATGCCAACGGTATGACTTCGGACGCCTCCCGCTCCGCATTATTGTAGAGAGGCTCAAGGCTGTTTCTTCCGGGGAAGGGATAGAGGCGAGCGAGGGGGCGCTGTATCTCATGGCCCGGGAGGCCTTCGGCAGCATGAGGGACGCCCTTGTCCTCCTCGATCAGGTTCAGTCCTTTACAGGGAAAAAGATCGCCGAGTCTGATGTCGTAGAGATGCTCGGCGTGCCGGAGAGGCAGATCATATATGACCTGTCATCTGCGATCATCTCCAGAGATGCCGGGAAATGCCTTGACATTCTGGAGCGCGTCTATTCCAGCGGCCATGACCTCAAAAGGCTCGGTGAGGATCTGATAGAGCATTTCCGAAACCTCCTTGTCCATAAGATCACAGGTGAGGCCGGAAGATTGATCGACCTCCCACAGGGTGAGCTTGTTGCTCTTGCCGGGCAGGCAAATGCAGTGAGCGCCGAGGACCTGCACCTTTTCTTCAATACCCTTACGGAATATATTGGGTCTTTGCCGAGGGCGACATCCCCACGGATTCATATGGAGATGGCCCTTGCCCGCATCGCATCCCTTCCTGAAGTCACTTCCATAGGGGAGCTTATTAGCAAGATGGAGGCAATGGAAAGCCGCCTCTCTGACCAGTCGTCTTCCCCTGAGCATCAGGCCGGCAGGGCACAGAGATCCAATCCCCCGCCTGAAATGCCTGCCAGCACCTCTGCTCCTTCTAACGCTGATTTGGGAAAGGGAGAGGGAGGATGGAACAATTTTCTTGAGTTCCTCAGAAAGAAAAATCCTCCGCTGGCCTCGTATCTTGAGAGTGGTAATTTCGTTGAGGAACGCGGGGGAAAGATCATTGTAGGCTTTCCGCGGAAATCCGTATTCCGCGAACATCTTCAGGATGGGGAGAGGGACCTTGCACTCAGCAGGCTTGCTGAGGAGTTCTATGGGCAGCCCGTTAAGATGGAATTTATTGAGTCTCAGGAGCCTGCAAAAGGACCAAAAAGAGAATCGGACGGACAGCTTGATCAACCTCTTGTCAGAGAGGCGCTTCAGGTCTTTGGCGGAGGAGAAATTGTTGAGATTAAGAAGCTCTGATATAATTTTTTTATGAATGACCACGATGCGGTATGGCGCCTGATCCAGGAGTTGAAAAAGCTTCCTGGCGTCGGAGAAAAGACAGCCACCCGTCTTGCCTTTCATATCCTTGGACGGGGAGCAGATAATGCAAGAGGTCTTGCCGAGGCGATCCTCTCCGTAAAGGAAAGGATTAAGTTGTGCCGGATATGCTGCAATGTAACGGAAAAGGTTACATGCAAGTATTGCAGCGATGTGAAGAGAAATTCCGCACTGCTTTGTGTTGTGGAGGACCCCGCTGACCTTGTTTCTATTGACAGGACGGGTGAATTCAATGGAAAATTTCATGTCCTGCACGGTGCCCTGTCGCCCCTTGACGGGATCGGCCCGGAGAGATTGAAGATCAGGGAGCTCCTGAAGAGGCTTGATGGCGGTGAGGTAAAAGAGGTCATAGTTGCCACAAATCCAACGGCAGAGGGAGAGGCAACAGCCCTGTATCTTGCAAGGATCCTGAAGCCGTACAAGGTAAAGGTGACGCGGATTGGACAGGGCGTCCCCTTCGGGGGGGACCTTGAGTATATCGATCGCGTAACGCTCGGCAGGGCGCTTGAGAACAGGAAAGAGATCTGACAGACTTCTTCAAAAGCTTGAGTTTTCATTTAAAGTCTGTTAAGGTAAATATGATTTTCTGAAAGGAAAAAAACTATGGCAACTCAACAGCTTGTGATGTATGAGGAGGAGTTCCGCCAGATTAACGGCGTTCTTAACCGCCTCGGAAGGGAAGCTAACGCAAAGATAGTTTTTCTCGTTGACAAGAACGGCCAGCTTATTGCTGCGACTGGAGAGATTCAGAACATTGACACCACTTCTCTTGCGTCCCTGACCGCAGGAAACATTGCAGCGACCGGTGGACTGGCAAAACTTATCGGGGAGAAGGAGTTTTCCATCCTTTTTCACGAGGGGGAAAGAGACAACATCCATATCTCACTTATCGGCCAGAGAGTTATCCTTGTTGTAATCTTTGATCAGCGCTCGTCCCTCGGATTGGTCAGGCTGAGGGTAAAAAAAGCAGGAGACGAGCTCGGCAGCATATTCGACAAACTTATGCGAAAGGTTGAAAAAGAGCCAGCCGTTGAGTCTCCCTTCGCAGAGATCACTGATGAGGATATAGATAATCTCTTCCGTGAATAGCTGAGGTGGACAGTGTCCTTCATTAACTATTCTTCACGAGAGATCAATTGTAAAATTGTATATTACGGCCCCGGTCTCTGCGGGAAGACCACCAATCTGCAGTTTATCTACAACAAGACAAATCCTGAAGCCAAGGGGAAGATGATCTCTTTGGCGACAGAGACAGAGAGGACCCTTTTCTTTGACTTTCTTCCGCTGGCCCTGGGCACCATCCGCGGTTTCAAGACGCGCTTTCACCTTTACACCGTTCCAGGACAGGTGTTCTACGACGCCAGCCGCAAGCTCATCCTCAAGGGCGTGGACGGGGTCGTATATGTAGCCGATTCCCAGGTGGAGCGAATGGATGCCAACATCGAGAGCTTGGAGAACCTGAAGACCAACCTCAGGGAGCACGGCTATGAGCTCGAGAGGATTCCCTATGTGGTCCAATACAATAAAAGAGACCTTCCCAATGCAGCCTCCATAGATGAACTCAAGAGGGTTCTTAACCCGAATTCGGTTCCGGAGTTCGAGGCCGTGGCAACAAAAGGTGTTGGTGTATTCGACACCCTCAAAGCCATTGCCAAACTTGTCCTCATTGAACTCAAGAAGGGCGCCGGCGTCACCTCCTGACCTGTTCCTTCTTCCCCGAATTTGATATAATCTCCTCAATTACAGAATAACGGTTCCACGGTAGCTCAATGGTGGAGCATCCGGCTGTTAACCGGAGGGTTGCAGGTTCGAGTCCTGCCCGTGGAGCCAAGACGGACTCTCATCAAAATCCAGCTTAATAGGCTGGTCTTGATGATTCACGATATATAGGCCGAGGTCAGGAAGCTGCCTCAGGCCCATTTTTATTTGCCCTGACAGGACAGCCTTGCCCTTTTTTGGGGGCTTATTCCTGCTCCCGTTGCCATTCCCATTATCGGTCCTGCCGTCATACTCAATATGGCTCACAAGGAGCCTCAGGAGGTCTTTCTTCTCATTGGGGGTGAGCCTGTCAAAGATCTGATTGAACTGCTTGAGGTTCTCCCCCACGACCTTCACATCAATCTCCCGTGCCTGCCACCGGGCAATCTCGGTCGTGACTTCGCCTATCCTCGCCTCCTTTGCCTTCTTTGTCTCCTCCAGTTCATCAAGCCTCCTGAAGATGAAGCCGTTCTCGGTCTCCTTTTTCCCATTGGATGATAGGGCATTCAGGAGGTTCTGTGCCTCCTCTGTGACCTTCCTCAGCTCCCCCTGAACCCGTGCCAGTTCATCCTTGAGAGTTGGGATTTCATTCTTTTGGAGGGATTTCGCCTTCTGGGCGATCTTCTCAATGACCACGGGGCTCTGGGAGAGGAATTTCAGCCTCTCAATAACCAGGCTCTCTATCGCCCGTGCAGGCACGCTCCTGACCGGGCACCCCTCTTTGCCCAGATGCTCTGCCTGGGTGCACTTGTAATAGAAATACCTGTGCTTGTTATGGGCGTAGGCAAAGTGCGGGGTCATCATAGAACCGCAGGCTGTGCACCTGATGAGCCCTTTCAGGAGGAAGTCATGCTTATCCTGGTTCGGGGAGGTTTTCTTCTCCCCGTTTTTCGTTAAAACCCTCTGCACCTGTTCAAAAATCTTGGTTTCAATGATGGCCTCATGCTGGCCGTCGTAGATGCCGTTCTTGTATCTCATCTTTCCGATGTAGATGGGGTTTCGGAGAAGGTACTGGAGCTTGTTCTTGTTGAACTTCTTTCCACCCTTTCTCCTGCCCTTCTTGTTCGTCCATTCCTTGGAGTGGAATTTCTTGTTTATCACATGGGCGGTCTTCAAAAGGGATTTCTCATCAAGATAAGTCCTGAATATCTCCATCACCTGCCTTGCCTCTTTGGGGTTGACCACAAGCCTCTTCTTCTCAAAGTCAATGTCATAGCCCAGGACCGGGTGCCTGCCTGTCCATTTGCCCTTCTTGGCTGCTGCGGACATCTTGTCCCGTGTCCTCTCTGAGATAATCTCCCGCTCAAACTGGGCAAAGGAGAGGAGGATGTTGAGGGTGAGCCTGCCCATGGATGTGGAGGTGTTGAACTGCTGGGTCACGGCCACAAAGGAGACCCCGGCAGTGTCCAGGGTCTCCATGATCCTCACGAAGTCCTTGAGGCTCCGGGAGAGGCGGTCCACCTTATAGACCACCACGATGTCGAATTTCTTGGATTGGGCATCTCTCAAGAGCCTCTTGAGGGCTGGCCTCTCCATGTTCCCACCTGTGAAGCCACCGTCATCGTATCGTTCAGGGTAAAGCTCCCAGCCCTCGGATTTCTGGCTCTTGATGTAGGCCTCGGCAGACTCCCGCTGAGCATCCAGGGAATTGAACTCCTGCTCAAGCCCCTCCTCTGTGGACTTGCGGGTATAGATGGCGCACTTCCTGGGCTTTGCCTTTTCCTTATCCTCAGCCATTCTTAGCCCTTTTCATCATGCCAAATTGGTCCTTGGGAAAGGGGAGAAGTCAAGCTATTCCTTATCCTTCCCTCTCCCCGGTGGGGAGAGGATCAAAGTGAGGGGGCACCTGCCCCTTCTCCTCCGCAAGCCGAATCACCCCCCTGGCAAGGATCTCCGCAATCCTTTCCAGCCTCTCCTCCGGCGTCAGAATATCCTCTGGCTCGTCCATAATCCTGTCCTGATATATAAATGTGGATGTAAGGTGGGCTTTTGGGACAAATTAAATTGTCTGGGCTAAAAATGTTGACAAAATAAACCCCATTGGATATTATGCCTTCAGATTAAAAGAGGACCTTTGCATGGGGATTCAATTTGTCGCGGAATGGAAAGAAGAAAAGCCCGATGCTTTCATAGAGGGCACGGGTTTTTTAATTTTAAGGGAGAGGGGGGAATGAAAAGGCAATTCAGCGTTAACAAAAGTAATGTTTTGAAGGCAATATTTCCCCTGGTGCTTCTTATCATTGTTCATGCAGGATGTGAAGGATGTGGGGAAAAGGAAGAACAGAAGGTGGCGCAAGCCTGTATAGTTAATGGAGATTGTTCAACAGGCTATCTATGTCAGAACGGCATCTGTGTTCCCAGGCAGGCAGGGTCGTGTACTACAAAGGCAGACTGTCAGGCTGGTTATATATGTCTGAACGGCAAATGTGTTGCGCAATCGCAGGACACAGTCCCACCCGACACGACGATCACATCGAGTCCACCGAATCCAAGCAACTCCAGTGCAGCAAGTTTCAGCTTTATCTCAACAGAGCCAGGCTCGACCTTTGAATGTCAGATGGATGCAGGGGGGTATTCTGCGTGCACCTCTCCAATGACATACACGGGGCTTTCAGAGGGCAGTCATACTTTTTATGTAAGGGCGATTGATCAAGCTGGAAACACAGACTCTACCCAAGCCACCTATAACTGGGTGATTGACACGACTCCCCCAAACACTACCATTACCTCCAACCCTGCAAATCCTACGAATCAGACCACAGCGACCTTTGCCTTCAGCTCTACGGAAGCGGGCTCAAGCTTTCAGTGCCAGCTGGATGCTGGGGGATGGGCAGCCTGCACTTCTCCCCAGAGCTACACAGGGCTTGCAAATAACTCTCATAGTTTCTCTGTTAGAGCAATAGATCCTGCAGGGAATGTAGACATAAGTCCTGCATCATATAGCTGGACAATTGACACAATTCCACCCAATACGACAATCACATCAAGTCCGCCAAATCAATCTAACTCAAGCAGTGCCACATTTAGCTTTTCTTGCAGTGAAGCAAGTTGCACTTTTGAATGTCAGATGGATTCAGGGGGGTATTCTGCGTGCACTTCACCAAAGACCTATACAGGGCTTTCCAATGGCAGTCATACCTTTTATGTAAGGGCAAGGGATGCTGCTGGCAATGTGGATGGAAGCCCTGCACAGTATACATGGACAATTATTACAGATACTTGGCAATCTACCTCTACCATAGGCGCACCATCAGCAAGACAGGCACACACCGCCGTCTGGACAGGCACACGGATGATAATCTGGGGTGGATTGGGGGGTGGCTGTAGCGACGGAGGTAGGTATGACCCATCAACAGATACCTGGCAATCAGTATCAACCACAAATGCTCCTTTCTGTAGGTATTATCACTCTGCCGTGTGGACAGGCACTCAGATGATAGTCTGGGGAGGATATGGAGGCGGTTACCTCAGCACTGGTGGGAGGTATAACTCCTCAACAGACACCTGGCAATCCACTTCTACCACAGGAGCTCCCTCAGGAAGGATGGAACACACAGCGGTCTGGACAGGCACACGGATGATAATCTGGGGGGGAGCTAATGCTTCCACGGATTTTAACACTGGTGGAAGGTATAACCCCTCAACGGATACCTGGCAATCAACTTATACCACAGGAGCTCCCTCGGGGAGGGAGGAGCACAGGGTGGTCTGGACTGGCTCGGAGATGATCGTGTGGGGAGGAGGTACTATGACATTGACCTTCTTCAACACTGGTGGTAGGTATAATCCCTCAACAGACACCTGGCAAGCTACTTATACTACAGGGGCTCCTTCAGCAAGGTGGAACCATACGGTGGTCTGGACAGGCACCCAGATGATCGTCTGGGGTGGAGAATATTGGAATGGCTCCTCTTGGATTTACCTTAATACCGGTGGCAGGTATAATCCTTCAACGGATACCTGGCAAGCCACCTCTACCACAGGCGCTCCTTCAGGCAGGGATGGACACGCAGCGGTGTGGACGGGCACCGAGATGATAGTCTGGGGGGGAGCTAATGCCTCCTCTTATTTCAACACCGGTGGCAAGTATAACCCATCTACAGATGCTTGGCAGGCGACTTCTACTACAAGCGCACCTTCAGGGAGGGCTTTTCCTACAGGGGTCTGGACAGGCACCCAGATGATTGTCTGGGGAGGATATAACGGTTCCCCCTATACTAATACTGGGGGGAGATATATCCCTTAATAACAGATGTCGAGTCACGGCCGTCAGGTTAAGACCAAAAGGGGGCGAACTGAAGAGGAGACTATTTTTAATGCTTAGAATGACTTTTCTTCTTGTGGATGGGGTCGTGAGGAAGAGTCTGGAACACACCCTAAGAATAGGCAATTATCAAAAAACAAATCGAGGACTATAGAAGATTCAAACGTGAATAAACCATCTCCCAATCAATTCCTGCTAATATTCATAACCATGTCACTTGTATTAGGTTGTGCACATGTCAAATACTTGCCAGACGACAGTTCTGTTGTATATCCTCCCTCAACGAGTTTCAGTGAAGTTTATCATAGAGATCCCAAAACAGGTGTTATATATATGTCGGGTGCCTTTGGCCTAGGAAAAATAGAAGTAGACGAGAAATACATAGAATTGGGAATGATTAAAGCCTGGGGTCCGCAAGATAAGCGTTACACTTACGAGGCGTTACTTGATAAGGTTAGGGACAAAGCAGTGTCAATAGGTGCTGATGGAATAATTGTAGAAAGTTCAGGTCAATTATTCCATCCTTATGTAATATCTTCCCCCCGACATATATCCACTGGGGTTGAGACAAGTTATTATATGGAAGCGACCGTGATAAGGTTCACGAGTGAGACTGTACTCCCCTGTACCGGGCGTGGAGCAGATGCTGTGACAAAGGTGCGCATCCGGCGACTTCTGTCGACCTTAAGCTATGAGAATCTATTCCACAGATTTCGCCGCTGTGCCGCTGAAGGGGAAGCAGTAATCCCCGCGCTCATCGACGCATTGAGAGACAAGTCTGTGCGGAAACATGCCGCTATGGTCCTAGGGAAGATCGGCCCAGAGGTCAGGGCTGCAGTCCCCGCGCTCAGCGTCGCACTCAAGGATAAGAATACGGAGGTGCGCAGATTTTCCGTCTTGGCCCTTGGGGAGATTGCCAGGGAGATTGGCCCAGAGGCTAAGGCTGCGGTCCCCGCACTCATCGACGCACTCACGGATGAGACAGCCGATGTGCGGGTATATGCCGCTATGGTCCTAGGAAAGATTGGCCCGGAGGCCAAGGCTGCAGTCCCCGTGCTCATCGATGCACTAAAAGATAAGGAGGAGTCTGTGCGGGTACATGCTGCCGAGGCCCTGAAGAAAATCTCAAAGTGAGCCTTTCAACAATGGAGTAGACTTATGGATTGTGAAGGTAATATTAGTAATGGGAGGGAGCCATAAAAAAACAATTTGGGGTGAATAATAAGATTTTAGGGAGCTTACCACGATGTTCCTCCTGGAGAGGGAGGGGATTTGATCTCCCCTGGAGAATAAAAGGGGAAAAGTGACAGGAAAATTTACAGGAATATTTTTTATAATTTTATTCCCTATTTTTTTCACATCTTGTGGTAAAGAGGGACAGGGGCAACCAGATAAATTAAATGGTACATGGTTTGGGAAAGAATGGCTCAGCTGGTATACCAATTATGTTACGATCCAGCTTGATGGACATGAGAAAGTGACCTCATACTCGTCTAATGCTTATGCGCCTTATACATGTGGATCTGTATCTCTCAATTGTGAGGGGTCTGGAAGCTATACATTCAAGGATAGCACGGGTGAATTTTCAATGCATGCGAGCTTAAATTGCAAATGTGGAAGTGTAAAAACAACTGCTGTGAACAGAGATGATCTTATAGGCCATCTAATAGACGATAATACTTTAGAAGGGGAGTTGCCTGGTGGTGCCCTTTCTTTTAAGTTTACTCGACTATGACAACTCTACTTATCTTCATAAAAGGAGAAGTTCAATTTTGAAAGCAAGTGCTCCATTCTCGACAATTCCCCAACTGCCCATATGGGCGGAAAGGAGGTACGAGATGAAGATATCCTTAAAGAATCTTCTGATTCCCCTACTCAGATGCTTCATGGTCTTGCTTCTTTCTTATGGATGTGAGGGTAAAGAGAAAGTAAAGGGTTGCACTACTTCTTCGGATTGTCCTTCCGGGCAGGTGTGTCAGGACGGCACCTGTGTTTCCAAGCAGGCAGGGTCGTGCACTACAAATACAGACTGTCCGACAGGCTATGTGTGTCAGAGTGGCACCTGTCTATTTGGGATGGGGACCTGGCAAGCTACTTCTACTACAGGCGCTCCTTCAGCAAGGGAGGATCACACAGCGGTCTGGACAGGTACCCAGATGATAGTGTGGGGCGGGCATGATACCAGCAAGAATTACCGCAACACCGGTGGGAGGTATGACCCCTCAACAGACACCTGGCAGGCAACTTCTACCACAGGCGCCCCTTCACCAAGGGGGGCTCACACAGCGGTCTGGACAGGCACCCAGATGATAGTGTGGGGCGGGAAGTACTGTTACTCTTATGGGGAGTGTGACAACCTCGTTCACTACTACCTTTACCTCAACACCGGTGGGAGGTATGACCCATCAACAGACACCTGGCAGGCAACCTCTACCACAGGCGCACCTTCATCCAGGAATGGACACGCAGCGGTCTGGACAGGCACAGAGATGATCGTCTGGGGGGGAGCTTATGCATCCTCTTTTTTAAATACCGGTGGCAAGTATAACCCATCAACAGATACTTGGCAGGCAACTTCTACTACAGGCGCCCCTTCAGGGAGGTTTCCTACAGCGGTCTGGACAGGCACACAAATGATAGTTTGGGGCAGGCGTGATGGAAGCGGTTACATCAACACCGGTGGGAGATATGACCCCTCAACAGACACATGGCAGGCAACCTCTACCACAGGCGCCCCTTCACCAAGGGATTTTTACACAGCGGTCTGGACAGGCATGGAGATGATTGTTTGGGGTGGATATGATGGGATGGGTGGTAACCTCAACACTGGGGGCAGGTATAATCCTTCAACGGATACCTGGCAAGCCACCTCTACTACAGGCACTCCTTCAGCCAGGGATGGACACGCAGCGGTCTGGACAGGCACCCAGATGATCGTCTGGGGTGGATGGGGTCAAAACACCGGTGGGAGGTATGACCCATCAACAGACACTTGGCAGGCGACTTCTACAACAAATGCTCCTTCAGCTAGGGATGGACACACAGCGATATGGACAGACACACAAATGATAGTTTGGGGTGGGTATGATGGCAATTATCTCAACACTGGTGGCAGGTATACTCCTTAAAAAATATATGTCTAACATTCGTCAACATCCTGTCGCAACATTACTCTCATCTCCAGTCTCACCTGCGTCCGACCTAATAGTCCTGCGACGCGGCGTGGACGAAGTGATTCTGCTGAACGGTGCAAAAGGTTCACCAGTCTATCTGCGACGGGGGGCTGAATATGTACAGACACTCCTAGTGTTGTGTCCCGGAAATACCTTCACATAATCTTTGAATTTTTCCCAGGATGGAATCCGCTGTGGCGGTCCACATAAACGGTCTGGCTGTGGCATTATACTTCTGGACGAACAGGTCTATT
>Ga0315308_1002342_pt1 | contig 10787 bp, 16 predicted proteins | sample TDP3_MG_FD_203078 | JGI IMG/M metagenome (GOLD analysis project Ga0315308, IMG submission 203078) | Freshwater sediment microbial communities from Lake Towuti, South Sulawesi, Indonesia - TDP3 | ecosystem: Environmental > Aquatic > Freshwater > Lake > Sediment | place: Indonesia: South Sulawesi...
CGGCCCCCCCCAGTCCCCCCGTCCCGCCCCTAACCCGCCCCTTCTATTAGCCACATCAGGTAACCCAACACCTTCTACATTGAACATTGAATCGGCGGCTCGCTACGCTCTCGCTTGGCTCCCCCCGCTTCACTGCTCGCCGCCTTCATTTACGGCGGGCAGTGGCGGGCAGAGCTGTATCCGCCCGCCTTTTTTAGCCCCTTTCTTTAGACCGCTCTTGGGGGTCTCCGCCCCCCGGCGCTTGCCGCCCCCCAAACCCCCAACCCCACACTCAGATTGACAAGGCTTACCCAACTTGTAGCGTCAATCAGACCAAACAAGGCGTCGCTGCACTCCACAGGCCACCACCGCCCACAGCCCACTCCCCACACCCACCGGGCGGTGGTCTCCTGTTCCGCTTGCGCGCCACACAAAACCACACAAAAAAAAGTGCTGGCGTAAACACCACGCCAGCACTCTCAAACTACACGCTTAACGGGGGCTCTAAACAGTCAACTAATACACCACACCCCCCATATACCACCGCACAAACCGATTCCAGCCACTAACCGCCACCGGGTACGGCAGCGTATTCCAATAGCTGCGCTCATTATCCGCAAGCGCCCGCCAAAGCCCTACCGCTACCCCGTACCGCTCCCGCATGTACAGCTGGGCCGGAGTCGCCGGATCCGTGGGATAGTGAAACTTCGTATATATCCAACCACCGCCATGCGTCTTCGTATGACGCCGCGCATAGATCACACCCAGCAGCTTACCCCAGCCCAGCATACAATAAGGGAACGATACCCCTCTAATCCACGGCATCCCAACTACACCTACTAGCTTGGCGGCTCAGACGGCGGCGTATAACCACCACGACGCGCTGCAATGTAGGCGGAACAGTACTTATTCCACCCGGACATCTCAAACCCCTTCGCATACGTGTCCCACGCAGCCTGCTGGTCGCCTGTAAGGTCATGCCAGCCCCAATTAGACTGTGTGAAGTATGCGCGTTGAACCACCTGCAGGTCAGTCCGCGGCTGGTAAGGCTGCGACCAGCCTCTAACATACTGCCGCCCCTTCCACTTGGAGTACACGATCACGTCGCGCACCGCACCACTCGCATCAAGCGAAAACAACGGCCCACGTGTCCTAGCCATTTACTCTCTCCCCTCCTTCACTGTAAAATTTCTCAAATCCTTCATCGACTAGTGACAGCAAGCCATCAACACGCCTGCCCCATGTATGCTCATTCAAAAACCTATCCACAACCTCGCCCTCTACCCTCGCCTTGCTCGCCCGCTCAACAGCCTCCACAAACTCACCCGCACCAGAAACCCCCCACACAAACGGCATCCCAGCCACCTCTTCACAATTCACCACCACAACCGGCTTGTAACACGCCAAGTACTCATAAGCTTTTAGCGGATTCACAGCCGCCGACACCTCGTTACCCTTAAAAGGTATAATACACACATCTACATTACACCCCCAATTAACAAGGTCTTCATGCGGCACCACCCCAACGAAATGATGCTGTTCAAACCGCCTTAGCACCGTATCAGACGCATCACCAAGCCAGAACCACTGCCACCCAGAACGCAGCGAAGTCACCTCCGCCACCAGCCCGAAGTCTACCCAGCCCTCGTACGCATGCCCCCAAAATAACAGCTTCAACCCGTCCACCTTAAGAGGCGTAGGCACGTGTCTAGCACCTTTCGCAAAAGCTCCGAGATCAACCGCATTCGGAAATACAACCGCACGCCCACCAAACCCTGCCACCACACCAGCAAGACGCCTGGAAGAAGCCAAACAATAATGACAACGACACACAAGCAACCGCTCAAAATCGTCTTCATACCATGAAGCGTCACCCTGCAAACTGAACGCCGACCAGTTATCAAGGCAGTCGTAAAAACACAAATGACCGTGGAAAAGCGCAAGGTTACAATACGTACTAAACTCAAAAGACGGCAGCCCAAAAATCGACACATGACGAACCCCCCAGTCCCATGCTTGGTCCAACAACTGATAGTCATTCGCATTGCACAGCCTCAGCAGCGGATAGCGTTCCGGTAACACCGGGTCCAACATGCTCGGATATCCCTCTATAAAAAATACCGCATACCCACGCCTCATAAGCTCTTTAGCCATCATCGTGGGCCGCTGACCACCACCTACAGCGTCAAACGCACACCCACTAAAAATATAAAATACTAGCCCCAAATCTTCAGCCGCACTCAAAAACGCCCAGCTAAGCGGATCTACTGGCTTCGGCATACACACACCATGCCGACCACCTCGCGGCCCCCACGCCCGCCGACACACCGACACACCCAACACCCCCTAAACAGTCCGGGTGCTTCTATACAAATCTAAGCCACCCAGCCCATAGTGCACATACTCATGATAAACCGCCACAATGCCAGTAACCTTATCATGCAGTTCCGCATGCGCCGCCGTATCGTATAAATAGAGATTGCTACCAGTCTTCCTACCCTGCTCATCCCGTTCCATATCATCTTCAACAAAGTTCTCAAGCGAAAGCCCCAGCGCCCGATAGATCCGACCCATTTCATCCGCCGGATTACTCGGCAAGTTATCCGTCTTAGCCTTAATCAGCGCAACATTACCCCCAGCCTCCAGCGCACGCGTACCAACCTCCACATCAACCCGACTCAAGCCCAACCCAGCCGCATCAAACACATCACAAGCTACCACTTCCACCGGTATGCTCTGCGCATCAGCGCCTGCACTCGTCACCCACAAAATACACTGCCCTAGCGTATCTAGGTCCGCAGCCGCCAAATGCACCACATAAACCCCCATCCCAGCCGCATCAAACGTACACTCGCCACTTGTACCCGCAATAGTCGAGAAACTTGTCGCACCAGCCTTGCAGATACGAACGGTAAGCGTTAAACCCGTCTTATAGCTCACATGGTCATCCGAATCGATCATCGGCATAAACACATCACGCCGACCCGCCACAGACTCGCTTTGTTTAAAAATTAACATGTTACATCACTCTCCTTAAACTACCGCGTACCTCGCCCCGTAAACTCCCGCGCTCCACACGCCACCCAGCCGGAGGCGGCGCCGGCACTGTAAACCATAAAACTATAATCCGCCGGCTATCTATCTTTGCCGTTTCCGTACCCGTATTATTGCTAAACCGCCCTTGAATTGCATAGTTACCAGCTACCGCCTGCCCACCACGGCAACACGGACAACTAACACCGTGATTAGTGCTATAGTCATTACTTCTGGACCAGCACAGATCAACAGCGCCAAGCCGCACACCATAACACTCACCATTAGTACTGGACGCCGTACCCTCCCGCTTCGTACCAAACCCCAAAATCAAGTAATCTCTTGTCTCACTAATCTGTCGCGAGCTACTCGCCTGCCCATCATCTACTAACACGTTTGAACTCGTAGACACCTGAACATCGGACGCCAAATAATCTAACAGCGTCGCATCATCTACCAACAGCACACCCAATTGACGCCACCGCACCGAACACCCACTTGTATCCTGCGCCGCCACCCTACCTTTAACAGCTACCGCACCAGCCCCGCGGCTCTCCGCATAACAACTAAAGCACCCAGCGAGCCCACCGGATAGCTTCGTACCCTGCTCGCATTGGCTATAATCCGCACCCGCTACACTTATAGCTACCTTCTTACCATAAAAATACTCTGTGTCCGCAAGCTGGTTACACGCACTATACAAATAAACCGCCTTGCACGCGCCCGACGCCGACACGTTCAAGCTTGCATTTGGATCATCTACAAAGCTTGTTGACGTAGTAGTGAATAGCGTCTCGCTCTCCACGTACCCATACTCATCCCCATCAAATACAAACACCTCAAGCGCCCGCTGCGATATAGTCACATTCGTGCCGCCCTGATTGCTCGAGAACCTACCCTTTATCGTATGACTACCTGCACCAAGCGCCCCAACCCAAAACGTCTGCCCACGTGACACACCGTTACCAATAGCATGACCAGCCTTAGCGCGATCCGTACCATCCACGCTAATAGCGTAGTTAATACCCTGTATCACACCACCGCTATTGTACGTCGCATGCGGGTTGTAAACCACCAGCGCCACCCCAGCCGTACTTAAACTAAACTCTACCACCGCCTCGCTATCATCAACCAGAGTGATAAGGCTGCTCTGCACCGCTACCTGACTAAATACACCATAACGCTCACGATATACTAACAAGCTCATCTAAACCACCTCACCACGACTGGAATGCGCATCAGCCTCACCTAAAATTCCGTGAGTGCTGCGCACCGCACCCATACCATCACCAGCACCCAAAAACATCTCTACAAGCTCCAAACACACCGACACCGCGCTAAGATTACCCGCCTCATCTTCCGCCTGCACCACCGCATAAACACCCGGACCACCCGGGACCACCATAGAGTTCCCACACGTCCAATTATAGCGATGCGCCGCATCCCACGGCCCCGGGTAATAAAGCGCCCTGCTCACAATATACGCTACCACCTGCGCACCATGAACATAGTCCCAGCTAAGCGTCTGCGTTCCCCAATCATACCATAAATCTGTCGGCGCCGGCGGGTTCACAATATCGTATGTAGGCGGATAAAGCGGCGGCGCCAGACGTTCTAACTCAAAGCTTAGCCCGCGCCCGGTTGCACGGTTAAACCACGTCGTACCAGCCTCGCCTAACCACCCCTGCCACCAATAAACCTGATACGGAGTAAGCGCCCGGCTGTGTGTAATACAATACGCAAAATACCCACGTAATAGCCTTTGTGCTGCGCTTCTCGGGTTACACGGCTTTGCCCATTTCTTAGCGTAGCTTACACCTTCCCATAGCTCCATGATAACCGTTTTCCCAATAGCGCCATGCGCCTCAAGCGAAAACATAGGCCCCTTAAGCCTAACCAACACGCCCACCTACAGCGTCAAAGTTATTCAGCACCGTTAAGATGTCCTTAGCCCGATGGTAATACGTATGCTTATGCAGCACTTCGTTACGCCCCTGCCTTCCCAGCTGCTCGGCCTCATCATAATGCTCTAGGTAATAACCTACCAACCCCAAAGTGTCAGCAGCCGAAACGCTAAAACATAGATGAACACCATGCCTAAAAAGACTTGCCAGATACGCGCTCCAATCACACACATAGAACGAGCCACACGCCAGCGCCTCAAAACAACGCGTCGAAGACTTGCTCGGGTCCCACCGATACTGTTCTGCACCGATCACCACCCTGCCCTGCGCATAGCAATCACAAGCCCCTTCCATACCCGTTCTACCCTTAAACACACTAGCGGGCACGTGCTTAATCCAATCGTCAGTACCCCACACAGCCACCGAATACTTGTCAAGCAGCGGGAACAGCACGTTCCGAAACCCAATCCAACGCTCTTCTCGCGGATAAGTCCCACCAACAAAAACCACATCGTATGCCTTCTCAACAGCGCGCGGCGCGTGTATAGTAGGCTCACACCCAAACGGCAGAAAAAACACCGCTGCATGCCGCTCATTAAGAAAGTAGTAAACCGACTCCGTCGCCGAGCAAAAGATAACATCAAACATCGCCGGCTGGTGCCCAAACGCAAATAGGTTATACGGTTCTTCAAAATACCAGAAGCACGTCCGGATACCAGACTCACGCGCCAACTCACACACCGGCATAAAATTCACATTGCCCCACGAATGACACGCAAAAATCCAGTCCGGCTTATCCCTAGCCACCGCCTTAGCCACATCGTACATCTTAGCCTCACCCTCTACATACCGCATCCAGCGACACTCTACACCATGCGCCTTCAGCCCGCCACTCAGCAGCCGGTAGAAATAGTCACCAAACAAAAAAAGCATCTTCACCAGTGATACGCCTCCTTCCAAACCTTCTCAAACACGCTCACGCACCACGTCACAAACGATACATCATCAGTCAGCAAGCTTAGCTCTACATTCCGTTCCATGGCCCTATTGGTAAGATTGTGGGACCCGAATAGGCACACCCGCCCATCAACAATAAGAGCCTTCGCATGAATCCGAGTACCCGGGCCAAGATGGCGAACGCAAGCCTTCTTCTCTGCCAGTAACCTAACCGCCTCAGCATTAGTGCTGCGCCTGTCAACCAGTATGCGACACACAACACGCCGAGCAAGAGCCGCCAAAAGACTATTGAAAATCGACTCCATCTTAGTCCCCCGAGCACCAACGCCCCATAGTCCACAAAAACCCATATATCGTAGGTCTGATCCGGCCTCCACAACCAGACTGATAAACTCATCCGCATAGCCCTCGCGCACCCCCTTAAGCACTACTCAAACACCCACCATTCCCGATATTCGCTGATCTGACCAGCCAACCCCCACGTGTCATACTCGTAAAACTTATAGCTTGGGTACACGCGCCAAATCTTTACATGCCATAGCGATATATGCCCCGCAAAGCCCGGGCCGATACAATGCTCGATAACATGCATAATCCAAGGCCGCAGCTTCCGCTTGTGCCAGTAGTCAGTCCACGGGTTAGCACTTGTCGGCGGCCCAAACTGCTGCGCCCACTTTCGCCACGACTCCCTATCACGCCGATAGGCTTCCGCCTGCAACCACATCCACTGCCTCAACAAAAACCGCCCTGCCTTACCCCAGGCGCTCCCGTCCTGAACGCTGCGTACCACATTGCGTACAGACGCCGGCTTAAATATCTTCCTGTACATCGACCCTAGGTATTCAGGCAGGTTTTGCTGTTTCACCTTCACAAAAAATATTATACTACTCATCCCCGCAAAAATCAAAAATATTTTTTGTAATAAAAACTTGACAGTCCACTTATCCACAATATAACCATAAAATAAAAGTTGACAGTCCACTTATCCACATCTTAGCCACATCTTATCCACGTGTTATCCACGTTCAAAAGTGTTCGCATCTCAACACTTTTGGCAAATTTTACCTAGTTATCCACACTATTATTATTATTATTACTTTAGTACTTAATTAATTAAAAACTAATAATAAGAAATGGCTATTTTGTGGATAACTCGGTGAAAGGCAAGGTGAAATGAGCAAAATTAGCTTTGCACGAGCAAAAAAGTTGACAGTCCACTTATCCACAGGTTATTAACAATGTAGCTACAGATTGTTGATAAGTGGAGTGTTAACTATTTAACCGAGTTGAATTAGTAGACTGCGATAGAGTTGCAAGACACTACAAGCAATCTTCGGTAAGAGTTGCCAGACACTACAAGCGGTCTTCGGTAAGCGTTGCAAGACACTACAAGCAATCTTCGGTAAGAGTTGCCAGACACTACAAGCAATCTGCAGACTACAGGTTGAGACCAGCGATTTGGGGATTACACAGGGTTAGTTTTGGGATTGCATAAAAATTTCATTAAACTATCCACCTCTGGGACAGGATTTAGCTTTGCGGCGGAACGCAGTAGGCAACGATTCGCAGGCGATTTTAACCTAAAGTGGAGTAATAGGGCTTTAGGACGTCAAAACAGGTATTCTGATACCACCCTCTGCAGTTAGCTATAAAATCCCTCTCTTATCGGCGATTGTAGGGCTTGTGAGAGGCTTCTGGTGGCGTTTAGCTATAAACGACTTTTAGAAAAGACCAGCCGGTTAGGGAAAATTGAAAAAATCGTTTGTCAGGGACAAGGCGAAGTGACAAAAATTGTCAGTTGTGCGTAGCCGAAAAGTTAACTATGTAAAAATTAAAAAATTCACAATTAGGCGTCTTTTGTGTCACATTTGCAGGATTGGAAATTAAGGGCTTGACAAAAATTGTCACTAAATAGCTATAATTATGTTTACAGGAATGGCTATATTGGGTATAATGTATAGTAACGGGGGCTATAAATGAAGACTCCAAAAAAAGGGGGTGATAAGGTGAGCGGGTTCAGAACCGCAATGAGACGGCTCGTAGAGGCGGCAGCCTACCTTGAAGAGTTGATAGGGTGGGCAGTGCAGGGCGAGGTAGATAGTAGCAATGACCGATATGAGCCACCGCCGGAAGACACGCTGGAACGAACCTTATATGATTGGGCCTGGAAACAGCAGGCAAGCAGAGAGATGCAGACGGCACACAGGGAGAGCGACCTTAATGGATAGAGGGGGTGAAGACAAAATAGAGACCAGCGCCTGGAGCACAGGGTGCAGCCTCGAAACAGAAGATTTTGTATTTGAGATGGAGGTTTATGATGAAAATGAAGTTGTGATGGTAGCTGTGAAAGACAAAAAGGAACAAAGATATATCTTCGAGGCGATATGGGACGGCTTTAAAAAACGATTTGTATAGGAGGGCGAAATGGATGGCAACTGTAATGGAGTGGAGAAGTTCAAGCGGTAAGGTGGAGCGGTGCGATACCAAATGTCATACAGCACGCAATAAGGTCTGCTTCTGCATATGTGGTGGACGCTATCACGGCGTAGCGCTAAAAGGCGGTAAGCTGCCGGATGACCTTCTAGATGCCGAAAAGATGAAGCTCGGCAGGGAGCTATCGCAAGAGGAAAGGACTATGTTGTCAAGGAGGCAGGAGGACTGGGTCCGAGAACTCCAAAGGATACGAAACCATGCGAGTAATCAACTCAATAGTGGTCCACTGTTCAGCGAGTAGCTGGGGAACGGCCTCGACTATAGAGAGTTGGCATAAGTCGAGGGGCTTTAAGTGCCGGTGCGGGCGGCATCATATCGGTTACCATTTTGTTATTAGAAACGCCTATCCGGAACGGGGCGGATACGCTGGGCACTGGGACGGCCACGTGGAACTAGGCAGACCGATAGAAGAAGTTGGGGCGCACTGTAAGGGCTTCAACAGGCACAGCATCGGCATATGCCTTATAGGGAATCCGACAGCGCGCACATTTGCGAAAAGCTGGTACACTAAGCAGCAGATAGAGAGCCTCTTAAAGCTCCTAAAAGGGCTATGCGAAAGATATGCGATCTTACCGGAGAGGGTCTTCGGACACTACGAGCTAGGAGCTAAAAAGCTGTGTCCGGGATTCAGCCTGCAACAGTACCGAAAGACAAGGGAGATAATATAAAACAGCTATGTCCCTGGAGACGCAGGGCTCCGAGACCGTCCAGACGGATTATTGCGGTCAGATTTTAATACCGCTAAAATCTCCGTAACCTCTTTCAGCTTCTCGTCAAGCTCGTCAAGTTTCTTTTTGCTTTTAGGGTTATGCACAAAGAGCTTAACGATCTGGATAGCCAGCACCGCACCGATAAGGTAAGGGCTTAAATCTGCCATAGTACCTCAATTATACAAAAAGGGGGTGAAAAAGTGAGTATAAGATATAAAGTTGTGTCTGTGGAAAGAATGTCAGTCATGGCGCTAGGCAATTATCAACTCGCCTACCCACCCGGTCAAGTCGTCTCTGCAGATGCAGAGACACTCGGAATTACGGTATTCAGAACCCTCGAGAACGCCAGGAAATTTATCTGGAATTCTCTCCGTCCCGGGAAACACCTTTACCTAATTGTTAAAGTGAAACCCATCGGGCGAGGAAAGAGGGTCCGCTTGGTTAGCCTTTTCAGGAACTCTAAGAGCCTGACTGATTTTTATGCCGGGCGGTGGGTTGAAAAGTGTCCGCCGCCTGAGGGCACTTTGTGCTACAAGGCGGTCGAAGTCCTATCATAGCATAAGGGGGTGAAAACTGGAAAATGATACTCAGAAAACTAACCAAGCGGGGCAGCAGCCGGGGGGTAAACATACCCTACCACTGGATCTACCAGCTTGGAGATTTTAACAGGGTAGGCCTGTTTTTGCTTGGCGGGTTCATCATATTGGGGAGCGCTAAGAAGATGGCCGCTCTTTTCGGCGTAGACGCAAGCTATCACGAGCAGGGTAAAAAGCTGGTCGCACAGCTTCAAGCCGAGCTTGACAAGTGACCAGAAAAGATACATAAAAGATAAGGTAAAAGCACGGAATCGGCAATGGTGCAAGTCATTGCCGGTTCTTTTTTCGGCACACATAGCGGCGAGATTTGTATGCAGGGCTTATGCCGTTGCTTTTTACGATGTTCGGGTTTTACAGGGGGGGACTACGGGGCAGGTGCGGGCAGGGGTGCGGGTTCAGGCAAACTTTCGGCGAGCAACCCCAAAAAAACGGCGGGGCGAAGTGCGACACCCAGCGGAAAGGGTCTGCGGGTAGTCAGCGGGGACACGAAAACTTACCGCCTGTTCCGCTTGCCTTGCCGCCGCACAAGCATAGCCACACAGACGCCGATTCGCCAAGCTTCGTTACGCTTGCGAAGGTCACATAAGCCTTCGTTTGAGTGTTGCCCTTCTTTAAGCTACCGACTGGGTGCCCAGCCCGCCTGCTCACGTCCCTCGCACAATTGCAACCCAAGAAGGCAGCGTGCTTGCCTTCGCAGGCGGTCTACCCAGCCGTAACAGCCCTAAAAGTGCTGACGCTTAAAGAACGGCAACCACAAAAGCTTCGTATTAACAGTGGAACTACTCGCTTTTGCTCACTCAAACGATTTAGCTACCCAACGCAAGCTCCACTCTGCGCCGAATCGGCTTTGCCAACCAGGCTTGGCGGCGGCTGCGGCTGCACTCCACAGACAGTAAGATTTCGTCCACCCATTCCCCACGAAAACACCACCCGCAGACCCAGTATAACCGCACTTCGCCCCGCCAAAAACACACCAACCCCCCTCCCCTTGCCCCAACCCCCTTCCCCTACCCCCCTTTAAAAAGTGCCTACCAGCCACACACCCAACAGACGATAAGCACTTTTTTAAGGGGGGAGGGGAAGACCCCTTGCTCGCCGAAAGTTTGCCTGAACCC
>Ga0315308_1002344_pt1 | contig 10787 bp, 9 predicted proteins | sample TDP3_MG_FD_203078 | JGI IMG/M metagenome (GOLD analysis project Ga0315308, IMG submission 203078) | Freshwater sediment microbial communities from Lake Towuti, South Sulawesi, Indonesia - TDP3 | ecosystem: Environmental > Aquatic > Freshwater > Lake > Sediment | place: Indonesia: South Sulawesi...
GTGGAGAACCACACTTTTCAACTAAATCAACAAAACTTTCAACAAACAAGCAGCCTAGAAATGCAAACACATACTCTACAGCTTAAGCTTCAACCAATATCACTAAAACCCAGACGTGAAGAAGCAGTTGTTGCAGCGGTAGACACCTCAAGCATGAAAATCGGTGAAACAAGCACGGGCATGCTAATCGCGGTTAGAGGTGCAACATTGTGGAAACAAAACAAACGCTACAAGTACATGAGGCTCGGACCATTCGTATTTCATATAACAGAAGAAAACAAAAGAGAAGTCTACAACACATTACAAATAGCCTACTTCAATTCTCCACATACACGTGTTCACCAAAGCTTGCCAAATCTTATGCAGATGCCCGCACGAATAGCAAATCTCCTTGAAAGATGGCTGCAGACAATGCTTTCAAAAACACTAAGCAAGAGCTTAATCCTCTTTGACGGCTCATTAACCTCAGGAACCCCAGACACACCAATCTTACTTATGAAAGAAATGTTAATCACAGCGAGAAACAGGGGAAACGTTGTTCTGACTTTTTCAAAAATGACAAACTTGCGAGTTGATGGTCACCTTATAACAGATGTTTTGCCATTGCATGAACCCCCTTACATGCTTGAGACAGCGAATTTGAAGCCTAGACCTCCAATCGTATTGTTTGGCGACGTTTACGTTGCTAGACTAAGCCATGGAAACTACGCGTTTAGGATGGACATAGACAAGGAATTCTCCACTGAAAAGAAAATTGAGGCAGTTGAAAAACTCTTGGGAAATGACCTACTCTCACAAAGCTATCCCGAGACCCTTCGCCTAGCACATATCCTTTGCACTTTCACGGCAAACGAAGTCATAGCCATGCAACACTTCATCACACGCAAATGCGGTCTCAAAATAGTTGACAGACCAGACATGCACCGGCTTTTGTTCGGTCCATTTGGAAAAGGAGATAGTAACTCATGAAGCTCTACAAGAAAGAGGGCAACGTAGTCCAGATTTTGAGTTTTCCAAATGAAACTGTGGAGAAAGGCGATTACCTGATTGTTGAGGACGCTGATGCTGGAAAAGCATTAATTGTGCAGGTTATTGACGTACAATTTGCAAGTATTCCAGGTATTCTTGAAGAATTGCTGCGAAGTCTTCCTGATGGCGGAGAGTTGATTCAAGGTGAAGATTTTGACCCGTTAGAAATTGCGCCTCACATAACGTATATTCAGGATGCAAGCTTGCTTGTTTGTAAAATCCGTGCAACCGTGGAAAACGAGAATCTAAGCCCGAGCAGTTCATGGCTTCCTTCACGTTCTCAGTCAACAATAAGAAAACTTTCAATTCCAACACTGCTGAAACTTGCTAAAGTCGATGGTGAACTTCCAATAGTTTTGGGTGGCACCAAGGATTCTTCGCTTCTAACCATCGATGCCTCGTCATTGGACGGAAGGCTAAACATAATAACTGGGAAGAAGGAGACGGGCAAATCCCACTTATCCAAACTTTTAATGCTAAACTTGATAGGATACAAGACAGCGGTCGTAGTTTTTGATTTGAATGGCGAGTACATAAGCCTAGGAATGACATCTGATGGAAAAAGAAACGCTTATAATGATAAGATTCACGTTTTGACGCCTTCTCAAAACTTCAAGGTAGCTCTAAGACAGTTAAATCTCCATGTCCTGTTAGGAATTCTCATTCATGCGCTTCATTTGCCTGGAACCTCTGCCCGCGAATTTAGGCGTATATGGCAATCGCTAAAAGAGAGAGACACGCTCAACATGCATGAGTTAGGCGAAGCCATACGTAATTGGCATTGCAACCAGCACGTCCGCGATGCACTGTTTTCACGCTATTACGCGTTAGCTAATTCGGGCTTTTTCATAGATGAAACTGCTGAAACCATGCTTCTTGAAGAATGCTTGTTTAAAGCTAAGGAGCAAGGCGGAGCCATCATAATAAATCTGCGTAATACTTCAATGATTGATCGCCAAATAGTTGTTGAGTATGTGCTTGGAAAACTCGTTGAATTGTTGACAATCTGGAAGCTTAAGGCCGTTTTCCTCTTCGCCGAAGAAGCACACCTTTACTTACGTGAAACTTATTGGGATGACATTGTAACACGCATGAGACATTTCGGAATCTTCACCACTTTCATAACCAACCAGCCGGACACAATTCGAGAAAACATTTACCGCCAAGCAGATAACATATTTCTATTCAACTTCACAAACGAACACGATTTAGAAGTTGTTTCAAGGGCTGCACGCGTTGACGCGGAAACCGTTAAATCTATTGCACGCGACTTGCCACTACATCACTGCCTTGCACTTGGAAAAGCCGTAAGAGACTTTCCAATGGTTGTAAAAGTTAAAGCTTTAGATGTTAAAACCATGGGGGAGACAAGGCTATTCTTCAAGACATAAACTAGATTTTTTCAGGTTAATGCATGTCATATGTAGGTCAGCTCAATATGGAGTCGATTTCTAGGCCCTTTAGACATGATTCCTCTGAAAAAGAATGGTCAAACATAGCGTTTCCCATCGAGGGAGTATTCAAACAATAGTTCAAGCATGCCATCACAATTTGATGTGCTTCCCCGAAAAAGATTATAACTCCGATAGGATGATGTGCTTGAACTCTAGTTAGGGATACATCACTAACTACATGGTGTAGATGATGAGTGTTGCTAAGCCAATAATAGAATATGCCAAGACGATTAAAACACGGGCGGAGCTTTCCCGTTCTACGGGAGCGTTCAAAAGACTTCTTAGATATCATAAGCCATACGTTTATTTCGTCATTCTTATAGTTGCGCTATCTGTTTTGAGATCTTACCTGTTTATGCTTGAGCCTTTTTACACTGCTCAGATAATCGACATGGTAATTGTGGGCGGTAAATATGAGCTGCTAAATGAGCTTGTATTAAACATAGTGCTTGCGGTAGTAGGCTTTGGAATAGTCAACTTTGTAATAACCTACGTACATGGATATGTTTCTCAGTTGATGATAAGGGATATAAGGTCTGAATATTACTCCTCCCTTCAGCGTAAGTCCTTCAGATTTTATGATTCTGCCGCCGTAGGGGATCTCGTTTCAAGGGCTACAATGGATCTGCAGGCCGTGGATATGTTTCTCAGAACATGGGTTGGAGTCTTGGCCAATGTTGTATTCACGGTGGCAATAGTGTTTGCCGTGATGTATTCCGTAAATCCAGCTATGAGCTTGATCTCTATGGTTCCTATGCCATTAATATTCTACTTTACGACTCAACTTTGGATTAAGACTATGCCCCTCTTCAGAAAGATGATGCTTATCTTGGGCAGGCTTGGTGCATACGTGCAGCAAAACATTCTAGGGATGAAAGTTGTGCGAATCTTCCAGCGGGAGGATGAGATGCAGGATGGATTTAAACAAGCTGAACAAATATTCGTCGACACAGCTATTACGGCTGGTAAGATTCAGTCCCGCTACATGCCTTCTGCACAAGCTATCCTAACTCTCGGCATCACAATGGTGTATGTTTACGGTGGCAACCTGATAGCTTCGCCGTCTTCCATACTGACAATAGGGGGGCTTACACTCTTTGCAAGATACATGATGAGGCTGAGCTTTCCCCTGCGTGATTTAAGCATGCTTTCAGGGATGTGGATAAACGCTTCAGCTGGGATTGAAAGGATTTATGAAATCATGGATATGCCCGTGGATGTTGAGGACAGACCTGATGCTAAAGAGATTGCTATAGACAAGGGCGAAATTGAATTTGGAGATGTGACTTTCGGGTACGCTAAGGACAGGCCTGTGCTGAAGAACGTAAGCTTCAAGCTTCATCAGGGTGAGAAAATAGCTATTCTCGGGGCTACGGGCTCGGGTAAAACATCTCTAGTGTATCTTATTCCAAGATTCTACGATGTTGACTCTGGAAGCGTATTGATTGACGGTAATGATGTTAGGGACTTCAAGCTCTCGTTCTTGAGAAGACAGATAGGCCTTGTCCTACAGGACGTATTCATGTTCACAGGGACAATCAGGGATAATATCGCATTCGGCAAGCCTTCGGCGTCTATGCATGAGATTATACGTGTAGCCAAGCTTGCAAGAATACATGACTTTATAGAGGCGCTTCCAGAAGGCTACGACACTATTGTCGGTGAGAGAGGTGTAACCCTCTCAGGTGGACAACGCCAGAGGATAACCATTGCTCGAGCGCTTCTAACGGACTCGAAGATTCTGATTTTTGATGATTCCCTATCCTTTGTAGACGCTAAGACTGAGCAGGAGATCCAAGAGGCTACGGAAGAGGCTATGAAGGGTAGAACAAGCTTGATTATAGCTCAAAGGCTTTCAACCATAAAGAATGCTGACCGAATAATGGTTTTGGATAATGGTGAAATCGCTGAATTTGGGACACATAGCGAGCTTATGGCGAAGGGAGGCATATACCGGAGGATATACGATACGCAGTTTCTTGAGAAGGCTCCTGAAAAGATTCTAGAGGCTGAGGTGAAGTAAACGGCAAGCCCATTCGGAGTTTTCTCAAAAGCTGAGGAATTCAAGAAAAGAGCGGTTCCCGATAGGGTTCTGATAAGAAGGATCTACAATTACGCTAAGCCCTATAGTAGAAACCTCGCAATTGGTGTGGGATCAATTCTCTTTAGCGCCTTGACAGGGCTGTTTTCACCTTACCTTCACAAGGTTGCAATAGACCAGATAATCCAGCCTAAAAACCTTTCAGGATTCATATGGTGGATTCCGCTCTTTGTGTTTGTGACTTCAGGTAACTACTTGTTTCAGTACATTCAGCTTTACCAGATGAGGATCCTCGGCGAAAACGTTGTTGCGAAGATGAGGGGCGAGATGACGTCTAAACTGCAGATTATTTCCCTCAGATATTTCTCTGAGGGTGAGATTGGGAGAATAATGTCAAGACCGATAAATGACGCGAACACCGTTAGAATATTTCTAAGGATGGGGTTGACAAGCATTATCATGGACTCAGCTTCAATTATGGGGTCCTTCATAGTAATATTCGCCCTCGATGTGAAGCTTGCTCTACTAGCTGTTGCCATTCTGCCCTTCACCGTGGGCTTGGCGTTGCTTCTCGGAAGATTATCAAGGACAGCTTATAGGAAAGTTCTCTCAAGTATTGGAGGCTTAACGTCTAAGATTCAGGAGAACCTTTCAGGAATGAAAGTAATAAAATCCTTTGTACAAGAGGAAAGATCTGCGAAAGAGTTTGAGGAGGTTCAAAGCAAGACTGTTAGCGCAAGCATCAAAGCAATCGGTATCTCAGCTTCATATCAGCCTGTTGTTCTTTACATGAGGATCATCGGGACAGCTCTAATACTATGGTTCGGCTCATTAATGGTTGGAAGCGGAGAAATCACCATAGGGACGCTTGTGGCATTCATAGAGTATCAGTTCTTATACTTCATGCCGCTCATGGATCTCGTAGCTGTATATGATCAGTATCAGTCAGCCATGGCCGCCATTGAAAGAATGTTTGACCTTATCGACACAAGGCCTGAAGTGACGGATCCAACATCAGGAAAAGCCCCAGAGATAAAGACGATAGAGAATGTAAATTTTGAGGATGTTACTTTTGGATATGACCCCAAGATTCCTGTGGTTAAAAACATAAGCTTCACCCTTGACAAGTATAAGAAACTGGCTATGGTTGGACCAACAGGTGCAGGCAAGAGTACGATAATAAATCTTCTATCAAGGTTTTATGACCCTCTTAATGGGAGAATAGTTGTTGACGGCTATGATATTAAGAACATCAAAATCTCTTCCCTGCGTAGGCACATGAGTATAGTCCTTCAGGATTCTTTCCTTTTCCCTATGAGCGTGAAAGATAACATAAGGTTTGGGAAACCGGAAGCATCTGATGGAGAGGTTGTCGAGGCATCCAAGACCGTGGATGCACATGAATTCATAATGAAACTTCCAGGAGGGTATGACTACGTTATACAAGAGGGTTCATCAAACATTTCAATAGGACAGAGGCAGCTCATGAGCTTTGCAAGAACTCTTCTCATGAACCCTGAACTTTTAGTTTTAGACGAGGCCGCTTCAAGCATTGATCCATACACTGAGCTAGTTGTACAGAATGCGTTGAAAAAGCTTCTTGAAAACAGATTGACCATAATAATAGCCCACAGGCTTTCAACTATAAGACTCTGCGATGAGATCATAGTTTTAGATCAGGGAAGAATAGTGGAAAAGGGAACACACATGAAGCTTATGAAAAATGGCGGGATGTATAGCTCATTCTACAAGATGCAATTCAGGGAGGAGGAAGGTTTTGAAAAACCTTCAAGCTGATTTAGAGGCATAGTGCGAAAATACTAATAATCTCATCTTTATTCTCTGAGGAACCATCCCACTGCTATAAGAAGGGCAAAAACTAAGGAATATGAAACCAGTCATGACTGTCTAAGAATGCCTTAATGAAGGGTGGCGTCAAATCTTCTCTAGTTTTTCTCTGTTTCTTTTGAAAAATTCCTTGAAAGTTTTTGTTAAGTCGTATTTTTCCACTTCATCAAATTTAACCCATCTCAATTCTTCCGCATCACTTGCAGCTTTAGGCGTTCCACCTTTAAGTCTCATGAAATAGTCAATTATTACAAAATGATACTTTATCTGGCCATTTTCATCTCTGATTATGTTGTCGACAACATCAATGTGTTCAGGCTTTTCAACTTCTAGGCCAGTCTCTTCCTTAACTTCCCTTATAACCGTTTGCTCTATGCTTTCACCCAGTTCTACCAAGCCACCCGGAATACTCCATTTTCCCTTCCCCGGATCATTCTTTCTCCTTTCAAGTAGAATTTTGCCATCGCAGATTATGACAGCGCCGACGCCAACAATAGGCTGTCTGGGGTAAAGCCTTTTTACCAAAGCGAAAGCCTCTTTATTAAATTATTTGTTCCTATCTTAAAGCTTCTACTGGCTTGTTTGTCAAGGCTCTGGCGATTGCTACACGTTGCTGTTCGCCGCCGCTTAGTTCGGCTGGTTTGTGCTCCGTTCGCTCCTTCAGGCCCACAGTCTCAAGAAGATCTTCTGCCTGCTTTCTTTTTTCAGCTTTACTTATGTCGACTATGGACATTGACAGTTCAACATTTTCTCTGGCGGTGAACCGTGGAATAGGGTTGAAGGACTGGAACCCGAAGCCTATTCGGCGTCTAAGATCTGCCAGCTGGTTGTCGTTGAACGTTGAAACGTCGACACCTTCGATAAGCATCCTCCTTTCAGTCGGCTTGTTTAAAGCTCCAATCAGGTTAAGCAACGTGGATTTGCCGCTTCCAGATGGCTCAAGAACAGCGAGGAAATCACCGCTCTCAGCCTTGGGGTTCACGCCGCGAAGGGCTTCAACTTGAACTTTCCCCAATGAGGTTTTTGAGGTTAACTGCTTAGACAATGGCTGCCGTGCTGAGTCTTCCATCTTCTTGTCTTGAGCCATTACTTGGTGAGGTATCTCCACGAGAGTGCTATGCCGATGAGAGAGAACACAGCTGCGAAGATGCCGAGGAAAGTAAAGTCGAACACCACTGAAGAAGCATTAAATTCCATCACTGTGAGTCGTCTAATAGCGTCTGTTAGATAGCTGATTGGATTTACTTGCGCTATTGCTTGTATCCAAGATGGCATCTGAGATATTGGGAAGAAAGTGTTACTTGCGAACATCAATGGTAGGTTAATCAGGTTCACGATCGCCATTTGTGTTTCCCATTTAGTCGATCTCAAAGCAAGCGCCAGAAACACTGAGGACAGCCCTAGGCAGAGAAGGAATATTGCAGCGTATACTGCTAGTATGTGAATGGGGCTGAAGGTTGGGCTGACTTGTAAGCCAAATATTACCGCGAGTGCCAGAATTATTGTGGCTTGGAACATTGACCTCAAAGATGCGTTGAGAACCTTTGAAAATATTATTGCTCCTCTTGATACAGGAGTGCTAAGTACTTTGTTCAAGAATCCTAAACGTCTATCCCAAACTATGGACATGCCGCTGAACATTGTCGTAAACATCACAATGAAAGATATCATTCCAACAGACATGTAGCTGAAGTAATCCTTGACGCCGAAGATGTTTTGCATTATAGTTGGACCAAGGTTGCCAAACATCTGTGAAAGTGCTGTACCGGAAACACTTATGCTTCCATTTTGAGGAGGAATAAGAGCCTGCCCTGGAATAGGAATGACTGAAGGTATATTTATGTTGCTACTTGAGAACATATTGCCTATGTTCATTGCTTTTCCGAATAGTCCCATCCATAACACTGGCTGGAGTATGGCCATGAGAAGAATTATGGGTTCCTTTAACCATTTTTTAAGTTCTCGCTTAGTCAAAGCCCAAATGCCGTGAAACCTGCCTGGGTGATACTCATTCAATTTGCTCATGCTCTCGCCCTCCTCATAGTCATCCTTTGCGCTCTAAAAGTCTCCACAGACTCCTCCACATCACGCATGGATTTGCCTGTGTATTCTAGGTAGACCTCGTTCAATGTAGGTTCTGTAAGCATAAGTTTCGTGACAGTGTACCCTTTTCTCCGTAATGCTTCGATTATGAAGGGAGCCGTTACTTCTCCATATTCTGCTTTAATCCGATACGAACTATCTTCCTTCTTGACTTCCTTCACATGCTCAACAGAGCGAATAAGTTCAGTCACATCAGGATCCTCCTTGATACTTAGGGCTATGATGTCGCCGCCTAAACTATGCTTCAACTCTTCGGGCGTGCCGACCACGACTATTTTTCCATGGTCAATTATTGCAATGCGGTCGCAAAGTGAATCAGCTTCTTCAAGATAGTGCGTAGTCATGAAGAGCGTCATGCTGTATTCTTTCTTCATCTTTCTAATATATTCCCAAGTTGCGATCCTAGTTTGAACATCTAAACCTAGAGTAGGTTCATCCAAGAAAAGCACTTTTGGTCTGTTGATCAATCCACATGCAAGCTCAAGTCTGCGACGCATTCCGCCAGAATAGGTTTGGACCTTCTTGTCCTTAAAATCGGTTAGCTCAACAAGTTTTAGCAAATCTGCCGCACGTTCTTTTGCAACATGACGCGGTATTCCGTACAGATCAGCACATAAAAGGATGTTTTCTAAACCAGTCAGGTCTTCATCAGCAGTGTATTCTTGGGGTACGACACCGATCACGTTCCTAACGTCATCGTGCTGCTTTGCAATGTCGAAACCCAAGACAGAGGCTTCACCCTCTGTAGGCTTCAATATAGTTATCAGCATGTTGATTGTTGTAGTTTTTCCGGCACCATTTGGCCCAAGAAAGCCGAAGATTTCACCATGTTTCACACTAAAGTTCACGTGATCAACAGCCGTCAGATGCTTGTTGAAAACTTTCGTCAGTCCTTCAGCCTTAATTATTTCTTCACTCATCCTGCTTACCCTTCAGTTTTCTGTTTAGCTCCTCAAGTTTTTCCGCCGTCTCATTTAAAATTTTCCGAACATCTTCTATTGCTCGCTCTGAAAATTTTTCTTCTAGGGCGCTTCCAAGCTCAAAGAAGTCTGTCATGAGTCTTCTCATAGATTCTACCATTTCGACTGCCTTTTCTGCTGGTATGCGAAACCATAAACCTAGGAAGGGAGGCGGCATGAATTTCGCTTCTTTCCTTAATTTCGTCCTTATTTCCCTCTGTTCTTCTAAGAGAGCCCTACCCTTATCAGTAAGCGTGTAACGCTTCATACCGCTTTCTTCAGCTGGCAACTCTTTAACATAATTGTTGTCTTGCAACCATGACAAAAGCGGATAGATTGAGCCCGGACTTGGTTTCCAACGTCCATCTGTTCTCTTCTCAATTTCGTTCATTATCTCCGAACCCGACATTGGCTTCTCGCTCAAAGACTCTAAGACATGATATCGTATGAATCCTTTAGGAACCATTGCGGTGTGTCTCATCCAATGCCTTTTGTGCGGGTGCAACTTATCACCATTGATATCGCCTTTGATATCGACAGTGATATTTAAACCTGTCGCTTCTAGAAGCAACAATTTAACCTAATCTATCACAGTTCCGATGTGCTTGCCTTTAATCACTCCTAAAAGGTTTTCAGGGTTAAACCCATTCACGACAAAAACCCTAACTCGTGTATTCTTTAGAATTTTAACTGCTTTCGGGTCTATGATCTGGTGTATGCCAGCTTTATGCTTGTTTTCAGCGAACACGCATGACAAATCTTCGAGGCTCAAGTGGTCAAGTTTAACTGCATCCTCATATTTTCTAGGGTCTTTATCGTATATGCCCTCTTGGTCTGTGGCTTTAATGAGCAAATCAGCATTTGTTTGTTCAACAATCAAAGCTGCGACCGTGTCCGTGGTCATGCCTGGTTTCAAGCCACCCATAACTGCAATCTTCCCTTCACGTGAACATTTCACAGCGTGCTCGATTGTTAGCGGAACAGTCACGCAACCTGATTTTCCCAGTTTCCTAAGGAAAAGCTGGGCCACAATTCTTGAAACAGAAATCGCCACATCATCTTGAGCTTTCTCATCCAGTCCCAAATCACTTGCGGCTTTAATGAATTCTCTGGCTAAAGCGCCACCGCCTACGACGACAACCACCTCGTGTCCATGCGATTTTAAAGTCTTTAATAGATCTGCATATGTACCAATTAAGGCTGGGTTTAGGGGCGAAGCGACAACTGAACCGCCTATTCGTAACACAATCCGCATGAACTTTACATCCTTTAACATACATTATACAAGTTCTTCTGGTTAAAATTCTTTAGAAGAAGGTGTTTAAGCCTTGTTGGGTTTTCATGCTTTTCATT
>Ga0315308_1002345_pt1 | contig 10783 bp, 11 predicted proteins | sample TDP3_MG_FD_203078 | JGI IMG/M metagenome (GOLD analysis project Ga0315308, IMG submission 203078) | Freshwater sediment microbial communities from Lake Towuti, South Sulawesi, Indonesia - TDP3 | ecosystem: Environmental > Aquatic > Freshwater > Lake > Sediment | place: Indonesia: South Sulawesi...
GGAAACAGAGTGAAGAAACTCTCGAGCAAATTGAGGTTGAATTTCAGACCTGGAGGCAATTGAGCCAGTAAGCACGCAAGCTTTCCATTGAACTGCAGGGGCTCCATCAACTCAAGGAACTTGTTCAGGTCTTGTTCAACGCCTTTTGCCGGATCAAGCTTCTTTTCATGAGTGACAAGCTGCGGTAGCTTGGCGGCAAAAACGAAATCTTGCGGCGTGTATCTGAGCCAGCCGAAAACCATGCCTTTAGTCGGATATCGATAAAAGGTCGAGTCGATTTCCACAGTTTTGAAGACACGTGAGTAAGCGGTCAACATGCTTTTTTCGCCTACCTTGTAAAATGCTCCAACCCACTCTTTGTAAGACCAGCCTGAGCACCCCAGCCACACATTATCCATGTTTGCGCCTTCCTTCACAAGCATTATAGACAATTGCACTCAGTAATATTACTTCATTGCTGCTCTCATCAAATGTATGGTATCAGTATGAAGCTACTAGTCACCGCTGACTTCCACGGAAGTATCGAAGCCTCACGCAGAGTATCTGCAAAAAGCAAACACCTCGAAGTCGCCGCCATAATTGTGTGCGGGGACATAACTCACTTTGGCTCACTTAACGATGCTGAAACAATACTGGCGCCGTTTACCGCGCTTGATCTGCCAGTCTTGTATGTGCCCGGCAACTGCGACCCATCTCAACTAGCTGAAACACAAATCGCTGGCGCTGTAAACCTTCACGGAAAGTGTCGAAGACTTGGCAACGTTTCCTTTATCGGTCTCGGAGGTTCACCTACAAGCTCATATTATTCTTGGTTTGAGCTGTCTGAAACACAAATAAGGAGCATGCTGGAGCAAAGCTGGGACAAATGCCCAGCGAATCCGTGGTCTATCATAGTCTCTCACGCGCCGCCTAGAGGCACCAGTGTTGATCTGGCTTCTTCAAGAGTTCACGCGGGTAGCGTCAGTCTGAGAGCCTTCATTGAAGAAAGAAAACCCAGCGTTGTCTTTTGTGGGCACATTCACGAAGCCAGAGGCATTGACCATTTGGGCGACACTTTAGTTGTGAACCCTGGAGCTGTGAGACATGGAAAATACGCCTTAGCAAACATAACCAACGAAATCGAAGTAAAGCTGGATTCGCTGTAGGATCCGATTCATTGCTTGAATTCCGCCGTCTCCGGAATAATCGACTGTTTAAAGTTTAAAAGTGAACCCGATAATGTATAGAGAACCGCGAGATGACATTACATGCCCTTTGAAAAAGGAGACTTCGTGCTCATCGACTACATCGCAAGGGTAAAGGAAACAGGCGAAGTTTTCGACACCACAAAAGAAGATGTAGCCAAAAAGGAAAAACTGTACAAGGAAGGCGAAATCTACGAGCCCAATCTCGTCGTCATAGGCGAAGGCTGGGTTCTCAAAACCCTAGACGAAAGCCTGCTCACATTAGAACTGGGCAAAACCACCCCCATCGAGATCCCACCAGACAAAGCGTTCGGAAACCGCGACCCGGAAAAAGTAAGACTGGTTCCGCTGAAGCGGCTGACAGCCAAAGGCATAACTCCACAACTTGGGATGCGGGTGGAGTTTGAAGGCAAACTAGCCATTGTTAGAACCCTGGGCGCTGGACGAGTTCAACTGGACTTCAACCCACCGTTAGCGGGGAAAACACTGGTTTACGAGGTTACGATCCAAAAGAAACTTGAGATGATCAAAGAAAAAATCAATGCGCTGATTCACCGTCGAATTCCGTCGGTTGACGCTTCCAAATTCAATGTGAACCTCAAGAAAGCAGCGGTTGAAATCACGATGCCTGAAGAAGCCTTCTACATCGAAGGCGTGCAAGCAGCAAAAAGAGGCGTAGCCGTAGACATCGAAAAACTCTTTGCAGAAAAGGACACGGTCAAGTTCGTTGAAGCATTCAAGAAGAAAGCACCGTCAACCGAGAAAGTCGCACCGGAGAAAACCGTCCCCGCGCCTCCAGCAAAGGAGAAAGCACAGCCAACGCAAGCCCAACCATCAGAGACTGCTAAAACCTCGTAAACTTGCTCTGACAAAGATGCAACGTAGACGCAGTTAAGGACATCTCTCCTTTTATCAACTCAAAAATGCCGAAGAGGATTAGCTAACCATCGACCAAGCTAACGCCATTTTTCAGAAACCCACAATCCCTCGAACCCACAGCATCTTTCTTAGAGGCATTGTCCAGTTCTGATTCTGAATCAAGCATAGACAATATCTCCCTCAAGAATACGGCTTGTATGGTTGTAATCTCGCGCAAGCCGCGATCTTCATCGACGGAAAATAAAAGGAGGTGAGAATGTTGAAAGTGAAAGCAGCTATCCTGCTCGCTCTCGCATTGTTTGCCTTTGCCTTGCCAGCATTTGCAGCTTTGAACTCGTCGTCGCCAAAGCTCTATAATGTCTCACACTGTTTCATTGAAGATGATGATCAGCCATCGCAGCCTGAAGGTGACCCTGTCGAAGGCGGCGGTTTCCCGCACTGATTGGGGCAAGGTTTTAGTAAATGATATAGGTACATAGAGCAAATAACATAAAGAGCAAATAACATAAAGAGAAGCGGAGATGGCAAATGCCCAAAAAGATCGACCTCCAGCATTTAAAAACAGTTGAAGCGTTAGAAGTAGAAGGCCCAAGAAACATCACAAAAGTAGCGAGAAAACTCAGAATTCCGGCTGAAACATTACGGAAAAGAGTTAGACGGATGGCTTCCCAATTTTCTTGGCGTTTCCGCGTGAATCTTTATCACGCGAATCTGGGACTTGAGAAGGCTGTAGTTTTTGCCCAAGCCATCCCAGGATACGAAGATCTGCTCTATAACAGTCTGAAAACCAATGACTTTTGGTTGTATGTAAACCGATGTTACGGCATGAACGAAGGCTGTATCGCGGTCTACACGATTCCTGTCAATCACGGCAATGATTTTGAGTCATTTATCGGGCAGCTTGAGGATTCTGGTGTGGCACGAAACGCGCAAATTTTTTGGTCAACATGCTTCCACTATGTGCATTTGAAACCCAACTGGTTCAATGAAACCTCAAAATCGTGGAACTTCCAGTGGGATCGATGGACGGAAGAAGTCTCTAAGCACAGGGGGCAGCTTCAACTACCTGAGACGTTGCGTGACCCAGACGAGTTCCCTATCAAAGGCGACAGAACGGACATCCTCATTTTGAAGGAATTGGAAAAGAATCCACTCATCAGAATGACTGAACTAGCAAAAAGAATCGGCATATCTCAGCAACTTGCCGCTTATCATTACCTTAGACACATCCAAGAGCAAAACTTAATCGAGAGCTTTGAAGTTTCTTTCCCATACTTTGAGAAAAACGCTTCAGATCTGTTTGTGTTCACTTTTGAATTCAACAACCATGATTCTTTCGCCAGATTCGCGTCGTCACTTTTGGACAAACCATTTGCGCGTGGACTAGGAAAAGTACTGGGCAAGAACGCCTTAATCGCTCACTTGTACCTGCCTAGAGCTGAATTCAGAAAATTCGTCGACATCCTATCGAAGCTAATCAGAGCAGGTTCACTGGCAAATTATAGCTACGTAATACAGGATCCTGAAAAAGATTCGCGCCAAACCATCTCTTACGAGTATTTCAAAAACAAGAAATGGACATACGACCACAAAAAACACATCAGAAATCTAGAAAATCTAGTGAAAAGTCAGGGTCTAAAGAAAAAGGAAGCAAAGAAACGCCTAGATTGAGAAAAATGAGCCTAGGGCTTGATGCCCTGAGCTTCCATTGCTTCTTTGAAGAGTTTCTTCGAAACTGCCAGCCGCGCTTTTTGAGCCATAATATCTCTTGTAACGAAGTCTAGGGCTTCTTCTGGGCACCATTTGACACACTCTGGATCGCTTTCGCAGGTGTCGCAGATGCGCACGACTTTCTTCTCTGGATGCAGTGTTATAGCGCCGTAGTCGCAGGCTTCGATGCACCAGCTGCAACCATCGCATTTTTCGTCGTCGATCATGATGACGCCTGTTTGCTCAGATTGCTTGAGAGCGTCTCTTGGACATGCGGTGACGCATGGCGCTGGGCTGCATAGTCGACATGCTATTGAGATGTTGATCAGTGGATGTAGGCGCATTGTGCGGATTCGTGATTTTTGGGCGCTGAATGCATTCTCTTTGTCCAAGGAGCATATGTACTCGCATACTGCGCAGCCTGTGCATTTCTCTGGGTCGCAGGACACTAGTTTCCATTTTGCTGTTTCTGCTTTTGGAACTGCTGCCATAGATATTCCTCCTATTATTTCTCCATTTTTTGCTTGATTTTCACTTCTTGCCTTCAATTATGTATGCCAGATCTTCCATACCCAGCTCCTTTAGTTTCTCAGGGGTTGGCACGCCTTCTTTGTTCCATCCGCGAACCTCGTAGTAATCATCCAGTAGCAGGTCCAGTTCTTCTTGGCTGACGAAGCTTCCTTTGGACGGTCCTTCGTCGGGTATGGGCACGTGCATAACTTTCCATGGCAACGTGTCATCTTTGCGTGTCAAGCCTTCCCTTATGTTGATGAGTCTGCCCAGATTGTTGATGCGTTCTCCAGCCTTTTGCAGCTCCTCTGGCTTCATTTCGATGCCGGTGACAGCGTTGTATAGAGCTGCCAAGTCTTCGTATCCTTTGACGTAAGTGCCCCTTGAAAACTTGCACACAATGATCGAATCGATTACTGCATACAAGTCCTCGGTTTCTCTAACGAGTTTGCCCCTGCCTTTTTCAGCCTTGAAACGGTTCACTTTGCCAGCCACATCTGGTCCATAGGCTCCGTGCCTATTGTGGTCGGCTCCACGGAAAGACACAGCGTAGCCTAAGGCTGCGGTTTTGAGCCCTCTAATGTCGTAGCCCGTCATTTCCACGCCTTTTATGTGAACAGCGTATTTGTCAGAGCCTTTGCCTATCTTTTCAGCGGCAAGTTTTACCCCTTCAGCTAAGACATCTCCAAAGCCCTCCCGAGTGCCCACTTGCTTTATCAGATCAAGCATGGCTTCATGATTGCCAAAATTCAGTTCCAATCCTGCTGTCTCCTTGTTGACAATGCCGTTCTTGTAGAGGTCCATGGCAAAGCTTACTACGAGACCAATGGAAATAGCGTCAACTCCATAAATGTTGCTCAGCTCCATTCCCTTCAGAATAGCGTCCAAGCTGCCAACGCCGCAGTTTGGCCCCATCGCCCACAACGGCTCATATTCAATGCGAGTCGTCGTGCCCTTGTATGGACCTTCTGGAACCACGGCTATGTGCTCGCAACGCATGGCGCAGGAGGAACAGCCTATTATTTTTGCCACGAAACGTTCGTTCAGGTATTCTCCGCTGATTTTGTCAGCTCCTGGAAACACTGCGCTAGTGAAGTTGTTAGTTGGCATAGCGCCCAGTGCGTTCAAAACGAGAACGTTTTCAGGTGTTCCGAGTGTTCTGTATTTTCTTGCTGCCGGTCCTTTCATTCGTTCGTGCTGAATCTTGACAAGCTCAAGCAGGCGATCTTTATTGGCGACTGTTATGTCTTTTGAGCCTCTCACAGCTATTGCTTTGAGGTTTTTTGAACCCATTACTGCGCCTAGCCCTGTTCTTCCACACGCTCGGCTCTTCTCGTTGATGACACAGGCGATTCTGACAAGTTTTTCGCCAGCAACTCCAATCGATGCCACACGGATGTAGAAGTCTTTCAATTCCTTCTTTATGGCATCCTCGGTTTCCTGCGGTGATTTGCCCCACAGGTATTTGGCATCCATCAACTGCACGGCGTCATCGTCTACCCAAAGGTAAACTGGCTTCTCAGCCTTCCCGTAGAAGATTATGGCATCGTATCCTGCCCTTTTCAGTTCGGTTCCCCAGTGTCCATGGGCTTTGGCTTCACCCACTCCAAAGGTTTGAGGTGATTTTGAAACAAACGCGTGTCCATTTCCACCCGTGGGCACCATTGAACCTGATAAAGGACCAGTTGCCACAACAAGTGGGTTTTCTGGGCTGAATGGGTCTATGCCTGGTTTTGAATGGTCAAGGTAGAGGCGCATTCCAAGACCGATGCCGCCAATATATTTTTTGGCTAATTCTTCTTTGAGAGGTTCAGTCCATATTTTGCCGCTCGTTAAGTCAACATGTAAAATCCGTCCAGCATAACCTAACATTCTTATAGCTCCTTTATAGCTCCTTTTTTGGGCTCTTTCCATTCTTGGGAAAGAAATATCACATAATCCATTGGGGAATATTTAAGTTTTCTATGAACAATAAATATTAAAGGAAACATGAGGCGCCAACGCGTGAAAGTGAACGTGCGCTATCTAGGATTCATCAAGAACCTCATAAAAAGAGCCGAAGACGAGTTTGAACTAGAAGAAGGCGCCTCACTGTCAGACATTCTCAACAAAATCGCGGGACTGTATGGCAAACCGTTCAAGAAAGAGTTCTATGAGCCAGGATTGAAGGACGTGAAGATGGGCTTTGTGGTGACGGTGAACGGCATTTTGATGGGACAATTAGACGGGGTGAACACTCGGCTGAACGACGGCGACAACATCATCTTAATGTCGCTCATGAGCGGCGGTTAACAAGCACGCACCTAAATAACGGCAACCGCATGGCAAAAGTTATAGTTTGACAGGTCTAAGTTGTTCTAAAAAGTGGGATGAACTCCTGTGGTGAATCGCGTTCAGCTTCTACAGAGGTCTTTCGAGAAGAACAAACTCGGCGGATATTTGATCGCCGATGAAACAAACATTCTGTATTTCACCGGCTTTCTTGGCGCATACCGTCTTCTTGTTCCAAACGAAGGTGACGGCGTGCTTTACGTCTACGGCACTAACTATGAAGCGGCTAAAAAGATGGCGCGAAATTGTACGGTGGAACTCCTGCAACGAGGCGAAGACACAGACAAGAGATTGGCGACCAAGGCTCGGAAACTCAAACTGAGAAACATAGGGTTCAGGTCTCTCGAAGTCTCAGCCCACGACAAACTCAAGAAAGCTCTAAGTGGTATAAAACTCACAAGCGCTAGCCAACTTGTCTGGGACCTACGCAAGGTAAAAGACGCATTTGAAATAGCCTGCATAAGAAAGGCGGCAGAGTTAACCGACGTAGCTGCCAAAAGAGCCGCCGAAGTGCTCAAGCCAGGAATACGCGAGTACGAAGTTGCGGCAGAAGCCGAATATGCCATGCGCAAGCTGGGCTCAGAAGGTCCCCCTCCAACCTTCGACACCATTGTGGCTTCAGGTTCGCGCTCAGCCTTCCCACACGGCGGATGTACGAGCAAGAGAGTTAGAAGAGGCGAACTGATACAGTTTGACATTGGCGCTCGCTACTGTGGCTACGCTGCTGATTTGACCCGCACGTTTCTGATTGGCAAGCCCACGCCTAAACAGAGAAAGATCTACGAAATCGTTAAGGAAGCACAGGAAAGAGCCTTCCAAACGATTCGACACGGCGTCAAAGCCAGACAGGTCGACGCTACGGCTAGAACGTGGATAAAGAAGCAAGGGTTCGGCGCGAACTTTCCACATGGCTTAGGTCACGGCGTTGGTTTAGAGGTGCATGAGCCGCCGATGCTTGATGCGGTCAGCAAAGACATTTTGAAGGCTGGGAACGTAGTCACAGACGAGCCTGGCATTTACATTTTGGGCTATGGCGGAATCCGCATCGAAGACACCGTACTCGTGAAGAAAGATGGAGCAGAACGGCTAACAAAAGCACTCTACGATATGACTGTCACTTAGTTTGACAGGGTGGAACGAGTGTGATCCAATGGCGAAAATACTAGTCGTTTATGATTCAAAAACTGGGCACACGGAGAAAATGGCTTTTGCTGTTGCTGAAGGCGCCAAGAAAGTCAAAGGAGTCGAAGTTCAGGTTAAAAGGGTTTCTGAGACAAGCATTAAGGATTTGGCTGAAGCCGACGGAATTATTCTGGGTTCGCCCACTTATTATGGCTTGATCTCTGCTCGTCTGAAGACGCTAATTGACAGGTCAGTCAAAGTCCATGGAAAACTTGAAGGAAAAGTGGGCGCTGCTTTCACCAGTTCAGGGGGAACAGCGTCTGGGGCAGAGACCACTTTGTTATCTATGGTGCAAGCTTTGTTGATCCATGGGATGATTGTTCAGGGACGAGCCCACGCTAAACACTATGGTGCAGCAGCTGTGGGTGTTCCGAAAAAAGGCGATCTTAGATCTTGCATGGATCTTGGCAAAAGAACGGCTAGTCTGGTTGTGAGATTAAAGTAGAGCCGTTCAAATCCTTCTTTCCTGCTATTTGTGCCCGTTTCAGAGCATACTAAGAGATGAAATCGAAAAATGGGATGTGGGCGGCGGCTATCACAGTAGCTTGTCCGCTATCTAGTCTAGCTTTACTCGGCTACTTGAGCACGCCTAAAAACGTACCATGAGATTCCAACAAAGGTGATGAAGTAAATTATTGCCACAGCAATTGACTTGAAAATGACATTGGAGAAAGGCTCTGAGTATAGCGGAACCAACGCCTGCCCAAGATCGGTTGCTCCTAAGTTTACCTTGTAGTACAAGACCTCCCATGCAGGATGCAAAATGTAATTTATGAGGTTTCGACCTATACTATCTGTGCCTGTTGAAATCGTGGCGCCCGAGCCCAAAGATGGAGGTTCACCAGCGTAGGCAGGGGTGCCGGAGCCAGGAATGTAGGTGAGAATCCATCCTTGACCTGCAAGGAACGCAAGTATCGTACCGATTATGGTTGTTCCAAACCAGATGCCTAGGGCTCCAAGAGCAGCTATTAAGGAACTCCTAGAGAGTGTGCCCAACAACAGAACAATTGATATCCATATTAAAGTGCTGAAAAGGGCTCCGAGAAAAGAGAGCGGAACAAGATGCAGGTCATTCTGAGGTCCGTACACGACAAAGCCACCTATGGTCAAATAAATCATCAGAAAGCAGTATGTTGCCAAAAGCGTTAGGAAAGCTGCAAAAAGTTTGCCAAAAAACACGGTGGTCCTTGATACAGGTTTGGCTAGTAACGGAACAATTGTTCCACTTTCAAACTCCGCTGAAATAGTGTTCATAGCAGTTGCTATTGCAAACAAGAAGAACCCAAACCCGCCAAAGCCTACACTGGAGTTGACCGCGAAATCTGGGTTCGACTTCACAGGCGGACCACCAAAGGCGTTCGCGATGTGGTCTCCGGCCAGAGATAAGGTGGTGAGAGCAAACGCAACAATAAGCATTCCGAGGAACTTCTTCTTTCGGATGTTCCAGAGTATCTCATATCTAATCACTGCAAGAAACTTCGCTGTCCAACTCGTGTGGCTTGCCCTCATTTTATGATCTTCCTTCTTTGCGTTTGTCAATAAGATCCATAAATGCGTCCTCTAGGCTTTCTCCTTTCAAGTTCATTGATATGACGATGCCTCCTCCAGCGGTAATTGCCTGAGAGACCTGAGATCTGACGTCGTCGCGAGTCTTCAACTCGACCATGAGCTTTTTTCCGTCTTCGGAAACACCTATTACGAAAGGTAGTTCTTTCACCTTTTCAACAACAGTTTTTGAAATATTATCGACCTCAGCCTCTATTATCACGGGTCCACTGACTTTTGCCGATATCTCCTTAAGTGTGCCCGAAGCTAACGCAACTCCCTTGTTGATTATTGTAACATGGGTGCAGACTTCCTGAACCTCATGCAGAAGGTGCGACGAAAGAAAGACGGTGACGCCTTCCTTCGAGATTCCCTTCATCATCTCCCGAACATCAACCATCCCCACAGGGTCCAAGCCAAGGCTCGGCTCATCTAAGATGACCAATTTAGGTTCATTTAACAACGCCTGTGCCATGCCTATGCGCTGTTGCATACCCTTGCTATACGTACCGATGAGATCGTTTCCCCGTTCCCTTAAGCCAACCATGTCGAGGAGTTCAGGTATCTGTTTTCTGCGTTCTTCTTTGGTCATGCCGCACATTCTGCCATATATATCTAAGAGTTCGGTTCCCTTGAGATGTTTAGGAAGCTTTGGGAGTTCAGGCATGTAGCCTATTCTCAACCTAATGTCTGGTTTGTCCCAGCCAAGTTCTTGACCCAGAACTGTCACTTTTCCGCCGTCGGGTTTTAGTAATCCTGCAAGTATCTTGATGGTTGTAGTTTTTCCTGCGCCATTAGGACCCAAAAAACCGTGAATCGTATTCTCTTCAACCCTTAGGTCAAGCTTGTCCACTGCCGTTAGTGAACCGTAACGCTTTGTTAAGCCCAGAGTTTCTATGGCTGCTCCCATTCACATAACTCCGTTTAGTGCAATCATAGCTTAGTGGGCCCGCCCGGATTTGAACCGGGGACCAACAGGTTATGAGCCTGTCGCTCTAACCGTGCTGAGCTACGGGCCCCGCTTACTATCTTCGGTTTCACGTTCTCATTTAAGCGTTTTCTGCCTTAGGTCCACAGCGAATTGAATGCATACCTCACCGTCTGTCTTCCACGTACAACTCGCTAGGAAGCGCCGAAGTTTTGCATGATCATCGCGATGAATTTTGTGCCCTTGATGAAGCTGTTTATGCAGAGGTTCTCGTTCGGTGCGTGCCCGTTTGCCTCCGAGTGGCTGCAGCCCACAGAAACAACAGGATAACCCAGCAGGTTTCGAAACAGATGCATAGGTCCTGAACCAGCACTCGTTGGGTAAACCACTGCCTTCTGACCGTAAGCTTTCTCAGCGGTCTTCACCACCGTCTTCACGAAGTTATCTGTGATTGGCGTTTTTGTCGGTTCTGTCGAGCCGTGCATGATCACTTTGACGTCTCCGAAGCCGTGCC
>Ga0315308_1002347_pt1 | contig 10782 bp, 10 predicted proteins | sample TDP3_MG_FD_203078 | JGI IMG/M metagenome (GOLD analysis project Ga0315308, IMG submission 203078) | Freshwater sediment microbial communities from Lake Towuti, South Sulawesi, Indonesia - TDP3 | ecosystem: Environmental > Aquatic > Freshwater > Lake > Sediment | place: Indonesia: South Sulawesi...
AGGCGGTAAAGGATTTTAACCTGACGGTCGAAGACAAAGAGTTTGCCATATTAGTCGGACCCTCGGGATGCGGAAAATCAACTGCTCTCCGGATGGTCGCCGGATTGGAGGAGCCCTCAACCGGAATGATCTATATCGGTGATCGTGCTGTCAATGATCTCCCCCCAAAAGATCGGGACATTGCCATGGTCTTTCAGGAATACGCTCTCTATCCCCATATGTCTGTCTTTAAGAATATGGCCTTCGGCCTAAAATTGCGAAAGTTTCCCAGAAGTCAAATTGATCAAAGGGTTCGTGAGGCCTCAGAGATCTTGGGGATTCATGAGCTTCTCGGTCGGAAACCGAAGCAGCTCTCCGGTGGGCAACGTCAAAGGGTCGCTGTGGGAAGAGCGATCGTCCGTAAACCAGCTGTCTTTCTCTTCGATGAACCCCTTTCCAACCTCGATGCCAAACTCCGCGTCCAGATGAGGGCAGAGCTCTCCAAGCTTCACGACCGCCTTCAGACGACCATCATCTATGTTACCCACGATCAAGTGGAGGCTATGACCATGGGAACAAAGATCGTGGTGATGAAGGATGGTTTGATTCAACAGATAGGGTCTCCCCTGGAGGTCTATAATTTTCCAATCAATCAGTTTGTTGCGGGTTTTATCGGAAGCCCGGTAATGAACTTCATCCCGTGCCGTATTCTCTCAAGGGATGGCCGCCTGTTGATCGATGCAGAGGCCTTCCAGCTCCCCATCCCGGAGAAGAAGGCTCCCTACTATAAATCGCTGGCTGGATCAGAGGCCACCTTTGGAATCAGGCCCAACGATATTTACGATCGCCTCTATGCTCCGGAGCATCTTAGAGCGAATGCCTTTCGTGCAATCGTCGATGTGATTGAACCGCTGGGATCAGAGATCCATCTCAATGTGACGGCAGGGAAGCATAATCTTGTAGCCGTCGTGGATACGCAGACTATTGTTCGGATGCATCAGGAGATCGAGCTAGCCGTAGACCTTAATAAGATGCACCTCTTTGAAAAAGACCCACCCAGCCTTCGGATCAAGACGGAGGCGTAACTAAAATAGATTAAGGTTAAGGTTGAGAAAAAAATCATTTTAACCTAAATATTGAACCTGCCCTCTTGTCCGATACCATATTAATTAAGAACAACCCAACCTTGGAAACCAATACCTTATTTCCGTTCCCCGCATTTACGTCTAGCGGTCCCTTAGACAGCAACGTAAAGAACACTCGACCCTTGACTAACATTCACCGCTCTCTGACGGGAAAATGACCTTGTTCGTCATTATATCGTTCGGTCTTGACTCCTTCGAGAACGGTTAGGCTAACCTCTGCTCAATAAGCCACTACACCCCCAGGTTCTAAATGGCCAATGTAAGTGGTCTTGTTGTCCCAGTTGAACACGCTGATACGGGCGTGAGCATCACCGCCAATGACTGAGCCCTGAACGCTTGCCGGTTCGATGGCGCCGGTAAAGTTCCAGTACTTATCCAAGGGTTGGACAGTGATGGTGGTAATGGAACATCTTCCATTCCCGGCTTTCCGAGAGTTTTCTCCCCGGTAGGGTATAAACTTCAACCCTTGAGGGCACCAGCGGTCAGGCCAGAGACGAAGTAGTCCATGAAGAAGGAATAAAGTAAGGCGACCGGGACCGAACCGATCAGGGAGGCGGCCATCAGTTCACCCCAGAAGTAGGCGTCCTGCCGGATGAGCTCCGTGGGCACAGCCACTGAGATAGTCTTATGGGTTGTACTTGAGATGAACGTAAGGGCGTAAACGAATTCGTTCCAGGAGAGGGTAAAGCTGAACATGCCGCAAAAAACGATACCCGGGATAGCCATCGGTAGCACAATACGGACCATGGCTCCGATGCGACTACACCCATCAATCATCGCGCACTCCTCCATGTCCTTAGGAATAGACTTAAAGTAGGCGATGAGCATCCAGGTACAAAAAGGAATCAAAAACGTAGGATAGGTCACGACCAAGGCCCAAATAGAATTGGTTAGGCGTAGAGATTTGACCACACTCGCAAGGGGGATGAAGATGAGTGTGGTCGGTACTAGATACGTTATAAAGGTGGCCAAGCCAAAGGCCTCAGCCCCGGGAAATTTCAGGCGCGCCAAGGCATATCCGGCCATGATTCCGAAAGCCATTGAAATCGTTGAGGTCAGAAAGGAGATAAAGAAGCTATTCCAAAGCCAGCGGATGATTGCAGTTTTTCTAAAGAGTTCCCTAAACTGCTCAAGGGTAGGGTTATTGATCAATAGCCGTTTGGCGCGCAGGTTGTAGAGTTCCGGGTTGGTCTTAAAGCTGCTAATAAACATCCAGTAAAATGGAAACAGAGCAAAGAAAAGAAATGCGGTTAAGGGGAGGTAGAGGCCGAAGATTCGCTTTATGATTCTTAGGTGTCTCCTGCTCATTGAAGTTCCTCAATCCCTTCGAAGGTATCGAAGCATCAAGATAACAACCACCAGCAGTGCTGGGAATAGAAACAGAGAGATGGCTGATCCTTCTCCAATCCTCCCTGCCACCAAGGCGACATCATAGGCCATGGTCGCAAAGATCTGAGTGGCGTTGATTGGACCCCCATGGGTCAAGATGTAGACGATTTGAAAGTCAGCAAAGGTCCAGATGGTGGAGAAGAGGACTACCACAGCAATGACCGGTTGCAAAAGAGGTAGAGTGATATGCCAGAATTGCCTAAATGGTTGTGCCCCGTCAACCTTTGCTGCTTCGTAGAGTGGTTGTGGAATAGCCATGAGGCCGGCCAGGATTGAAACAGCAAAAAATGGAAGCCCTCGCCAAGTATTTACAATGATCACTGAGACCATGGCCCAGAAGGGATCACCTAACCAAGGGATCTTCTTCGGGATAATTCCCAGGCCAAGTAGGATATAATTGATCACGCTAAATAAGGAGTCAAACATCCAGAGCCAGGTAAGAACACTGAGAGAGGTGGGAACGATCCATGGGAGCAAAAGAGCTCCTCGCACCAAATTCTTGTGGGGAAACTCTTGATTCAAGAGCAGTGCTAGGACCAGTCCAAGCACCAGCTTTAGCGATACTGTGGAAATTGTGTATATAAAGGAATTTCGAACTGTCTCAAGAAAAAATTTATCCTGGAAGAGCTTAAGGAAATTACGTAACCATATAAATTCCCCCGGCTCTCCCAGGATACGATCCGTAAGGCTAATATACACAGCCAGGACGAATGGATAAGCCAAGAGCAGCAGCATCAGGAAAAGGGCTGGAGAGATCAATCCATACCCTGTGATGGAATCTGATCTTATGACACGAGCTGCCCACCTCCTCAGTGAAAGCCTCTCCATCCGGGCAGTGGAAGTCATCATTCTCACCTTCCCGGCTGCATTACGATCCCTTTGCGTAAATATCTTTCAGTTCTGCCTCAGCAATCTTAATGGTCTCAACCGTGGACGTCCCCTTGCATGCCCGAGCGAACATATTGACGATGACATACTTGACCATCGCCTCAGCCGCAACTCTTGAAGGAGGTCCAGGATACCCTGGCAGGCGCACATACTTAGGAGTCAAACGGGATGCCTCGAACTTTGGATCCTGCTTCCAGACCGGGTCATCCTCATAGGCGTTCAGAAGCCCTGCCATCATTCCTTCCCCAACACCGATCCAGGGAGAATACTGTTTTGGTTCTAACAACCATTTGATGAATTCCTTGGCTTCTTTCTGGACTTTGGAGAACTTAAAAATGCCAAGACTGAAAGGTGTGGAGTAGCTGAAGCGTCCAGCCGGTCCTTGAGGAGCCAAAGCATGGTCGGTCACATCACGAAGCTGTGGAGCATTCTTCTTCATGGCCCAGTAAATGCTGGTTGCATTGAGCGTAACAGATAATGCCTCGGCCAAGAAGGCTCGGTTGTTGCCTGAATCATCCCAAGATAGAACATCCTCACTCTCACCGTCTTGGAACAGTTTCCTTCGGTAATCCACTGCCTTTGCCGTTTCGGGCGAATTGATGGCTATCGTCTTCCCATCCTTTTTGCACTCGGCGCCGCCAAAAGCCCAGAGAAACGGGTAGTGGAATTGATTGGCATCTCCAATAGCCCGGCCAAGGGCGAAACCAACGGGATGGCCCTTGTCCTTCAGCTTCTTGGCCAATACTAGAAATTCGTCGTATGTGTCAGGGAATTTTGTATACCCGACCTCCTTAAGCCAGTCTGTGCGATAGTTAATGACCTGAGGACAAACTGCCCAAGGCACCGCCTTCCATGTTTTGCCAACAATGCCGACATCCTTTGCAATGTTGGTCCAGCCCTTCAGCGCCTTGCCGAGACTATCAGTAACATCTTTTACATCCACCAAGCTCTTGTCATATAGGTAAGCACCATTGCCCACCAAGCAAACGATATCAGGGCCAGCGCCACTTTCCACAGCCGCAGCAGTCTTGGATGGAAGGTCGCTATAACTGACGAATTCGATGCTGATCTCGACGCCCTTAGCCTTGGTATATTCCTTGGCTTGTTCTTTGAGGACATCGTCCATAGCACTCAATGTGTTGGGCCAAGTGAGGAGACTGACCCTGGCTGCTCCCAGTCCGCTCCTAAGAAATGTCCCAAAGGACAGAGCAGCGGTGGCACCAGCAGCCATACCAATGAATTTTCGTCTACTGATTGCCTTACCTTTTCCCGTAGAAATTAACTCTTTTTTCTTGTTTCGCATAATCTTTCCCTCCTTTCATTGAAAATGAAATCCAAAACCAAATCAACCTAACCACCCCATTAGAAACTCAATATTTTCTTATACAAATGCCTCATTTTTGTCAACAAAAAGTTTTGAACTCAAAAATAAACATTGGTGTATATTTTTCGAATTGGGCCCTATGATTGGCTATGCGGTGACCGCGACCATCAGCACCACGTCATTTCCATTCCTCTTGAGATACCGAGAAACATTCCCAAGGCTGCTCAGCTGATTGAGGACCGAGAGCGTTTTATCATCAACTTTTGCAAATCAAGAGAATTCGCCTTGGAAGGACTGAAAGAACGATATATGGTCCCTCGTCCAACCTGACCTCCTCAACAATAGAATTTTTTAAAAGATGGTCCAATGGTCTCATTTAATTTACGGGTACGGGTATTTCTTCGTCTGATAAAATTGACCTAACATGGCAGCTCCAAAAAGCGAAGATCGGTCCTGATACTCATATTCAAATTCGCCCATCCAGCGGTTTTTCACTTGTATGATCCCCTTAATCTTTGCTCCTCCCCCTGATATTGTCACTCTCCGACCTAGTTTCACATAACCAGCCACCTCTTTCAGAAATCGCCCTTGATAAACTATATTGCCCTTAATTAGAGAAAGAAGCATCTTCTCCCGTGTAGTCTCCAATGTCAAACCTGAAAAGCTGGCCCTCAAGGGTTCTAAACTATAACGGGATCCCTGTAAGAAAGGCACATACTCAGGAAGGTCAACCTCCAATCGGTCAGAGTTCTCACTGTTAAAAAAGTCATCAAGAACAGATGGTACATACTCATTATAGAATTGATCTTTAGTCATGTCCTGGCAGAAAACAGAATGGAACCACTCTAAAGCCTTTCCGCCTGTATTAAGGACAAAAAAAAGTACCCACCGGTTGGGAATGACATGACATCGCACATTAAAGTTAGGCGAACCAACGGGCTTATCTGAGCAAACACTTACAGCATCAGCAGTTCCGCAAATATTGTTGATATCCCCTGGCTCTGTTAGCCCCCCTGACAATGCAGCAATCATTGCATCATTCCCGCCACACAAAACCTCACAATCATCTGGCAATCCCAACTCGTCGGCGACCTTAGGCAAGATTTTACCCGCCCTTTGATAGGATCGAATCAATGGTGGAAGTTTCGTTTCAGGTATCTCAGACAAGGCGAGGACATCCTTGTTCCAGGTCAGATCATGACGGGCTGTGTTATAAAGCCCTGTAATCGATGTCGTTGAGGGATCAATGGCCCATTGGCCTGTTAATCGTTTGACCATATAAGTATTGCAGTGGCCAAACTTTGCTGTAGCCTTCCAGATTTCTGGTTGGTTCTCCCGTATCCAAAGAATGGAGCAAAGCGAAGAACCTCCAGAGACAGGTAAATTGCATGCCTCGCGGAGAAATTTCTCTTCTCCGACCCGTCGCCGAATCTCTTTAGCCTGTTTATGGGAACGGCCATCAAGAAAAAGTATTAATGGGCCAAGTGGTTTCCCATTTTCAGCCATGGGCACTACTCCAGTCGTTACAGAAAAAGAAATGACACCCACCGAAGATAAGGACTTCTTGTTTTCAACACAGCAAGCTTGAAGGGCAAGCCACCATTTCTCAGGTTCAATATCTACCTTAACGGAATCATAGACGCTGAGTTGATACTCTCGGGAAGTTTCAAACCTTTTCTCTAAATTCGAAGTGAATACCCCCAGCTTAAAGGTCGTGGTACCCACATCAATCGCCAAAATATCTTTCATCCTGAAGAACACCTATCAACTTGATCGATGACTATTTATGGCTGACCATGGATCTCAACAATCGAGCGGCTCGGTGCGGATTGAACACACCACATTCACAAGGTCGAAAAAGCCGCTCCGCTCCCTCTTCAGGTGTACAACGTCCTTTCTTCACATCCTCAATCACCTTCTCAATAAGGTTCAAAGTTACCATACCATGACCGCACATGGTATTTATCTCTAAGATCTCTTGCAATGGCAACTTGTCCGTTCGACCCCAACGGCCCAATGACATGTTTACGGTGTGCATCTCAAGATCAACTTTTTGACAGATCCTCTTCACCTCGCCAAAAAGTCCAGAAACAATAACAGAAAGACCGAATTGGGCCTCTTTAACCGCTTGGAGAAATCTGGCCGTCGTGTCAGCGTCTTTGAAAACGGCGTGAACAACCACAGAGCGTTCACAAACGTTCTCCAAAACCTTGCCGATGCCGCCCTGGTAGTACTCGTTACCCATACCGGCATCTCCAATCTTTAATGTTCCATGATCCAATGCTATTTGAAGAAAGCGCCGAAATTTTGGGCCCGACCCAATGCGGTTAATGTTTTTTGAAGACATCAACATAACCACATAGTCATCTTTGAGACCTTCTACTGAACCAACTCTGTGTAATGTATGAGTCATTTAGACCTCCTCAGCTAATGGTCGACCCAGTCCCAGACATGTCTTACCGTTTGGAGCGATCCACAAACCCATCTTCTTAAGGATCGAATCCGTAGGAAATGAACCGTCAGGGGCCACCCTTGTGATGAGATCCAAACTGAACACCGTGTTAATCTCTCTGGATACCTCCATTAGAACTTGAAGCACTTCCCGCAATTTACTCAACTCCACAGCAAACTCCAGAATAAGCGACATCACCTTTTCATTCAAAACCTCTTTTTTGAACTTGCCGGTCCTAGGATCTTCCATAAGACTTATTGTGGGATTTAGTTTTTCAAACTCCACCCCAATCTTAGCAACAGCCTGTGCTACTTTCTCCACGTCGTATATCCGAGCTCCCAGAATGGGGCGCCCAAACTCTGCAGCGATCCCGGCATAACCCATCTTAAACCTTCCGGTCACATCATTCGTTTTCATCTCCTCCGTACCCCGGCCAGGAAGATCTGTAGTTACGCCTGTGGAAAGAACGTCGCTAAGAACTTTGCGAGCAATGCGAGGCCAAACCAGTTCCTGCTGATAGATGGCATCGGTAGGGCAGTCGGCATTACGAATGCAGTTAGAGCATTCCACACACTCATCAAAATCAATTTTCGCAATATCCTTTTCCAAGGCGATGGCATTGACAGGACAGTAAGGGATACACTGCTCACACCCTGAACATTTATCCGGATCGATATGCATTTAACTCTCCTTTCCTCCAATCCATATAAATCTGGCGCTCCAAAAAACGAGCAGATTATCAATAAAATCCTCTTCTTGTGAAGCTCCCCGCCCATCCCGTAACGACGGGACAGGCACTGCGGGACAGAGCACGTTCCGGTCAATTCTCTCGCAGACGAAAAATTAAATCAATGATTGTAAGTGCTTTACGGACACTCCTTGCCTGTCTTGCAACACGTAGGCAATGACCTTGCCAGACTTTTCGGCCACTTCTCTACTGTTTTTCAGCGCAATCCCACCGGCACTGGAAAATTCTTTAACCACCTCAGGCCTCCGGGTATATCCCACCACTTTACACCCTTCTCTGATATACTTTTTGCGGCCACCATTCCCATCAGCCCCAGGCGGATGTTTCCTATTGTCTCAGACATTCCTACCTCCTCAAGTGAAATAAAAAGAAATGATGATCAGAACAAATTACGCTTCCTCAACCCAATTCTCTTCCGAGCAAAAAGGAGGAGGATATCTTTCTTTTGCTTCCTAAGTGGGGTCATGCTTTTCAGCAATTCGTCTGCTCGGTCGGGGTTAAATATCCCACACAGGCCTGAAAGGTGACCGGATTAGAAAAAGGTTCTTTTGTTATGAGAGACTCCGCAAAACCGACTTGCGAAGGACCAAAAAGTCCTAACCCTTATTATTGACCGGCGAGGGCAAAAACTGCATGCCTGTGCTCGTGTCAGCTTGCATATCAATTCCCCAAAATCTTGTCAAGTAAAGAGTTTTCTCCAGTCAAGGAGATTCTCAAGACCGCTGAGTGTAAGCAGGTAGGCAAAATGCTTGACACCCTCTGTCTTTTTAATTATGTTCGACACAGACGCCTAGCAAAAAGTGATCGATGTTAATCTCAAATCGGTATTCCTCTGCTGCAAGCATGTCGGAAGGGTGATGCTCCAGCAGGGGAAGGGAAAGATTATCAATATCTCATCGGTTCGAAGTTTTCAGAGTCGGATTGAAGATGCTGCTTATGCGCTGAGCAAAGGAGGAGTAAATCAGCTTACTCATTCTCTAGCTATTGAGTGGGGACCCAGAGGAATAAACGTGAATGCCATTGCTCCGGTTTTCACTGTGACCGCAATAAATGAATCTTTTTCAAAGGACCTCGCAAAAAGCGAATGGGTTCTCAGCCGGATTCCGATGAAGCATTTTGGCCAACTTGACGACCTCTTTGGTTGTTTTCCTTGCCTCCGAAGCATCCAACTTTGTAAATAGCCATGTGCTTTTAGTGGACGGCGGCTGGATTGCAAGCTAATTCCTGTATAATCCACTTGTTGCTTTGGTTCACCCATTGTTTTGTTCACATGTACCAAGAGATCGAGCTAGCCATTGATTTGAATTAAGATGCATCTTTTTGAAGAGGACACACCGTACTTTCGGATTAAAACTGAGGGTTAAAAATAACAAATATTTTGAATGCCTCATTATATAATCACCATTACTCATTCATAGTGAAGTTCTGCTTTTGTAGAACATGGCTACCCGGAAAAGAAATATCATTCATATTTTTTGCTCCTTGGCCTCACCTTCATAGCAAGACCCAATCTAAGACCCGATTTACACGACTGGCTGAAAAATTTTTGTATTCAAGCGGTTGTCCACTCTTCATGGACAGAAGGGATATTATTTGATAACAAAACATTGACGTGAAGCAGTAATCTTTGAAGTGACAATCCAGAATGTTAAACCCTAACAGGGAGAGGTTGGCAACAAAAAATGAAGATCAAACATTTTTTATGTAGACAGAAAGTTTCTGGTTACAACTTTGTCTTTCCTGCCATGATTATGCTCTTTGCCATTCTTGTATACCCTGCTGTTCATACTTTAGTGTCTAGTTTTGCAGTAAAACTTAGAGGCGGAGCAACAGTCTTTTCTGTGGAAAACTATCTTCAACTCTTCGAGAAACGTTACTATAGTGCGCGTAATACCGCAGCATCTGCTCTCCCTTGTAGGATCTTGAAGCGAAAAAAAACGGCCAATTGATGCCCGATACTCACTTTCTCGCCAACCGCCCCTTTTTGCTTGACCATCAATTATCGTTGTGCTATGACACACTCGGGGTATCGGTGATGTCTCCCATTCCGATTGTACGAAATTCAATGCTCCAAGCTTTTGGAGCATCAAAGGAGGTGAAGAGGAAATTTAGCAAGAGGTTTAGAATATCTAGATTTTTCAAAACGATGTTAGTTCCATAGGAGGTGATATGATGAAAAAGCTCTGTATTTTTTCCATTCTGGTGTTGTTTTCCACTGTGACGGTCAGTGCTGCTCTAGCGGCGGTTGAGCTGACGTACTGGACACACGAAGACCCGAACAGAACAGAGATTGAAAATAGGTACATCAAAGAATTCGAAGCGGCCAATCCAGGAGTGAAGGTAGAAAGGGTCACCAGTCCGTCAGGGAAAATGGCGGAAAAGGTTCTCACTGCCTTTGCCGCGAACAGGGGCCCAGATATGTTCAACATGGAGATTGAACAAGAGTACGCGTACATCGTGAACCGTCGTCTTGCTCCCGTCGATTTTAAGGCAGTCGGGTATCCCAGTGAAAAGGCTATCTACGATGCCTATATTCCTAGGGTACTGGATCCGGCTACCTTCGAGGGGAAGCTTTACGGGCTCCCGTTGGAATTGACGAACTGGTGTATCTACGTCAACGACAGAATATTCAAGAGTGCGGGGCTTGATCCTGCAAAGGACTACCCCAAGACCTGGGAAGACATGGTGGCAATATCGGAAAAGATCGTCATCCGTGAAGGACAGATCATCAAGAGAAGGGGTTTTGACTTCAGATACCCGTACTATCTGGTTTCCATGGTTCCCATGGTCGAACAGCTGGGAGGACAGCTCATCAGCGAAGATGGCAAGAAGGCGATCATCAACGACCAGGCCTGGA
>Ga0315308_1002348_pt1 | contig 10775 bp, 11 predicted proteins | sample TDP3_MG_FD_203078 | JGI IMG/M metagenome (GOLD analysis project Ga0315308, IMG submission 203078) | Freshwater sediment microbial communities from Lake Towuti, South Sulawesi, Indonesia - TDP3 | ecosystem: Environmental > Aquatic > Freshwater > Lake > Sediment | place: Indonesia: South Sulawesi...
CCCATGAAGAAGCCCGTTGCTGAAGAACCGAAGGGATGACGCGGAAAGGGGAAGCTAAGGTCAGCTGCCACCTCAACACAGTCGAAACCTAGGCGCCTTCAATAGCATCTCTGACCCTTCTTGCGGTTTCATAGGGCTTTTTCGCTAGCGTTACAGTTCTCCCAACAATCAGGTACTTGGAGCCAGCCTCAACGGCGGCTTTCACGTCTCCGCCTTGCACGCCCACGCCTGGCGAGTAGATAGGCACTGCTTCCTTCAAGACGTCCTTCACTTCGCTTATCTTGTCTGGATAGGTGGCGCCGACAACTGCTCCATCAGCCTTCCACGAGAGGGCTTTCTCTGCGAAAACCACGTATTGAGACTTCAGTTCTCCTGTACTCTGGTCGTAGACCTTCTGACCGTAGCCTTCCCAAGCTGCCTTATGACTCATGTAGACGAGGAGGATAACGCCACGGTCCATCTCTCTTGCGACCTCAAAGACCGGCTGAAGCCCTTCCTCCCATCCAACAAACGGACTGGCAATAACCGCGTCGAAGCCGGCCTCAAAGTAGTTTTTGGCTATCACTCGGTTCGTATATCCAATGTCGTTGATCTTGCAGTCCATTATCACTGGCAAGCCGAAACGATGCGCCCTTTCCACAATCCTCCTAACACCGTCGAAAAGTCCTAGCGGCAGAACAATGTGACGGTTGAGCTTCAATGCGCAAAGGTAAGGGTGCACGCTCTCTAGAATCTTAAGGCTTCTGGTTAAGAGCGCTCCGGGTTCGCCCGGCACCTGATCCAGTGCTAGTATTACTTTGGAGTCCTTCTTCCTCTCTGACTCTTCCATCCTCTGCTTGAACGACATGTTGTTTCTCCTTTTTCAGTTTCTTCTCACGTTCTTAAGGCTTTGCCGTCCCATTGCAGTGCATTGAGATGTATTCGACGGCTCGGCTTGGCAGTCTATTTGTGTAGTTAGCCGTTGCTTCACACATAGTTTGACAAGGGATAAGCCAATTATATGGGGTCTGAAGATAACGTTCCGATAGGAGAATGGGTGAGGCCAAATGATCAAGATTGGTTGTGCAGCATATTCCTACAGAGATTACCTGAAGGACGGGAGGATGAGGTACGAGGGCTTCATTGAGGAGGCGTACGGTCTCAGTCTGGACGGAGTGGAGTTGACTCTTTATTGGCTTCCTTCGAAGGATGCTGCATACTTCAGGAAGATAAGGCACTTATCGGCGTTGCGGGGCCTGTCCATATCAGGAGCTGGGATCTCCACAAGCTTCTGCAGTCCAAACGTCGCGGAGAGACAGAAGACAATAAAATCTGTAGAAGAAGGATTGGAGATCGCTCAAGTGCTTGGTGCTCCATGTCTGCGAGTCTTTGCTGGACATGTTCCCGACGGCTACACTCTGGAACAGGCAACAGAGTGGACAACTGAGTCGCTCAGGTTGTGTGCTGGTCCCGCTGAGGACAGAGGAGTTGTGGTCGCCATGGAGAACCACGGAGGCATAACGGCAAGCGCCGACAATGTGGTCAAGATGATCAAGGCGGTCGATTCACGATGGGTCAGGGTCAACCTCGATCTTGGAAATTATAGACAGTCACCCTATGAGGAGATAGCGAAGACAGTTCCTTACGCCATTCACATTCACGCAAAGGTGACCATTGCTGGGGATGGATCTCTAGACTACCGTAGAATCAGAGAGATACTTGGGGCGGGGGGCTACAACGGGTTCGTTTCGATCGAGTACGAAGAGAAAGATGATGCGAAAACTGGTGTCCCCAGATTCGCCAAGTATCTGTTTGAAGTCTTCCGCTAAGCATCTTTGGAGTTGACGCGACGAAATGGCAAGCATGAATGGACATGTGAAAGTCGGTATAGCAGGACTCGGGAGAAGCGGCTGGGGGATACACGCCAACACGTTCGAGAAATGCCCAAACCTCTACAAGGTCGTTGCTGTCTTTGACCCCCTAGAGGAAAGGCGGCTGGAAGCCGTCCAAAGATTCGGCTGCAGAGCGCACTCCGACTTTGACTCGCTGATACGAGATGACAGAGTGGAGATGGTTGTTGTGGCCACGCCGAGCCACCTCCATGCTGCTCAAACCATCCAAGCTCTAGAAGCTGGAAAGAAGGTTGTCTGCGAAAAGCCTATGGCAACGAGTCTCGCCGAAGCCGACGCGATGATTGAAACGGCGAGAAGAACAATGAAACTCTTGACAGTGTTCCAGAACAGAAGGTTCGATGCTGACTTCCTAAAGGTGAAGGAGATCATCCAATCTGGGAAACTGGGACGTATCGTCCTCATAAAAATGTCCCAACACTCTTTCGGAAGGCGGTGGGACTGGCAGACTCTGAGGAAGTTCGGTGGGGGCGAGCTAAGCAACACTGGACCACATACCATAGACCAAGCCCTGCAACTCTTCGGGGGAAAGAACCCTGAGATCTACTGCGACCTACAGAGAACGCTAACGTTAGGCGACGCGGAGGACCATGTGAAGATAGTGCTGAGAGCCCCTGGATTGCCTACGATCGATATTGAAGTCACTCGCGCCTGTGCCTACCCACAAGAGACGTGGGTGGTGATGGGAACTCAGGGCGGACTGAAAGGCAACACCTCATCGCTCAGGTGGAAGTACTTTGATCCAAAGGATCTTCCTCCCAAGCAGGTGGATACGAACCCAACACCCGATCGAAGCTACAACAAGGAGGTCATCCCCTGGAAAGAGGAGACTTGGGAAATGGAGTACGAGTACACAACCAGCGCGTTAGCCTACTATGATGCCTTGTACAAAACGCTGCGACAAGGCGCTCCTCTGGCTGTCACACCAGAGAGCGTCCGAAGGGTCATGTGGATAATAGAAAGGTGCCGAAAGATAGGCAACTTCGCGTAAGCTTGAACAGCTCGTGTCCAGAAGAATCTTCCTTTCATGCAAGCGCTCTGCCGTCAAGGCTGGGCACAACCACGACAGTTCAGTCAGAGCTGCGATACCCCATCCGTTACGCGCGTATTCGTCATTCTTCTCGCAGGGTACAGGGTTGAAACGCATAGGGCGCCAAGTAAAACTGAGAGCACCCCGACGATCGCCAAGGTCGCGGTTGCTGATATGACTGGCTCTGGAATGAAGAACCAGAACACTACGATTGTCCCGATTGGGAGCCCTATTGCTCCGCCTGCCAAGACCAAGATCGTTGTTTCGAGGAGAACCAGTTTTGAGACAGTCTCGGGCTTGGCTCCAAGCGCGCGCATTACTGCAAAGTCTCTCTGCTGACCTGAGATGGAAAGCATCAGATAGCCCATGAGCGAAAAGACTGCGTTCGCGAAAGAGAACAAAGAGAGAGACAGAAGCAAAGACCAGAGACGGTTCAGGAAAGCCTTGTGCACATCCAGAGACACGTTCAAGTCGACCAGAGTCAGCCCCGGCCGGGAGATGAGAGCGCTCAAGTCAGCCAGTACTCCGGAACGCGCCAGGGAATCAGAGGTATCGACCTGAATGAGAAGAGCATTGCATCCCTCGTGCCCAAGTAGGGAAGACAGCCGGTCCAGATGCATGTAGACCACCATCCCGTTGTTCAAAGGGTCCAGACATATGCCGGCAACATCGAACCTAGAGTTCAGCGTTCCCAGCTTTTGCGCAAAGGGGTCGTCGAAGAGCGTTGAGGCTAGGGAGTCGCCGACCAAGACGCTGTCTAAATCCATCTTATCGAGCGTCTTCCCTAAGACCAGCCAATTGCTTACAACGCTTTCAGCCCTAACACCTACGACAAGCGCCTTCGCAGACCTATAGGTCCCGGTCACAGTATACTGCCCCTTCTCAGGGTCGGGACGGATATGTGCGTAGCCCTCAACAACCTCTTCCAGAATCAACCGAGCATCGACCTTGGTGACTCCTTTCACTTCGCCGATTCTAGATATGACCGAATCTGGCACGCAGTATCTCTCGTCGAGGTAGTGTACGGCTTCAGTTTTGACGGTTTCCAGTGAGGCCCTGAGAAGGCTTTCGTACCGTTCGGCCAGCTCCGTCTCGGCGATGAGAACAGTATTCGTCCCGATCGCCCTTTCAACGTAGCTCTGCATGGTCTCGTTGGCTACGACCCCGCCGACGACAGCCAGAGTCACCAAGACCATGACAATAGAGAGACACATCACTGACTGAATCGTTGCTGACCGTCGTCTACTCAGACCTCTAGAAGCCATTCTAGACGCGAAACCGCCGCCGAGCGAAGTAGGAAAACTCGTGGCTGAGGAACGCGAAGTCGTCCAAGGAGAAAGCGAAAAAGCTCTGACGGGTTCAATCCCCGCCGCCTTGACGATCCGTCGCGTTCCCAAGATGAAGAAGACAAAGGCGAAACCGACGATAACGAGTACGATGAACCAAGTGTCAATAGGCTGCACGGAGATGTGGAAACCAAGATAACTCATCAAGCTGGCTGAAGCATAGTTCAATGAGACCCCGCCTATGACCCCGAGTAGGCAGCTCGTAAGCACTATAACAAGTATTTCCGTCTCGAAGTATCCAAAGACCACATCGGTCAGGCAACCAACAGCCTTCATTATGCCTATGTCTCGCACACGCTCCAACATCGACACTGTTATGAGAAAGTAAGCAACCAAGATTCCGGCGACTGAGTTGAAGAGCACGACCAGAAGGATGAACCTTGAGTAGACTACTGAGAAGCCGATGGTTGATTCGCCCCCCGCAACTAATGCAAGCTCTATTCCCAAGTCTTCTGCAAAAAGGACGAGGAAGACGGTCACAGAGACACAGACGGCGAGGCTGGCGATTGTCAAACCCGTCTGGAACTTCCTTCTGGCAAGATCCTTGAAAGGGAACCCCCATCTATTCTCTCCACTCAACCTACACAAACCTTCCATCGTACATAGCCAAAACTCGAGTGGCAACGCCAAGAATGCGCCTGTCATGAGTTGCCACGACCACAGTCTTCTCACCCTTCAAGCCTTCCAGAACCCTTATGATCTTCTGACCCGTATCCAAGTCCAAGTTGCCAGTTGGCTCGTCGACAAGGACAAGAGGAGGATCATTGGCCAAAGCCCTTGCGAAGGCAGCGCGCTGCATCTCGCCCCCGCTTAGTTGAGATGGAAAATGGTCTGCTCTGTTTGTTAAGCCGACTAGTTGCAGCAGTTCTTTCGCTCTCTTCTCAACGCGGTCATCAGGCCATTTGGCCAGCTGCATTGGGAAGGCGATGTTCTCCAGAGTCGTGAGTGTCGAGATCAGGTTGTACGACTGGAAGACATAGCCGACATATACGCAGCGAAAGGTTGCCAAGAAACTCTCGCCGTGCCCTGCAAGGTCGAGCCCGAAAACAGATATCTTGCCGGCTGTGGGCCTGTCCAACCCGCCCACGATATTCAGCAGAGTAGTCTTTCCAGCACCGGAGGGTCCGTGGACAGCGACGAACTCGCGTTCCGCCACTTCGAGGTCAACACCCTTAAGCGCCTCGACCACGATGCCCCCGACCGCATACTCCTTCCGCAAGGAAGAGGCCATTATTGCTTTCTCTTTGTTGCTCCCGCTACGGCTATGAGGCGTCATCAGAAAGGGATAGGATTAGCATTTCTATTAAAGTTTAGCCTCTCTCGTTCACGCGAACATCAGATAGCCATCAAGTGAATAAGCTACAAGACCCGACATCCAGATCAAAAGAGAAAAACTACTCTAGCCAAGATCTGTTGTCCTTCAGGTTATTCCTCTCGGGAATGATTTCAGCGAAAAATATAAATAGCAGTTATGTGGGTTATACTCATAACCCCGTTATGGAGGGTTGGAGACTCAGACACAATAGTTGCCTAGAAAGCCTTAAATGCAGAGAATGTGGCCAGGAATTTCCACCCACAAGAATACACGCTTGCCACCATTGTTTTGGACCATTAGAAGCAGTCTACGATCTGAATAGAGTGAACGTCAGCAAGAGATCGATCAAGAAAAGAATAGGAACGCTCTGGCGTTATTCTGAGCTTCTGCCAGTAGAAGATGAAACAAAGATAGTTGACCTAGGCGCTGGTTTTACCATATTGCATGAGTGCACAAGACTAGCCGAAGAACTTAGACTGAAAAGACTATACATAAAGGATGATACTGTAAACCCGACTGGCTCATTCAAAGATAGACCCGCGACTGTCGCAGTATCCAAAGCTTTAGAATTTGGCTTTGGAGCCGTTGGATGCGCCTCGACAGGAAACCTTGCCGCGGCAACAGCAGCGCACGCTGCCAAGGCAGGTATTCCCTGCTATGTTTTCATTCCTTTTGACATTGAAGTAGACAAAGTGCTGCAAGCGTCAACCTATGGAGCCAAGATAATCGCTGTTAAAGGAACTTATGATGAGGCCAACAGGCTTGCGGCCCAAGCATCAGACGAACATGACTGGGCTCTAGTGAACATAAACATTCGCCCTTACTACACAGAGGGTTCGAAGACATTGGCCTTCGAGATATGTGAGCAACTAGGATGGAGAGCGCCGGAGAACATAGTAATCCCCGTTGGTAGCGGAGCTTTACTATGTGCCGCCTGGAGAGGCCTAAATCAATTTGCAGACCTTGACCTTGTCGATGATCTCAAGACGAAAGTGTTCGGTGCTCAACCAGAAGGATGCTCACCCGTCGTGAGCGCGTTCAGGTCCAATTCTGAAGATGTTCTGCCGATAGAGAAGCCAGAGACCATAGTAAAGAGCTTGGCTATCGGAGATCCCGGGGATGGCATCTACACTTTGAATGTTGTGCGAGAATCTGGAGGAGCAGCTGAATCGGCAACGGATGAGGAAACACTTGACGGCATAAGACTATTGGCAAAAACTGAGGGAATCTTCGCCGAGCCAGCCGGAGGAGTCACCATCGCCGTTCTGAAGAAACTTCTAGATTCCGGAGCGATCCCTCGAGATGAGGAAGTTGTCTGCTGTGTCACTGGAAGCGGTTTCAAATCCTCCGACACTTTACTCAAAACGATATCAGAACCGGTGGAGATCGAACCGTCTGTTGAAGAATTGAGAAAGGTAATAGAATGGAGGGATGACCGTGGGAAAGGTTGAGGTTACCTTTTACGGAGCACTCTCACAGGTCACTCAAGAGAAGAGGATTAGGATTGACGGTTCGACCCTAACCGAGGTGATGAACGCATTGGATGCTAGATATGGGCGACCATTCATTAACAAGGTTTACGACGAAAAAGGGAAATTGCGGAGATTCATCAACATCTACGTCAACGGAAAGGACATACGCTTTCTGGGCAATCTAGGCACAAAGCTGACTACAGGAGACAATGTATCCATCGTACCTGCGGTAGGAGGCGGCTGAGGTCCCCTTTCAATAAGGCCCAAACTCATTTCAGAAGTACTCACAGAATCAACAGACATTAGACTCTGACGCTTCTGGGGGCGAATCATGGTCAAACTGATTGTTATAGGTTTCGGAAACGTGGGGCAAAGCTTGGCAACGATATTAAGGCTACGTTCCTCTTGGTTCAGAAGAGAATACGGCCTGGACATGAAGGTTGTAGCGGTTGTTGACCGAGGTGGCGCCGCCATAGCTAGATATGGATTAGACCTCTCTCAAGTCCTGGAAGCTAAGAGACACAGAGGTTCAGTTTCCGCTGTGAAGCACTGGGGTAAACCCCATTTCTCTGCCTTGGAAGCGCTCGAAGAGGTAGGTGGAGACATCGTTATAGAGACCAGTTCAACTAGCCTTGAATCAGGTGAACCGGGACTATCTCATATCAAGAGTGCACTTGCGTTGAAGAAACACGTTGTCACTACGAATAAGGGTTCACTAGCCTTGTCACTGCCCTATTTAATCGATCTTGCCTGTAGAAATGAAGTGCAACTGAGGTTCAGTGGAGCGGTCGGGGGCGGAATGCCCGTATTGGATTTCGCCAAGGATATTCTGTATGGCGAAAAGATTGAATCGATTAGAGGTGTTCTGAATGGCACCACGAACTATGTTCTTTGGAGCATGGCCGAGAAAAACATAGAACTCCAAGAAGCCGTAAGTGAAGCACAAGCGCTTGGCTACACCGAGAAGAATGTTTTGTACGATCTGGAGGGCTTCGACACCGCCTGTAAACTCGTAATACTGGCCAACTGGGTTATGAATCGCAAAGCTACATTGAAAGATGTCGAGATTAGAGGGATTCGGGGCGTCTCTCTTCAGGATGTTCTTAACGCCGAGAAGGAGGGCTTTGCCATCCGACTCATAGGTTCAATCAGCAGGAGAATGGCGGTTCATCCTGAAAGGATTACATTAAGAGACCCTCTTTGTGTTGGTTCAGCTTTGAACGCTGTCGCCTTTGATTGCGCTTATTCAGGACAGCACGTACTGATCGGACAAGGGGCTGGTGGAAGGGAAACGGCAGCTTCGGTGATAAGGGATATTGTGCATATATCTCGAGAATGCGGGCTATCTGACGACGTTGTTTGAGTGGTAGCATGTCCGAGAACCGGTTGAAGGTTCTCCCAGATGACGAGTTAGCGGTCCTGTTCGAGGTAGTTCTCCCAGACACACGCTATAACGGACTACTCAAACTCGGGAAAGCAAAGGTTCTATGGTAGGTCTGGGTGAACTGGGCTCTCCAGCGGCACGGGTTATGTTAATGGATTACCATTTTTCTGCAGTTTCCTAGCATCCAATGGCATTCATTGTCACCATATTTTGCCAGAAAGACTCCTCCGGAACTGCACGAAAAGCTTAAGTATAACGTAGTTATAAGAGACGAGATGAGGGAAATAACGCCGTTATGGGGAGAGGAGCGCATGAAAAAGCGGGAAAATGGAGATCTAGAAACCGGGATTGACTGGTCTTCGCTGTATAAGAAGGAAGATTGGTGGGCAGTGTGGATTGGCTTCATTATACTTGGGCTAGCTTCAATGCGCGTTGTTACGTGGATGCCGAAAATTGGCAAATGGACAACAGACGTAACAATATCCATAAATGCCGCAGATACGTCATACTTTATTTCAGTATGGTTGCCAAACTTCATTCTAGCAGGGGCTTTCCTTTTGGCATTGACAGGCGTAGTGGTTCTGGTGTTGAAAGAGAGGTTGAAGAATTACTTGCTGGGTTTCTCGATCGTGTTTCTTCTCGCTTTCGCGTCCTTCCTCATTGCTAATCAAAGTTTTGTAGCTTATTTGGGCTTGGAATTTGTGCTATGGGCATTGTTGATTGGGTTACTAATCAGCAACACAATCGGTGTCCCAGAGTGGCTCAAGTCCGCTGTAAAGACAGAGCTCTTCATAAAGATTGGCCTCGTCTTGTTGGGCGCTGAGATTCTCTTCAATGTTCTCCTATCCGCGGGTGCGGTCGGCCTATTCGAAATTACTTTGGGGCTCTTTATCGTTTGGTATTTCTGCTATCACCTTGCGATCAAGATGCGTATGGGCAAGTCGTTCGCATGTGTAATGGCCAGTGCAACGTCAATTTGTGGCGTATCTGCAGCCATAGCAGCTGGCGGCGCAGTCAAAGGTGATCCTAAAGAAGTCAGCTATACGATTTCACTTGTCTTGCTGTTTGCGATGCCAATGCTTGTGCTTATGCCCATGGCGGCGAGAATAGCGGGCCTGCCGGCGGCCGTTACTGGTGCATGGATCGGCGGAACCATCGACACCACGCCGGCTGTTGTAGCCGCTGGTGCGTTGTACGATGAGAAGGCAGTGCAGGTAGCATCGATAATTAAGATGTCTCAGAATGTGCTGATAGGGATTACAGCGTTTTTGCTAGCTCTGTACTGGGTGGTTAAAGTGGATAGGAAAGCAGACGATAAACCGAAACCGATGGAGATATGGTATAGATTCCCAAAGTTCGTCCTAGGATTTGTCATTGCTTCTCTCGTCTTCTCGTTCCTACTCTTGCCTGCACTAGGCAATTCAGCGACAAACGCCATACTGAATGTGACAAAAGGGATTCGGGGCTGGTATTTCGCGATGGCCTTCGTTTGCATTGGATTGGAAACGAGATTCAGAGATCTTGTCAAAACTGGTCGTGGCAAGCCCCTCGTCGTGTTCACTGCGGCTACGGTTCTTGACGCCGTGATATCCCTAATATCGGCGTATGTATTCTTCGGTGGAGTACTCTTTCCTTCACCTTTCTAGGCCGGTGAAACCCAGATTACTGGAGAGAGCTTGATTGTCCAAGGAAAGAAGGCCCAAAAGGGCAATTGTTGGTTCGATTCTGGGAATGCTGGGAGGGTTGTGGGCCATCTTATCGTATCTCCTAGCAGGCGTTTTCTTTTTTGCTGGTGCTCTAGGAGGCGGCATAGCATGGTTCACATTAGGTTTGTTCTCACTTGTGGTTCCGCCGATAGTCACCATTGCTTCCCTAATTGCTTGTGTGTTGGTATTAAGCGGGCGGTTTAGGGCTGGCGGGGCAATCTACCTAACGTGTTCTCTGCTAATTTTGGGGTTGCCCTTACTGTTACTCGTGGCTGGCGGTTCATTATATGTGACGCCAACAGGCCTGATCAGCATTACTTTCTTCTGGATAGGCCCTTTCATGTTTCTCTTTACTGGTGGCATTTGCGTCCTGTCATCTAGAAAGCCTTTGCGGCTGGGTTGAGAAAATGGCTGGAACAGAGCAGAGGAACATGGGATACGCTGGATTCGGAAGGAATCACTGGTTCAACTCTAAAGAGCTGGCTTTGATCTCAGCCCTCTCTTCGTTGTGGATAGTTTCAGAGATCTACCTTGGACCAGTCATCAGTCAGATCACACAAGTTCACGGCGTGGTTCAGAGAGCATTAGGCTGGTTGCTCATGTTAACCTTAGCGGCGCTGACAGGAAGATTCG
>Ga0315308_1002349_pt1 | contig 10773 bp, 7 predicted proteins | sample TDP3_MG_FD_203078 | JGI IMG/M metagenome (GOLD analysis project Ga0315308, IMG submission 203078) | Freshwater sediment microbial communities from Lake Towuti, South Sulawesi, Indonesia - TDP3 | ecosystem: Environmental > Aquatic > Freshwater > Lake > Sediment | place: Indonesia: South Sulawesi...
GTGCGGGTAGTGAAGGCTTTCGCTCGCGAGCCCTTTGAGGCGGAACGCTTCGGGAGGAGCAACCGGGAGCTGCTAGACGAGTTCTTAAAGGTGGGCCGGCTGATGGCTTTCCTCTTCCCCACTCTCTTTCTGGTGTTCAACCTGAGCACCCTGGCCATCTACTGGTACGGCGGCTTCCAGGTGATTGGGGGAAATCTCACCGTGGGCCAGTTGGTGGCTTTCAACACCTACCTGATGATGGTCATGATGCCGGTGGGCGTCCTGGGAATGATCGCGACCATGATCTCGCGGGCGGCAGCTTCGGCCGAGCGGGTCTTTGAGATCCTGGACGCTCAATCGGAGGTGGCCGACGCACCCCACGCCCAGCCTTTGCCCCCCATCGAGGGCCGGGTGGCCTTCGAGGGCGTGCGTTTCCGCTACTTCGGTGGTAGTGGGGATAGTGAATGGGTATTAGATAGGGTGAGCTTTGTCGCCGAGCCAGGGCAGACGGTAGCCCTGCTGGGTGCGACCGGCTCTGGCAAGTCTACCATCATCAACCTCATCCCTCGCTTCTACGACGTGAGCCAGGGCCGCATCACAGTGGATGGCCACGACCTGCGCGACGTTACTATCGAGTCGTTGCGCTCCCAGATCGGCATTGTCTTGCAGGAGGCAACCCTGTTCACGGGCACCGTCCGCGACAACATCGCCTTTGGCAAGCCCGAGGCCACCATGGAGGAGATTGTCGCCGCAGCCAAGGCGGCCGAGGCCCACGAGTTCATCATGGGTTTCCCTGACGGGTACGACACCGAGGTAGGCGAGCGGGGGGTGACCCTTTCCGGGGGGCAGAAGCAGCGCATCGCCATTGCCCGTGCCCTGTTGCTGGACCCGCGCATCCTGATCCTGGACGACTCGACCAGCAGCGTGGATTTTGCCACCGAGGAGCGCATCCAGCAGGCGTTGGATGAGCTCATGAAGGGGCGCACCAGCCCTTCGGCTCCGCTCAGGACAAGCTTTGTCATCGCCCAGCGCATCAGCACTGTGCTCAACGCCGACCAGATCCTGGTGCTGGACAGAGGCCGCATCGTGGCCCGCGGCACCCACGAGGAACTGATGGAGTCCAGCCCCATCTACGCTGAGATCTACTACTCGCAGTTGCATGGGGAGAGGGTAGCGCCGGCTGAGTGCCCTGTAGCGTAGCGGAGGGGTATATCGAAGCCAAGCGGCTCTTGAAAGTCAAGTCTCTCACCAGTTGAGCGTTGGGCGATAGCGTCGGTCGAGTAGGAGCGAAGCGACGTATCGAGGACCCTGTTGAAAAATGACCCTCCGGTGGGAATCACCAACTTGTTGGGGCGCTTCTCATCTGCAAATCGGCATCGCAGTGGGGACAAACCGAACAAGTTCGGGACTCCAGTGCTTCGGAGTGGAGGTCCGTCCCACAGCACAACGTTTTTCAAAAGTCATCGAGACCACGCGGCTTGCGGGATGGGCTTTCGCAGACGGGAACCGCTTGGTTTCGATACGCTTCTCCACTTCGTTCCGAAGCTACTCAACCGGCGCTCACGGAACGATGGTCTGAATAGTTAACAATGAGGAACAGCGTGGCGTGGATGTATATTCTCGAATGTGCAGACGGTTCATACTACGTCGGCTCAACTGACAATCTGGAACGTCGTATTTGGGAACACAACGAGGGCATTGGCGCCAAATACACAGCGCGGCGACGACCGGTGAAGCTGGTATACGCAGCCGAGTTTGCCAGCCTTGCTGAGGCCTACGAACGGGAGAAGCAAGTACAAGGCTGGAGGCGAGCAAAGCGCGAAGCGCTGATTCGTGGCGATTACGCTGCATTGCCGGAACTTGCACGCAAGGATTTTGAGAAGTGCGGGGCTACGCGTGACAAACGGAAGAAAGCACAAGTCTAGCGCCGGTCGAGTAGGAGCAAAGCGACGTATCGAGACCAAGCGGGTTGTGTGTAGAAGCCGCTTGGTTTCGATACGCTTCTCCGCTAGCGCTCCGAAGCTACTCAACCGGCGCTCACGAAACGATTGGCTGAAAGGTTACGGCACAAAAAGTAAAACCAGTGATTTTCGAAAAGCAGGAGGAGGGCATCATGGAACATTTAACCGAACCGACGCTGTGGGCCTTTTTGTTTCAAGCGGCAGTAGCGGCTGCGGTTTGGATCCCGTTATCATACCTTGCTTACAGATGGGTGCGAGCGCCGCTGAAGCGCGACAGGGTGAAGCAATCGTTGTCACAATTAGGGATTGTCCAGACAAAGGAATTGGAGGAAACAATGGCCGCTGAGTATCGCCTGAAGGATTACATCTGGCCGTTGTTCATGGCATATGCGTTGATGTCTGGCACTTATACCGTGACGCATTCCTATGTTATTCGACTCGGTTTGTGGTCGGGATGGTTGGAAGAAGTGATTGATGTATTTGGCACGGATAACGTTTTTCCGAGGGCCATTCTTTGGGGACGTTTTGTGTTCTGGGGTTGGCTCGGAGCTTGTATCTACTCGGTTCACCTGATCATCCGCCGCTTTTTGGCTTACGACTTGACCCCAAGCGTTTACCTTTTTACAGCGAATCGCTCTCTTCTGGCGATGGCAATTAGTGCCATCGTAGGTACAGGGATGGGCACTTTCTCCACAGCGGCCGGCGTGCCCTTTGACGTGAACATGGCCACAGTGTCCATTGTCGCTTTTTTTATCGGCTTCTTCCCGGAGCAAGGTCTCAACTGGATTGCGGCCACGGCCAAAAAGGCGCTGGGGCAACAAGGGGGCATCGCCAAAGAGACACGCCTGTCAGAAGTTGAAGGCTTGAGCATCTGGCATCAGGGGCGGTTGATGCAGGAAGGCATCGAAAACGTGCAAAACTTGGCCACGGCCGATGTTCCGGCTTTAGTTATCGGCACGCCCTTCCCCGTCACTCAAATTGTGGATTGGGTGGACCAGGCGATTCTACTGGCGTACGCCAGCCAGGAGCAGTTTGAGGCCCTGGAAAAGGCGGGCTTACTCCGCGCCTCGGATGTGCTGACGACAACGAGGGATGATGAAGGTCTGAATGACTTGGCCGAGGCGGCGGGCTTGAAAAAGAGCGAGCTGAGGGTGCTGTCTCGCGTCTTGCAATCAGCCCTGAATATCAAGATGATCTCACGTTTCCGCTGGCAGTCGAGCCTGGACAGGGCCAAGATGGAAGAAGCCGCTGCCATCCAACTGTTGCAGCCCTCGTTGGCTGTCACGGAACTGCCGCGCGAACAGGAGGAAATCGCGTTTGAGGAAGAAGAACAGTAACAGAAAGTCAGATAGCGTAGGGGAAGTTACTGCCAGCGTTTCAGCCGGTCCAACACCCGGAGAAAGTGCGCTACGGTCACGATGCGGACACGGCCATATCGTCGCAGGTCGAGGAGATGGTGATCACCGCTGACGATGTAGCGGGCCCGCCCCTCGACAGCGCAGGCAATGAACATGTCGTCCTTCGGATTCGGCGGCAATGATGCCGGACAAGGAGGTCCCCGGCAAAATCACCACTTGCTGTTGGAGGCGTTGGAGGAGTTCGGTGATATCTTCACTGGCCAGGCGGTACTTATCAGATTCTGGGGCGGTTCAGCACGTCGGCTAGCTCGGCCAGGATTGCGGGGGAAGTAACCAATAGGAAGTCTTCGGCCAACCAACGGCGCATGAGGATATCCGGTGGGCCGCCACGTTTCAACACAGCGCTGACGAGAACGTTGTTATCAATGACGATTCTGAGCGGCACGAGCTAAGCTCCCGCCGTGTCCCCATAATCGGCTCGTACCTCACGGATGGCCTTAGCCACATCGGCGTAGACTTCTTCCTCAGAGATATCGGGCGGGACACGGGCCTGGATGCGGTCCAGAAGCGCAGCAAATTGCTCTGCCCAATCTCGCTCGAGATGACGGCGAATCAACAGCTTCTCAGTTGCGCCGAGCTGGTTAATCAGGGTCAGTACTTGCTCAAGTTCCGAGATTGTCTGATTGTTCGTTCCTTGGAGTGCATCCATCATCTCGTCCACACTGTCATAGGCTTTCAATCCACCGCGCTGGTACGCTTCTGTCGCCTCACGCTCGGCCTGAATCCAAGAGTCCGTATAATAGCGAGCCTCGTCGTCCTCTTCCAGAAACTCGTGGCGGAGAAGGGTCACAATCTTGTAGATCTTTTCCAATTCACGATCTGAGAGGCTCTCGATCTCTTCAAGCAGTTGTTGTCTATAGTCTATTGTACCCATAGCAGAGTCTCCTTCGGTGCTGCTTGCATTATACTTCAAATCGTATAAACAGTCAAAGCTCTTTTGGAGGTTTTGAATGGCATTTCACGGCCCTGGCGGCGGATTTCGACGGATGGCAGATCTGAGAGAAGAAAAGGCCCACGATACGGGCCAGGTATTGCGGCGGCTGCTGGGTTACTTTGGCGCGTCGTGGCCGTGGCTGGTGGTGGTTCTGGTGCTGGTGGTCTTTGGCACTCTGATGCAATTGGCGGGGCCATACCTGCTGGGTGTGGCCGTGGACCAGTTCATCACTCGGGGCGATAAAATCGGGCTTATCCGCACCATGTTGCTCTTGTTGGCCACCTACTTGCTCAACTGGGGGACGACAGCCGGCCAGTTCTATCTCATGACCCTAATCGGCCAGCGGGTGCTCTATACCATGCGCGTTCAGATCTTCCAGCGCATCCAGGCCCTCTCCCTGGCCTTCTTCGACCAGCATGAAGCGGGGGATCTGATGTCCCGTCTGGTGAACGACGTGGACGTGATCAACCAGGCGCTCAACGTGGGCCTGGTGCGCCTGACCGGCGATGTGCTGACCCTGATCGGCATCGTTGTCGCCATGATCAGTCTGAACGCACGGCTGGCTCTGGCCAGTTTCACCGTGCTGCCCTTCATGTTGCTGACCACTACCATTTTCTCCCGCTGGGCCTTCCGCGCCTTCCGCCGCACGCGGGCAACCATTGGTCAGGTGAGCGCCGAGCTGGAGGAGAAAATCTCCGGTGTGCGGGAGGTGCAGGCCTTCAGCCGTGAGGGGGCCAGCCAGGCCCGCTTTGCCCAGCTCAGCGCTGCCAACCGCGACGCCAACATCCAGGCCGTGGGCATTACCTCAGCCTTCACCCCGGCCCTGGACGTGCTGAGCACCATTGCCATGGCCATCGTGGCTGGTTACGGCGGCTACTTGGCCCTCAACGGACTGGTCACCGTGGGCACCATCGTGGCCTTCCTGGACTATGTGCGCCGCTTCTACATGCCCATCCAATCCCTGGCTCAACTGTACACCCAGTTGCAGGCGGCGCTGGCCGGAGCCGAACGCATCTTCGAGTTGATAGATACGGAGCCAGACATCGTTGACGCGCCTGACGCGACGGAGATGCCGCCTATCCAGGGCCGGGTCGAGTTTGAACATGTCTCCTTCGCCTACAAGGACGGCGAACCGGTGCTGGAGGACGTGAGCCTGGTGGCCGAGCCGGGGCAGACCGTGGCCCTGGTGGGAGAGACCGGAGCGGGCAAGACCACGCTGGCCAACCTGATCGGCCGTTTCTACGAGGTGGATTCCGGCGCGGTGCGTATTGACGGGCGGGACGTCCGCTCGGTGACCCGCGCCAGTCTGCGCCGGCAGATGGGCATCGTCTTGCAAGACACCTTCCTCTTCGCCGGCACGGTGATGGAGAACATCCGCTACGGCCGCCTCGAGGCCGACGATGAAGAGGTCATGGCCGCTGCCAGGCTGGTCAACGCCCACGATTTCATCAGCCGCCTGCCTGAGGGCTACCAGACCGAGCTGACCGAGCGGGGCAGCAACCTGAGCCAGGGGCAGCGGCAACTCATCTCCTTCGCCCGGGCCGTGCTGGCCGATCCCCGCATCCTCATTCTGGACGAAGCGACCTCCAGCGTGGACACCTGCACCGAGACCCTGATCCAGCGGGCGCTAGCCAAGCTTCTCAAAGGACGAACCAGCCTTTCGGCGGAGTTCACCCTGAGCGGAGCCGAAGGGCTCAGGACAAGCTTTGTCATCGCCCACCGTCTGAGCACCATCCGCAACGCCGACCAGGTGCTGGTCATCCAGGACGGTCGCCTCATCGAACGCGGCACCCACGATAGCCTGATGGCTCAACGAGGGGCTTATTACGACCTCTACATGAGCCAGTTCCGCCGCGAGTCGGATGCAGATGAGGGACCAGTATGAGCGTTTCTCTTTGGCCGAAAGTCACGGTTCTATTTGGAGCTATTTGGGGCTGTAAAAGGGCTGGAAAAAAGGCAGATTCTGTAGTATAATGGATGTGTGTGCCTGTAGTGGTTCTCCTGCTTCTTGGCTGCCTGCCGGGTAGCGACCGATGTGGTTATTGAGAAGGAGTTAGCCAATGAACACTCTGGAAGACAGAGACTGGGACAGCCTTCTTCGCCGGATCAAGGATGGAAACTGCACGCCCTTTCTGGGCGCGGGGGCCTGTGCTGGATTTATTCCCCTGGGCTCTGAGATCGCTCAGGAGTGGGCTCGGGACCACTGCTATCCCCTGAGCGATCCGTGGGACCTGGCCCGCGTGGCCCAATGCTTGGCCATCAAGCGCGACCCCATGTTCCCCAAGGACGAGATCGTGAAGCGCTTCCGAGCCGTCGTCTCGCCCGACTTTGACGCGCCCGGCGAGCCCCACGGTGTCCTGGCCGACCTGCCTCTGCCCATTTACATGACCACCAATTACGACGACTTTATGACCCGGGCCCTGCGCAGCAGGCACCGGAACCCCAGCCGGGAACTGTGCCGCTGGAACAGCCTTGTCAGGGACCGGCCTTCCGTCTTTGACCCCGGCTCTGGCATCGAGGTGAACGTGGCCAACCCGGTGGTCTTTCACCTTCACGGACACACTGAGGTGCCTGAGTCTCTGGTCCTGACCGAGGATGACTATCTGGATTTTTTGGTGAGTATTTCCAGGGATCCGCAAATCATCCCCCCGCGGATCGTGAAAGTCCTGGCCAGTACTTCGCTGCTCTTCATCGGCTACCGATTGGCCGATTGGGACTTTCGCGTCCTGTTTCGAGGCCTCATCGGCTCCCTGGAGCGCAGTCTAGGCCGCATCCGGGTGGCTGTCCAATTGGCTCCGGAGCCACCAGAGACGGGAGGCATTACCCAAGAGCAGGTGCAACAATACCTGGAGGACTACTTGGCCCACGATGACGTGCGGGTCTACTGGGGGAAGGCCAGCGACTTTGCCCAGGAATTACAGAGGCGATGGGAGGCGTTCCATGCAGATAACTGAACTGAAAGTCGAGAATCCTTACGTTGGGCCACGTCCCTTTGAAGAGCGGCATCAGAGACGCTTCTTCGGGCGCGACTGGGAGGCCAACGAACTGGTGTCCCTTGTCGTCGCCCACCCGGCCGTGCTGCTCTACGCCCAGTCAGGCGCAGGCAAGACTTCCCTCATCAATGCCAAACTTGTTCCCCTGCTCAGAGATGGGGAGGGCCTGCAGGTCATGCCCGTGGCCCAGGTGCGGGGCGAGGTCCCCCAAGAGGTCCAGCCCGAGCAGATTGAGAATCTCTTCGTTTTCAGCACGCTGTTGGGGTGGATAGAAAGCGGGGCAGACCCGGCTCAGTTGGTAGGCCTATCGTTGTCGGCCTTTCTCGCGGGATGGCCGCGCCCCAAAGACGAGGAGGGTCAACCAACTCTGCGGGTGGTCATCTTTGACCAGTTTGAGGAGTTATTCACCCTCTATCCCGAACGCTGGACAGAGCGAGAGGGGTTCTTTGCCCAAGTCGCCGATGCCCTGTCCGAAGACCCCTTTCTGCGGGTGCTGTTCGTCCTGCGCGAGGATTACCTGGCCCAGTTGGACCCCTACGTCGCCCTGCTGCCTGAGCGGCTGCGGACCCGTTTCCGCCTGGAGCGGTTGCGCCAGGAAGCCGCGCTGGCGGCGGTTAAGGGGCCCTTGATGGATACAAAGCGCTCCTTCGCCCCAGGCGTGGCCGAAGGCCTGGTCGAGGAATTACTCAAGATCCGGGTCGAGACCAGGGTAGGCGAGACGGTCGAGGTGCCAGGTGAGTTCGTCGAGCCAGTGCAACTACAGGTGGTCTGCTGGAGCCTGTGGGATGAACTGCCCCCAGACATCACAGAAATCACCCAGTCCCACCTGCGGGCCTTTGGTGACGTGGACCAGGCCTTGCTGGCATTCTACGAGAGGGCGCTCAGGAGCGCCATCCAGCAAGCGAAAGTCAGAGAAGGGAAGCTCCGGGCCTGGTTCGAGCGGGACCTCATCACGCCCATGGGCACGCGGGGCACAGCCTATAGGGGGGCGAAATCCACCGGCGGCGTCCCCAATGTGGCCATTGATGCGCTGGAGGGCCAGCACCTCATCCGGGCTGAGCGGCGGGCCGGGGCCCGTTGGTATGAACTGACCCACGACCGCTTCATTGGGCCTATTCAAAGATCCAACGAGACCTGGCGTGCCGCCCGACGTGAACGGTGGCTACGCATAGGCGGAGGCGTGGCGGTTGTCCTCGTTCTCTTGTTTGTGGGAATAACGGTCTTGCAAACATTGGTGACGTCCCGATTCATATCCGAACTTCTGAGGGAGGTTGTGCAGACGTGGGGGGATGTGAAGGAGACCATCGCTGCACAGGAGACGGTGGCGGTGCAGGCTGAGGCGACCATCGCTGCACAGGAGACGGCGGTGGCGCAGGTCGAGGCAACGGCCACGGCTGCTCTCGACCCGGCGGCCCAGGCCACGGCCTCTTTTCGCGATCTGCAGACAAAACAAGCCGAAGCCACGGCCGCCTCCATCCGGCTGGGGGCAGTGACGCCCCAGCCTGGAGAGACAGAGATGCCCTCATTGGATCCTACAGCAATAGCCGCTTTCGAAACCGCCACTGCCGCCGCCCAAAGCCTGCAGATAGCGGGGCAAAAGGCTACCGCTGTAGCCGCAGAGTCCGAGGCCACAGCCACAGCCGCCCTCGCCGCAAGCGCCACGGCAGCGGCTCAGGAATTGAGGGAGCAGCTTCAAACGGCTGGCCTCCCACCGATAGAAGACGTCACCGCTCGCCTGAGCCGCCACCCAACCGAACGCTTCGAAAGGCGCACTCTGAACCAGATCCAATACCTGATCATCCAACATAGCGCCACGCAGGGCGACCTTCCCCCCGAAAGAATTGCCAAGTATCTGGTAGAGCAGGGGCAATGGCCAGGTATTGGTTATCACTTCTACATCACCTCCGATGGAACCATCTACCGGACCAACGATCTGGAGACGATATGCTGCTTTGCTGGCTCCAACGCGCAGTACAGTTCGCTGGGAGTGTGCATCTGTTTTGCTGGCAACTTTACCGATGAGGTGCCCACCGCTGCCCAGTTAAGCAGCGGGGGCGAGCTATTGGCTTTTCTGATGCAAGAGTTGCATTTGTCCATGGAGAGCATCATAGGGGCGAAGGAGGTCAAGATCGACACTCAGTCGCCGGGGCAGCAGTGGGACAGCGGGCGGAAGTGGAAGGACATGCTCCTGGTAGAGGTCAAAGCGGCCCAGGGAGCCGGTCTGGCGAATATCGAGGCAGCACTGGCCCGCGTTAGAGACCGGGATGGAGACGGTATCCCCGACGTCGAGGACGCCTGCCCCGATGAGCCTGGCTCGTCTCTGGCCGGGGGTTGCCCCGAGACGCCTACTGTCACGCCCACGCTCCCGCCGACGCCGACCGCCACCCCGACCTCCACACCCAGTCCCACCTGGACTCCCACAGTGAGTATCCCGATTACTCGGACCATTGAGATCACAGGCGGAGTGAAAGTACAGATGGTCTATGTCCCGGCTGGCGAGTTCTTGAGAGGTACTAGCGATGAGGAGGTAGAGGAATATGTCCGGGGTTATGGCTGGGATCGAGAGTGGTTTTCAGATGAGAAGCCACAAAAATTAATAACCCTCGATGCCTTTTGGATCGACATGACCGAAGTGACCAACGAGCAGTTCGAACAGTTCGTGCAAGATACAGGTCACGAAACTGGCCCAGGCAAGATCTGGAATGCAGATTTAAAGGATTTCGTCGAGTTGGGAGATGTGGATTGGCGTCACCCGCAAGGCCCTGGTGATGATTTGTCAGGCAAGGCTGACCACCCTGTAGTCCAGGTGAGTTGGGACGATGCGGAAGCCTATTGTCGCTGGCGCGGAGCGCGATTACCTACGGAAGCGGAGTGGGAGAAGGCTGCTGGCTGGGACTATGAGCAGAATCGGAAGCGGATATGGCCGTGGGGAGATAAACACCCGACCCCAACTGACCCACCGGCTAAACAGAAACTCAACTGCTGCGATGCCGAATGCGAAGCAAACTGGAAGGACTCTAAAATCAATGATGGATTCAAGGCGACAGCACCGGTGGGCAGTTACCCGCAAGGAGCCAGCCCCTACGGCGTGCTGGACATGTCAGGCAATGTCTGGGAATGGGTAGCCGATTATTATGATGAGGGTTACTACGAAGTGAGTCCTGTAAAGAATCCACTAGGACCAGATGTCGACACCGGTAGGCGAGTACTGCGGGGCACTTCGTGGATCCAAGGCTATAGAGAAGAGGGGCGTGCAGCTAGTCGCTTTTTTGCTGCACCGGACACCCGTAACTTTGATATCGGCTTTCGCTGTGCTCAAAGCCCTTGAATGCTTGGGGCAGGCATGGGAAATGCCTACTACCCCTTTACTAACTCGTTCTTTCGTGATATAATTATAGATGGGAAGTGGGCTTCCCATTGGCGGATTGAGTTGTGCAGGTTAAATCTCAAAGGAGAAGGGGGGAATTATGGCAGGCCAAAGTATTTCA
>Ga0315308_1002351_pt1 | contig 10771 bp, 14 predicted proteins | sample TDP3_MG_FD_203078 | JGI IMG/M metagenome (GOLD analysis project Ga0315308, IMG submission 203078) | Freshwater sediment microbial communities from Lake Towuti, South Sulawesi, Indonesia - TDP3 | ecosystem: Environmental > Aquatic > Freshwater > Lake > Sediment | place: Indonesia: South Sulawesi...
GAGAGGACACCTGCACTACGCAAGGAAGTACATGCGCTACGAGCGACGCCGCAGCAGAATCCTCGCACACAATCCACCGTGCCTCGAGTTGAAAGCCGGTGACCGCGTGAGAATAATCGAGTGCAGACCAGTCAGCAAGGAGGTTTCATTCGTTGCGATCGAAAAGATCTTGCCGAGCACCTAGACGTTTCGCCATCAAAACATTAAAGAAGAATAGAGCGTCTCTTTGCGGAAACTTTGGAGCGATGTAGCTTGCCAGTGCCGAGAACGAGAGCGGTCAGCGCAAAAGGCATGATAGAGTACAGACCGCACGTTGAGCGCGGGCTGCCAACGGGTAGCAGGATCTTCTGCGCGGACAACACCGGCGCCAAACAGTTGAAGGTCATCAATGTCATGGGCTACAGAGGCCGACTCAGACGTGTTCCGTCAGCGTGCGTCGGCGACATGATTATGGTCTCTGTGTCGAAGGGCACACCGGAGCTTAGGCGCCAAATGTTCCCGGCGGTAGTGATACGTCAACGAAGACCGTTCAATCGACCTGACGGCGTTAGGATTCAGTTCGAAGACAATGCTGCCGTGATCATGACGCCGGAGGGCGAACTCAAAGGAACTGAGATCAGGGGACCAGTCTCGCGAGAGGCGGCAGAGAGATGGCCGAGGGTTGCCAACGTCGCAAGCATAGTAGTGTGACAATCGATGCGCGCAAGGCTGTCGGCCCGACCCGGTAAGCAAAGGCGACTGCGTTACACCGCGCATAGCTGGAAGAGGCATAAGCTCCTTGCCGCGTCGCTTTCGGCCGAGCTTAGAACTACGTACGCGAGAAGATCGATTCCTGTAAGGGCTGGCGACACCGTCCGCATCGTCCGCGGAGACTTCTCTGGGGTAGAGGGCAAGGTGTCTGATGTCGATACCGCCAGACAGAGGCTGTTCGTCGAAGGAGTCACACGGGAAAACGTCGCCGGAACGGCGCAGAAGGTTTCTGTGCACTGTACGAAAGTTCTGATAACGAAACTTAACCTCGATGACAAGTGGCGAGCAAACTCGCTGAAAGAGGCGAAGACGACCGGCGTGAAGAGCGAGGCCGAGTAAGAATGGGAAAGAAGGGCGGAAAGAGACACCTGAAGAGGGAGAAGGCCCCGCGCTATTGGCCAATTCATCCCAAGGAATCTCAGTGGGCGGTCAAGCCCAGCCCGGGTCCTCACGCGCAGAGAGCGTGCGTCCCCCTTGCCAGTCTGCTGAGAGACTTGCTGGGCTACGCGAAGAACAGACGTGAAAGCAAGATCATTCTTGCACGGAATCGAGTCAGCGTAGACGGGGAGATTCGTCACGACTACAAGTTCCCGACCGGTCTCATGGACGTTGTCGAGCTGCCGGATGCGAACATGAGCTACAGAATTCTTCCCGCAATCGGCAAAGGATTGACCGCAGTGCGAATACCCAAAGACGAAGCGACGGCCAAGCTGTGCAGGATCGAGGACAAGACCACTCTGAACAAGGGCAGGGTCCAGCTGAATCTGCACGACGGCAGAAGTATTGTCATTCCGGTGGAGGATGCGCGGAATCCGAAGGAAGACATCTACAAGACAAGAGATACCATCAGAGTCGGCATCCCGACTCAGAAGATACTGGGCCACCTCAAGTTTGCGGAGGGAGCCTACGCGATCGTCACATCCGGAAGAAACCTGGGCAGGCACGGAAAGATCATGAAGATTGAGCCGAGCACCGCGGCAAGGAGAGCGACTGCTCTGATCGAAGACCCTTCAGGAAACCGATTCGAGACCATAGCCGACTATCTCTTCGTCGTCGGTGAGGAGAAACCCATAATCAAGATTGAGGGCGGGGCCTAGAGATGCAAGCAGTCGAAGAGGCGCCAGCAAGAGAGCACCCGATGCGACAGGTTAGACTCGAGAAGGTGACAGCCCACATTGGCGTCGGCGAGTCTGGAGAAGCGCTTGAAAAGGCAAGGACCATTCTAGGCGAGCTCACGCGGCAGAAACCCTCCTCTCAGCGAGCCAAACGAACAGTCAAGGACTTCGGAATCAGAGAAGGCGAACCCATGGCTTGCAAGGTCACATTGCGCGGAGATAACGCCATCCAGTTCATGAAGAGAGCCCTGGAGGCTGTAGGCAACCGTCTGTCAGAGTCGAACTTTGATCAACAAGGGAACTTTGCATTCGGCATCAAAGAACATATCGAGATACCCGGCACGAAGTACGTCCCGGAACTTGGGATAGTCGGGCTTGACGTTGTCGCGACCATGGAGAGACCAGGGTTCCGCGTCAAGCGCAGAAGAATCAAAAAGAGCAAAGTAGGAAAGACCCACCTCGTCACCAAGCAGGAAGCGATCCGGTTCGTTCGAGCCAATTTCGGAACAGAGATAGCTGGGGTTCAGCAATAGTGGCAAAGAAGAAAACGCCGAAGAAAAAGAAGTTCGGCAAGGGAAGCCGCCCGTGTAGACGCTGCGGCCAACACGATGCCCTGATACGCAAGTATGACCTCAACCTATGCAGGCAATGTTTCAGGGAACTGGCTCCGACTCTCGGCTTCAAGAAATACATGTAGATGACCTAACATGCCACTGACGGAAGTTGTTGAGCGGATCGTTGAGATCCCTGAAGGCGTTAAGGTCGAGATTGCCAACGGGAAGGTCAAAGTCTCAGGTCCCAAGGGCACTTTGGAAGAAGACCTCTCACATCTCCCTTGCGTCCTAGAACTAGACAAAAGACGAGTTTGCGTCAGATCGTCCTGGCCACGAAAAGTGGACATCGCCAAGGCCGGGACGGCGGCGGCCAGGATTAGGAACATGATCAGGGGCGTCAGGGCAGGTTTCACATTCAAAATGAAAGTTGTCCATGCCCACTTCCCCGTCACGCTGAAAGTGATTGAGAAAGAAAGAAAGCTTCTCATTGAGAACTTCACGGGAGAGAAGACTCCGCGAATCGCCAGAATTGTGGGAGATTCAAAAGTCAAAGCCTCAGGCGACGAGATAATCATTCAAGGCATCAACCTAGAGCACGTAAGCCAAACAGCGGCCAACATCGAACAGTCGACAAAGATCAAGAACAAGGACCAGCGAGTCTTCTTGGACGGGATCTACGTCTTCGAAAAGAAAGAGGGCATGTAACTTGGCCAGGAAGAAGACGCGCAGGACACCACGTTTCGTCAGGCAAGAAAGCTGGCGACTTGTCAGAGTCAAGGACCGATGGAGACGCCCTCGCGGCAAGACCAGCAAGATGAGACTCGGCATGAGAGGGTGGCCTAAGACTGTGAAGATAGGCTACAAGAACAAACGCGAAGAGCGAGGGCTCCATCCTTCGGGGCTCAAAGAGGTCCTCGTGAGGCGCCCGTCAGAGCTTGAGAAGATCGACGCGAAGACTCAGATCGTGAAGATCGCACATTCTGTGGGCGAGAGAAAGAGGATCGCCATAATGGAGCGAGCCCAAGCTCTGGAACTGACAGTTGCAAACCCAGGGTTGAAGAAGGCTGAAACGCCTCCGACAGAAGAACTGGTCGTGAAGGAACCCGAGTCAACGAAAGAAGAAACGGCCGGAGGAAAAGCTGAATGAGCGTTACATCTCAAAGGCGCATTGCCGCTGACATAATGAAGGTCGGGGAGAACCGGGTCTGGCTGGACCCGGAGGACATCGACGCAATCAGCTCAGCGATCACTCGCGCAGAGATCCGCAAGCTCATACACGAAGGAGCCATTAGGGCTCTACCGGAGACTGGCAGCAGCAGAGGCAGGACACGCACCCTCAAGTCAAAAAGGAATATCGGAAGGCGAAGTGGTCACGGTTCAAGAAAGGGAGCTCACATCACACGAAAGACAGCATGGATGCTCCGAATCCGCGCGATCCGCGATCGACTGCGAGAGTTGAGAGACAAGCGCATGATACAGACCGGGACCTACCGTAAGTTGTTCCTTATGGCAAAGGGCGGAGCATTCAGAGACTCCTCGCATCTCGACGAATACATTGAGGCGCACAAGCTAGCCAGGAGACGGTAGAACAATGTCATTCGCAGCGACAAGACAACAGGAAGCAGGATGGGTGCCAAAAACCAAACTCGGCAAAATGGTCCAGTCAGGCCAAGTACTCTCACTGGACGACGTCTTCACTCAAGGACTCCGCGTAATGGAGCCCGAAATAGTTGATGTACTTCTGCCCGACTTGAAGCAGGAGGTTCTTGGAATCGGCTTCGTCCAGAAGCAAACAGATGCCGGAGAGAAATCTAGATTCAGAGCCGTTGTAGCGGTCGGAAACAACAACGGATACTTGGGCGTTGGCGACGGAAAGGCAAAGCAGGTTAGAATAGCCATCGACAAGGCGACACTTCAAGCCAAGCTCAAGATAATTCCTGTCAGGCGCGGCTGCGGAAGCTGGGAATGCGGTTGTGGGCGATCACACTCGCTACCATTCAAGGTCACGGGGAAATGCGGTAGCGTGCGCGTGGAGATCATACCAGGCCCGCGAGGACTCGGCCTCGTCGGCGGAGAAATAGCCAAATCCATATTGACACTGGCGGGCGTGAGGGACTGCTGGACACGCACATACGGCTCCACAAGTACGCTTGCGTCGACGGCGCTAGCCGTGTACGAGGCTCTACGAAACACGTACAGGACCGTCACCCACGCAGACTGGGTCGGATGAGCCGACCCATCACAGTATCTTCAGCCTACGGCCAATCTTCCCGAAGGCAGCAAGCGCCGCGTCGAGGTCCGACCTTGTGTGACCTGCATTCATCATTGTGCGAATTCGAGCCTTGTCACGCGCCACCATCGGAAAGACGATCGGAAGCGCGAAAAACCCCTCTTCGTAGAGCAATGCGCTCATCTCTTGCGCCACAGAACTTTCTCCAACGATTACCGGCGTGATTGGTGTCCGGCTGTTGCCTATGTCGAAACCCATGTCTTTGAGCGCCTTCTTGAAGTAGGCTGTGTTCTTCCATAGATTCTCAAGGTGCACTGGTTCAGTCTCAAGGACCTCGAGCGCTGCGATACATGCCGCCGTCACTGGTGGGGGATGAGAAGCGCTGAGGAGCCACGTGCGCGATTTGTTGAATGCGAACCTTCTCAGATCCTCGCTTCCGGAAACGTATCCTCCCACAACACCGAATGCTTTGGAGAATGTGCCCATCTCAACATCAATCTCGCCCTCGATGCGAAAGTGAGACGCTATGCCTCTTCCATTCTCTCCTAGGACTCCGTCTCCGTGGGCGTCGTCGACGTATGTGATTGCTCCAAGCTCCGAAGCCAGCTTGACAATCTTGTCGAAGGGGGCGATGTCGCCGTCCATGCTGAAGACGCCGTCGGAGATTACGAGAGTTCTCCTGTACTTGCCTCGCGTCTCGTTGAGGACTCTTTCCAGGTCGGCAGCATCGCAGTGTTTGTAGATCGTCCTTTCTGCTCTGCTGAGGCGGACTCCGTCAATGATGCTTCCATGATTCAGCTCGTCGCTGATTATGAGGTCTCCTTCGCCAGCAAGTTGAGGGATGAGGCCTGCGTTTGCCGCGAAACCTGTCGAATAGACCAGCGCAGATTCCGCGTGTTTGAAGGCTGCAAGCTTCTCCTCAAGCTGAAGATGAAGATCCATATTCCCCGCTATCGGCCTCACGGAACCTGAGCCCACCCCATGCGTATCGATTGCTCTCTTCGCAGCCTCCTTCAGCTTCGGATGATTCGTGAGGTTGAGGTAGTTGTTGGAGCAAAGCATGATCACCTTTTTCCCGTCCACAACACAGTGAGGCGCACTGTTTCCCTGCAGTGTCCGAAGCTTCCAGTCTAACCCGGCCGCTTCCAGATTCAGGTACTCTTCGCGGAGAAAAGCGAGTTTGTCTTTCGACATCCTCTGTACAACTCGTGCAGGATGCGACCTAAGAGAAGATGCAGCGAGTTCAAGACTAATAATAGGCTTTCGACTCGAAGCGCTTTTGACGAGTAGACGCATGAGAGAAAGGATAAGAAGACATGAGATGTCACACTCAGACGTCGTGGCGTGGATGAGAAGTTCCCGACAGTTGATTTTCGCCTCGACCTACGGCACTACTATCGGCCAATCGTTCTAGGGAGGCAGGTTGCGTGAGTAAGATACTCGTAACCGGGGCCGTCGGCCAGATCGGCACCGAACTGGTTCAAGCGCTTAGAAAGAAATATGGAAGAGATCGAGTCATCGCAGCAGGCCACACAACCAAGCCGACAAAAGCTTTCCGCGATTCTGGACCGTTTCTGTACCTGAATGTCCTGGACCGAGAGCAACTAGCCAACACAGTTGTTGATAATGAGATTCATACGATATATCATATGGCTTCGATTCTCTCAGCCGTCGGCGAACTCAACCCTCAACTATGCTACGAAGTCAACACGCGCGGACTGTACAATGTTCTAGAAGTTGCACGCAGACACAAGCTGGAACGCCTCATTCAGGCAAGTTCCATCGCAGTCTTCGGTCCTGGTGTCCCACGTGACAATGCACCCAACGATACGATACTGTTGCCGACGACTATGTATGGTGTTACAAAGGTGTTTGGAGAATTGCTGAGCACATACTACTTCAACAAGTTTGGAGTTGACAGCCGTACTGTGCGTCTTCCCGGCGTAATTAGCAGCGAGACTATGCCTGGAGGCGGCACAACCGACTATTCCGTTGAAATGTACTACGCGGCAGTCGAAGGTAGACACTACACGTGCTTCGTCCGGGAAGACACGGTGCTGCCGATGATGTACATGCCTGACGCCGTCAAGGGCCTCATGGACCTAGCCGAGTCCGACGAGTCTAGGTTGAAGCATAGGGTCTTCAATGTCAATTCGATGAGCTTCTCTGCAGGTGAACTTGCAGAATCCATCAGGTCGGTCATTCCAGAGTTTACATGCGACTACAAGCCCGACTATCGACAGACGATAGCGGACACGTGGCCAAGATCTCTGGATGATTCAGCAGCAAGAGAAGAGTGGAACTGGAGACCGATCTACGACCTTCCAAAGATGACCAAGGACATGATCAAAAAACTGCGGCAGAGACTAACCAAATAGACACAGCGGACCGTATTGACGAACAAGGGCCGAGTCGGCCCCCATTCATGAGCCACTTTCAACGCCAGCAACGTCGCTGCTGTGCATCACACAACGAGGATCTTGAGCGAGTCAGATGCCGACTGCATAGCGTGCCAAAGATCTTGATTCTTGATTGAGCCAATGGCGCTGGATCTTTACAGCTCGCAAAACCTTTATCTGAACAGCATCGGTGTGAGTGCGTCGAACTGGAAAGCCAGACGTTTGTAGGCAACGCTGTCGGAGGACCAATGAATGGCAACTCGCAAGAGGAAAGTCAGGAAGCAACGAGGCAGCAGAACGCATGGCTGGGGCACCTCCGGACAGCACAGAGGAAGCGGAATGCTCGGCGGCCACGGCAACGTCGGATTGCTCAGACACAAGAAGAGCTCAGTAATCAGATACCGAACGAGAATCAAGAAGAAAGGTCTGCTACCAAGATCGGGGACGAAACAGAGATCGGTCACAAGCGTGGGCCAACTCGAAGACCTACTGGCCCACCCCAAGTATGCGCACGCAGTTTCCGAGCGTGAGGGCAAGAAACTGCTGGACTTGCGATTACTCGGATATACGAAACTCTTGGGATCCGGCAAGATTCAAGTTCCAATTCTTGTGAAGATCAACAGATTCTCCAAGTCCGCGGCTGCAAAGATCGAGGCGGCTGGGGGCCGGATCGAAAAGCCCTCGGCATAGGAGCATGGGCTCATGGTGCGATTCATAGAACTATTCAAACCACTAGCGCGATTCTTCCCCAACATTTCAGCCCCCGGTCGGAAGGTTGCATTCAACGAGAAAATCTTCTGGACCGCGATGGCATTGATAATCTACCTTGTCATGTCGCATGTGCCGCTCTACGGGACCCAGGGTATGTCGCAGCAGGATCCTCTTGGAGCGCTCAGAGTGATCTTCGCCTCGAACCGCGGCACACTGATGGAGCTCGGCATCGGGCCTATCGTGACGGCGGGACTAATACTTCAGGTCCTTGCAGGCTCACGGATGGTCAACGTTGACATGACCAATCCAGAGGATCGAGCCATGTTCACGAGCGCTAGCAAGATCCTGTCCGTTGTCATGACGATCTTTGAGGCCTCAGCATACCTCATAGGCGGCACGTACGGACAGATCACACTCCAAACCGAGGTCATCATACTCGCTCAGCTGGTAGTCGCCGGCATCATCGTCATGCTACTTGATGAGTTACTGCAGAAGGGGTGGGGTCTCGGAAGCGGCATAAGCCTCTTCATAGCCGCTGGAGTCGCTCAGTCGATCTGGTGGGACGCAATATCGCCTATGGGGCCTATGGGCGATGGAAAACTCTACGGCGCCATAATCGCGTTCGCGCAAGGAATAGCAAGAGGAGACATGCTGGTGAACATCTTCTACCGCTCCGAAGGCCTTCCCGACATGATCGCCTTCCTGACCACGCTCGTTGTCTTCGCGATCATAATCTACTTTACCGGAATGAGGGTGGAGGTGCCCGTCTCATACGCGAGGTACCGAGGGTTCAAGGGCAAGTTCCCGCTGAAGCTGCTGTACGTATCGAACATTCCGGTCATATTCGCAGCAGCACTCTTCGGAAACATATACTTCGTCTCACAGATAATCTGGTCGAGATACAATCAGAGTAACACGAACTTCTGGCTCAACCTTATCGGCCAGTTCACAACCGCGGGCCAGCAGTACCAGCCTACCGGAGGGCTCGTATACTATGTCGTTCCCCCGCACAATCTGCCCGGCGTCGTGGCCGATCCTATCCGAGCCGGCGTCTACGCTGTTCTCCTCGTAATATTCTGCGTCTTCTTCGCCGTTACGTGGGTCGAGGTCGGCGGAATGGACGCGAACACCGTTGCCAAGCAACTCTTGGACTCTGGGATGCAGATCGAAGGGTTCAGACGTTCACAGATGCCGATCCGGCAGCTACTCCAGAGATACATCCCCGTAGTGACAATACTTGGAGCAATAATCATCGGCGTCATTGCCGCGTCAGCGGATTTCCTCGGAGCTTTCGGTTCGGGAACCGGAATCCTTCTCACCGTTGGCATCTTAGAACAGTACTACCAGATTCTCGTTCGGGAGAGGATCACCCAACTGTACCCGGCGGCGAGGGCTTTACTAGGGGAATAGATCTTGGAGCCCATCGACACTATCTGGAACTTGGTGATGGCAGCGCTCGAACCGTACCGTGCGATCCCCTCTTCCACCGTGCTGACTCTGCTGATCGCTGCAGTGCTCGGGCTGCTTTCTACAGCTGCAAACAGGCTGCTCGTCGATGTCAAGCGGGTCGCAGCTGTGACTAAGGAGGTAAACGCTTGGAGGAAGGAGTTCGAGAAAGCGCGAAAGAGCAATGACAAGCAGCTGCTAGCGAAGCTCACGAAGAAGCAGCAGGCGATGATGAAGCTCCAGAGTCAGGTTGCCTTTGATCGGATGAAGGTCAGTTTCATCTTCATCCTACCGTTCTGGGGGGTCTGGATTATACTCAGCAGCTTCTTCGGGGAGAGCATCGTCGCCGTTTCACCGATCGAGATTCCGTTTGCAGGCGCCGAACTATCGTTCTTCTACTGGTACCTGATATGCTCGTTCACGATCAGTCTCCCGCTCTCGAGAATATTCGGGATCAATCCAGAGGATGCCTGAGTTGCCGCCTCGATCAAAGAGATCAAGATCCGCCAAGCGGACTGAGGTTCGTCTTCCAGGCGGAAGACGGTCGATCAGCTACCGCAAACCGCGAAAAGGAAAAGCTCGATGCAGAGTATGCGGCGAGGTACTTCACGGAACAGCTTTTACGAGGCTGCATCGTGTTCCAGGGAGCGGCAGATCCCCCTCTAGACCGTACGGGGGAAGCATCTGCGGGTCATGCCTGAAGAATCTAGTTAGGGCGAAGGTTCGGGGCCTTGCGTAGATGGCCTTGGTTGTCACGATCGGAGGGCCCCACGGAACAGGAAAGTCCACGTACGCCAGAAGGATCGCGAAACAATACAAGCTCCGATACGTCTCAGCCGGCCAGTTATTCAGAGACCTCGCAAGAGAGAAGGGCATCAGCCTGGAAGAGCTAAGCAGACAGGCCGCGAAGTCTCCGGAGATCGACCGACTGATCGATGAACGAAGCGCAGCCGAAGCCGCCAAAGGCGACGCCGTCATCGAGGGCCAACTCGCCGCATGGATGACCAAGGATCACGCGCAAGTACGCATCTACTTGAAAGCTTCCGACGAGGCCAGGATGAGCAGGATCGCGCACAGGGATCATTTAGACTACGAGACGGCGCGCAGACAAACCATCGAGCGCGAACAGATACAGCGTGACAGATACAAACGATACTATGACATCGACACAGATGACATCTCGCTGTACAATGTTGTGATTGACACAAGTGACCGATCTGTTGACAGCACCAGCGCTGAGCTGATGTCTAGAATCCGGGAAATACTACGTCAGAACCGACAAGCATGAACAGGCACGAGTCTCATCGCGGACTCCGGGTATGGTAAGCTTATTAGTAGATCGAGTGATCTAAGCAGACCCGCCAATCTGGTGGCGGCCACATGACAGGTTTCGATGTTGGCAGAATATGCGTCAAACTATCCGGAAGAGAAGCCGGTAAGAAATGCGTCGTACTCGACATAGTAGACAAGAACTTCGCCTTGATCACCGGCCCACCGAAACTGACAGAGGTTAAGCGACGCCGCGTGAACATTCAACATATCGAGGCGACTCAGGAGAGGATCGAG
>Ga0315308_1002352_pt1 | contig 10768 bp, 7 predicted proteins | sample TDP3_MG_FD_203078 | JGI IMG/M metagenome (GOLD analysis project Ga0315308, IMG submission 203078) | Freshwater sediment microbial communities from Lake Towuti, South Sulawesi, Indonesia - TDP3 | ecosystem: Environmental > Aquatic > Freshwater > Lake > Sediment | place: Indonesia: South Sulawesi...
TAAAGTTGGGCACGTGATTTTCAAAAACTTTGTGGACAACAAACGTAGGGGCATTTTTAAGGGTGACCTTTATCCCGTTAACCCGCACGAAGACTACATTCTAGCGTTCAAGTGTTATCCATCCATAAGAGAAATAATCGGCAACATAGAACTCGTAGTGGTTGTTGTCCCAGCTGAAAAAGTTCCTCAAGTAATGGAGGAGGCTGCATCAAAGGGCGCAAAAGCAGCAGTTATCGTCAGTGGTGGTTTCGGTGAGGTTGGAAATCATCAGCTTGAACAGCAAGTGAAAAACATAGCCAAGGATGCTGGCATTCGGGTTTTGGGACCCAACTGTTTAGGCGTCTATGACCCCAGCACAGGTGTGGACATGCTCTTTCTGCCCGAGACAAAAGTTCTCACCACAGGCGACGAGGTTGTGAATACCCCGCGCCCCATGTCGGGACCCATAGCCATTGTGACGCAGAGTGGCGCCTTCGGAGTCGCTGTCTTGGATTATATGGCTGGTGAACAATTGGGGCTCAGCAAGTTTGTGAGTTTTGGAAACAAAATCGACGTTGAAGAACCCGAAATGCTCCAATACTTCTTGCACGACAAGAAAACGCGTGTTGTCCTCTTGTACGCTGAGAGCATTGATGCTGGAAGAGACTTCATGAACGTCGCCAGAGAAGTGACTAGGGTTAAACCCATTGTTGCTCTCAAGTCGGGCAAGACTGATGCTGGAGCGAGAGCGGCTTTATCTCACACCGGTGCTATTGCTGGTTCTGACAAGATTTACGAAAGCGTCTTCGCTCAAGTCGGCGTCTTAAGAGCACAAGAGATGGAAGAATTTTTGGACGTGGGCGAAGCCTTGGCGTCGCAGCCTCCAGGCGCAGGCAACAACATCGCTGTGATTACGAGCGCTGGCGGTCCCGGCATCATGGCTGTGGACGAGTTGGAGTCTAGGGGAATCCTTGTGAAGAGGTTTTCAGATGAAACCTTTCAGAAGTTTGAGGATTTGAAGAAAGCAGATAAGATTCCGTCTTTTGCCACAAACTTTAATCCGCTTGACTTGACAGGGTCGGTTACGTCTGAGATGTTTGAGTTAGGCACCAAAATCTTGCTTGAAGACCCTGAAATTTACGGGATTATAGTGTTGGGTTTGCATCATTCGCCAGAACTGCAGGAGGATTATGTGGACCGGATAGTTAACTTGTCGAAGAATTACCTTAAACCCATCGTAGCTTGCGACATCGGCGAAACCGAGATGGCTAGGTACATTCGGTCTCGATTTGATAAGCTGGGGATTCCAGCTTTTTCTTCGCCTGAGGACGCTGCCCGAGCCATGGCTGCTCTGGTCAATTATGGCTTGTATCTTCAAAAGAACGGCTTCCTAGAAGAGTACTTAGACCATTGGAAAAAATACAAGCAGTCAACCTAACAAGCCTATTCGTGTAAGTATCTTTTTTACTGCTGGTATCGCTGGGCTCTCAGACGATATATTGAGTAGGGGTTTTCCCGTTAGGTTGTGGGTGAATATGTTGTCGTCGTTTGGGATGATTCCCACAAGTTCGTAGCCTATTTTCTGTGCTTCGTCTCTGAGCATGGGTTCCATTTCGGGTTTGAACCTGTTTCCTATTAGATAAAATTTTTTGAAGTCAATGTGGACCTCTTTGGCGACTTCTTTGACCCTCTTGGCTGTTTGCAGTCCCATCGAACTGGGGTCGGTTACAACCATCATGATGTCGACGTCTCGGTCGGTTCTTCGGCTCAGATGTTCCAATCCAGCTTCCATGTCTATTATGGTTAGGTCGTAGTTGTTTGAGAGTCGGTCGATGATGCGTGCGAGGAAGGCGTTGACCGGGCAGTAGCAACCTTCACCCTCGCCTCTTCCCATAACGAGCACGTCGAAGCTGGGTGTTTCTCGCAGGATTTCGAATATACGCGTCTCGAGGATGTCCTCCTTCGTCATGGTAGGCGGAATCTCCGACTTCTCCAAGGACTTGCGCAGGTCGTCTGTGACCATGCCCACTGTTCTCGATACTGGTATGCCCAAGACTTCGGGCATGTTGGAATCGGGGTTAGCGTCTATGACCAGCATGCTTTTTTCGGGATTGGCTTCACTCAGTATTTTTACCATCAGAGCGGTTGTGGTTGTTTTGCCCACGCCGCCCTTGCCTGAAACCGCTATGACTAAGCCTTCTCTCGTTGGCAATGTTGAATCGCCGTCATGTTCTAGAGTAATAGCAGACACAACCCACAGAATTAACCCTTTTTCTTAGGCATTTGGCTAGAAAACCTAAGCGTCTCCAGCAACGCTTACCTCACGAGTAAGAGGCCAAAGTATGTTGGTTTTTGCCTTGTGGTTCTCAACACTTCGATGTGGAATCCGTTCTTTCTCGCTGTTGCGTAAACGTCTATGCCGCAAGCCTCCATTGAAGCCCTAGCCAGCCTTGGATAAACACAATATTTGAGGTTGCATTTCTTGCAGCGTTCACAGGGTCCAGCGGGCAGTCCCAACGCTGAATAGTAGCCCGCTAGGAAAACGTGTCTCTCTAACTTTGCAACCAAGTCGTGGGTTGTCATCGATTCATCCGGAAGCATCATAAGAATTGCACACGAGTAACCCTTTAATGCTCGCCTCATCTGCTCTGGTCTTGGACTATACGGTGGGCAGGTTAGAGATTTGCCGTAAGCCCCGCAGCCGTATTGGCACTTGAGCCTAACCCAATCTTCCACAAAAACATTCTTGGCATTTATGGGTTTAGCGTCCAAAGCGCCCATTTTGACGGCAAGCTTGGTAAAACGTTTCAAGTCCTCTTCACACTGCTCTTCACTGATGATGCTTTTTCTTTGCATTTCTCATCCCTCATTTCTTTTCATTAATGTAAGTGCTTTTAAGCTTGAGCAAAGTCAGGCTCGGTTCAAAGTAGGCTTAGATTCTCTGTGCTGAGGCTGAATCTAACTTTGTGATAAAATGGAACGCCAAAACTAAACATTCATTCGTATTGAGTTTTCATAAGTGGCAGATGTATTGCGTTTTCATAAATCATAACTATTTAGGCAATGGCTCAATATAAGTAGATAGACCTTGGCAAAGCTAAAGATAAACGGGCGCTTCGCTGGACATTTGCGACTGGTTTTCCACAGTGTAGGCTTGAGTTGTCTAGGTGGCGCCGTTTTCCTTCAAATATTGGTGTTTAAAGACATTGCCACGCAGGGCTATTTCATGGGTGTGGAGAGAAACCCTGCGATATTGTTTTTTGAGGTAGGTCTAACAATTTTTTCAGCAATCTATCTTCTCCACCTCTATGTGACAAAAATCCGCTCGATGCACTAATCAAAAAAGCTCACATTTTACCCCAACATCAACGAAGACTCTGCAGACTCCGCTCTCATTTCTCAGAAGTGTGAGAGACAGAAAGAAAGGAAGCAATAATAAGATAAGCAACAACCATCAAGAATAGGGTTACCCTAGAAGTGACTGAACGATGACAGACGAAATTAACATTCAATATGAACCCTTCAAAGAAATCGTCATAATGGAATACATGAGGTTTAACACGCCCGACGATTTAGCCCGCTTCCTAAACGTGGCTGCAGGTGGAAAACCAACAGGCGTATATTGGGCAAATGGTGTGGCTTTCTTCTACTACCCTATGCCTACAACAACTGAAACCGCCACAAAAGCTCTTATAGAGGAGAAGAAAGTTTACTGGGCGTTTGTAGGATACGCCTTATTGCCCGATTACCGTCTGATAATAGAGACTAAAGAAAAAATAATGATTCCAGTAATTGACATGTCCTCGAACACACTGTTCCAAAAGGCAGCGAAATGGCTGAAAGAACACCCATAAACAACTAAATCTAAAACTTCGTTTAAGCAGCGAAGAATTCCTGCTTTACAACAATCTAGAATAAGATGATCCATCGTCGGATACGAGTTTTCCGCTGTCAGACAACTAACTAGTGTTCGTTCATCAATAGATTTCCAGCGATGAACACATAACTACTGATAGGCGTGACAATCGTTGTCAACATGTTTCTCGTATTAACGTGGACTCAGTAGCGGAACAAGAAATCATTTTGTCCCTAGTCAATGTACCTCGATTTCCTCATCGTCCAAGGTAAAGATAAAGCACAGGTGACTATAAAACGTTTAAAACTGCAGAGCCACTATCGTCATCGTGAGCAGGAGCAAAAGCACACTTTGAAGTCGGAGATGACGAGCTTTGACATCGCAGCACTAGTTTACGAACTCAATCAGGTCATACGAGACGCTCGAATCGAAAACATCTATCAACTCAACTCCGTCACTTTGCTTATTAGGATTCACAGACCAAATCAGCCGACTCTGCAGCTGCTTTTAGAGGCGGGTAAACGAGTCCACCTAACATCATACGTTCTAAGCAAACCCCTGAAGCCACCAGCCTTCTGCATGGCTTTGAGGAAGCATCTGAGAAATGGCAAAATCAGCCAGATTCAACAGCACGAGTTCGAACGGGTCATAACCATCAAAGTTGACACTCGAGAAGGCACATTTTCGCTAATAACTGAGCTCTTCGGAGACGGCAATATAATCCTCGTAAGCCCTCAAGGCGCTATTCTCTACGCATTGACCTACCGAAGAATGCGAGACCGCAACATCATCCGAGGAGAAAGCTTCAAACACGCACCGTCCAGCGGAAAAAACCCGCTGAACTTCAGCCGAGCAGACCTTGACGAAATTAAACACTATGGACAACTGGAAAGTGTTCGAGCACTGACCAAGCTTCTGAGCATTGGTGGACTCTATTCCGAAGAAATCTTGCTCCGAGCCCAAATTGACAAAAACACACTGTGTGAAGCGCTGACAAAACAACAACTCGATGACATATTCGGGGAGACACAACTTCTTCTCTCAAGAACAACTGATGGAAGGTTTGAACCATCCATCGTGGTCGACCAAAAAAGCGAATGGGTTGATGTTGTTCCGTTTCCCTTGAAAAGGTACGAAGGGTTAACGCTAAAGCCTTACAAGTCTTTCAACGAAGCGGCAGATGAATACTACTCAAAGGCTGTCACATTAGAAAAAGTTTCAGAAACCGAGAGAGAATTTGCCCACGAACTGGCAAGACTCCAGCGGACGCTTGAAAACCAAGAGAAAACAGTTGAAGAGTCAAAGAAGACAAGGGAGCAAAACAAGGCAATAGGTGACCTAATATACTTTCACTTCGGCGAACTTCAGCTACTCCTACAAAAAATTATTGAAGAAAAGCGCCGCGACAAAGCATGGGAACAAATCAGCAACGAAATTGAAAAAGAAAAACAGGCAGGACGCAGCCCATTTACCTTTTTCAAGTCAATAGACTCGAAGCGCCGTGTCCTCAACGTTTCAGTGGACAACACAACTTTTTCATTAGACCTAACTCGCTCAATCCAAGCAAACGCGGCTGGTTACTATGAGAGAGCTAAAAAAACCGAGAGAAAATTGCAGGGCGCCGAGAAAGCGCTACGTGAGACCCTGACAAAAATTGAAGAACTTCAGAGACGCTTGAAGGAAAAAACAGTGAAGGTCACAGAGGAGACTCCGACTAAGAGGAGAGAGAAGGCTTGGTACGAAAAGTTCCGCTGGTTCTATTCTTCAGACGGTTTTCTAGTTTTGGGCGGGCGAGACGCAACAACCAACGAAATTCTCGTCAAGAAATATATGGAACCCAATGACATCGTCTTTCACGCTGAGATTGCGGGCGCCCCCTTTGTAGTTATCAAGACTGAAGGCAAAACCCCGTCTGAGGAGGCAATACGTGAAGCAGCCCAGTTGGCGGCGTCTTACTCTAGGGCTTGGAGAGAAATGCTTCCCACAATCGATGTTTACTGGGTGCGTCCGGAACAGTTGAGCAAGAGCCCACCACCCGGGCAATATTTGGAGAAAGGTGCCTTCATAATTCATGGAAAAAAGAATTACATAAGAAATGTTCTCTTGCGTGTTGCCATCGGAATCGTTACGAAAGAAACCCAGGTTAAAGTCGTTGGTGGTCCACCCGAAGCCATTAAGAAACAAACCAACATCTACATGGAAGTCGTTCCAGGCAAAGAGCAGAGCAGAGCACTCGCCAAACAAATAAGAAAACTCTTGATAGAGAAAGCACCAGCAGAATGGCAGAGAAAAGTATCTGAAACTTCGTTAGAAGAAATTCAAGGCTTCATTCCCTCAAGCAAGGGCGAAATTGCGCTCCAAACATAGATTCCAACAGACGCCTACTCGACTTCAGTCTAGTTGTGAATGTGTTTAACCGACAAAAGTCTACTGTTTGTAGCCTTTTGAGCTGTAACGCTTTATGATTCTGTTCAGATTGATGAATTCGTCTGGCGTCAGCTCTTTCTCCTCACTGTACTTCTTGAATTCGGGAGTGGTCGCCAAGATAGGGATCTTCTCAATAAACTTGCAGGTCTCGTTGAAACTTGGCACGTTCACTATTCCTAAGGTGTTGAGGAAAGTCACGAGCAGCCAGCCTGTCATCCAGTGAGGAACTGAGCGTCTCTCTTCTTCCCCTTCAAGGAACCATCGTTTGAACTCAGCCTCAATGATTCCCAACAGAACATGCGCTTTCTCTTCAAGGTCTTCTGGAAGCCTGAAACTGTCTCTTACATCAGTGCCAAAAAGAACCTTGCCATCTTTATAAACGGAAAGATCGATGAAACTGTGACCTTCGAGGAGTATCCCTTGGTTCCAGAGATTTATCTCAGAATCTAACAGGATATCCATCTCTAAACTAACATTGAACTTCCTTCTGCAGAATGCGCAAATCTCAATTAGGCTCTTAAGATCCTTTGAGGAATACCGATTTGAGTCTAAGACCACGAGGAAATCTATATCGCTGTCTGCTTTGTAGTCTCCCTTTGCGTAGCTTCCATAAACTAGGATAGATACGACCGCTAATTCCTTACAACTTGAAATGACATAGGAGACAGCTTTCGTATGGGCATCCTTCACCATATCGTTCACATTTTCCGACTCTGGCGTTAAGCGTTTTGAGAACCTTTTTTATTCTCTCTCTAAGAATTCTTCAGCCTTTGGCGGAGTTGGGTTCAATCCTCTGCGCTTCCGAATTTCACCTATTACAGTCAGTTGCATTGAGTCAGGAATAGGCGCCCAGTGACTAAATTGGGTTGCCCAGAAAGCTCTGCCCTGCGTGGACGACCTCAGTTCGTCAGCTAGACCGAAAGATTCGGCTACAGGCATCTCCGCTTTAACAATTATGTGGTCTTCCTCTTGAGGCATGTCAAGAATTTTTCCTCGACGCCTCTGAAGTATGGCAAGCACAGAACTCACAAATTCGCTTGGAACCTTGCACTCAAAATTCAAGATAGGCTCTAACAGTATGGGGTTGCTCAACAAAATGCAGGTCCAGATAGGACGCCACGTCATGGGTAGAATCTGCGCTGGACCACGATGAACCGGATCTTCGTGGACTTGAATGTCCATTAGGTTAACTTTTAAGCCGTAGGCGGGTTCTTTAGTTAAGATACTGGTGTGCACTGCCTCACGGAATCCCGATTTGACGTGGTCCATGACCTCTTCAACGTATTGTCTTCCCTTGATCTTATTAACCAAAATGTTGGTTTCTTCGATGGCGACGGCGTTGCGTGCGTCGTCCGCGTCCCATTCGAATTGCTGCACTAAGACTTTTCGCCTCTCATCTCGTCCCTGCAGCTCAGATATCTTACCAGACTTTATCCCTTCAATTACTTTATCGGGTAATTTTTCCAACGTTACCCAGAGTTTGCTGTGCTTGTTTGGACTCTTGCCCATAACTGGGGGTCCATTATAGTCATAGCTGATGGTTTCGCGATAAATCACAATCGGCTTGCCAGTCTTAACCTTCAAGCCTGCTTCCTGCATCCTATAAGCCGTGACCTCAAGATGCAACTCACCCATGCCGCTTAAGAGGTATTCCCCACTTTCCTTGTTGAGAGTAAGGTGCAAGTTTGGGTCTTCGAGGGTTAGTTTGTGCATGACCTTGTCGAACAGCGGCAAGTCCTTCACTTCTGCGGGTTCCACAGACACAGTGACCACTGGATCCGACACGTATTGAAGCCCCTCAAAGGGTTGTGTCTCTACTCCTTGTTCTGCCACAGTTTCGCCCACACGAACCGACGGCAACCCACCAACAGCTGCAATGTTTCCTGCAGGAATGCGATCAACGATAACACGGTCTGCCGCCATACTCATGTAAACTTGCTGAACAGTTCCATCCACACGAGCTGTAACTAAGCGCACCAGCTTGCCTTTTTCGATGGTTCCGCTGAACAAACGTCCTATAGCCACGACTCCACTGTGTGGGTCAACCTCAATAGTGCTGATACACATGAGCGCAGGTCCTTTAGGATCAACCTGCGCCATGGCTCTGCCAACAGGACTGGCTGGGTCACCCGGCCATATCTGGCTTTGTCGATACGGCTGCGCTTGGAGAGGGTTGGGCAGGTGTTCGCAGAACATGTCTAGGATGGTTTCGTAGAGTGGAGCCTTTTTGCTGAGTTCATCTACTTTTTTGCCTATTTCTTCGGGGGCTCCGCTGTAAGCGTCGATGATGTTCTGGAATGTTATGCCTTTTGCTTTCATGTGAGGAAGGTTCAGTCCCCATCGATGAAGCGCTGCGCCAAATGCTACTCGTCCGTCTTCAACATTGACCTGCCAGTCTTGTTTGTGCTCGTGGGGCGCGTATTTTTCGATGAGAATATTAACTCTAGTGATGATTTTGGCGAATTTGTCTTGAATTTCCTTTGGAGTTAGGCGGATTTCTTTTATGAGGCGGTCAACTTTGTTGATGAATAGTATGGGTTTGACCCGTTCTCGTAGGGCTTGCATGAGCACGGTTTCGGTCTGGGTCATGGGTCCCTCAACAGCGTCAACAACAACAAGCGCTCCATCAACTGCTCGTAAGCTGCGGGTAACGGCTCCACTAAAATCGATGTGCCCGGGAGTGTCTATTAGGTTGATGAGGTAGTCTTTTTCCTTGAAATTGTGTGCAAGGCTTATGTTCGATGCGAACACGGTCATCTGTCGTTTTTGTTCAAGTTCCCATGAGTCTAGGAACAGTTTTTGTCCAGCGGTTTGTTCACTGATTATGCCTGCTGCTGCGAGTAGGCTGTCTGACAGTGTTGTTTTGCCGTGATCGACGTGTGCGATGATACTTGTGTTCCTGATGTACTCTAGGTTATTCATGAGCTGGACGATTTCTTCGACCTGTTTGTATCGACCCATGATTTGTTCTTACTCCGTTTTTAAGGTGCTAGCATGCTAGATAAAAAAGTGTCCTATTAAGTTTCCGATGTTGCACGTAAAGATAGTTCTCTAACTGCGTATCGAAAAGATGTTCAGCTAATTGTTAGTAAGCCAATCGTAGTGTGCCTAGCGATTTTGAATGCGTATCCTCGGTTCATAAGTTATTTGAAATAGAGGAGCAACTCAATTAATGGTGAAAAATTGAAAAATCAGCATCCGAATGCTCCAAAACGACTTTTCAGCTTAGACAAACAATTGGAGCGTCAATCTTCAAAAATAACTACGAGCGAAACACGAGGGTAAAAATATTGAAGTGCCCAAACGTAAACTGCAAAAATCAAATTGAGAAGTCAGAGCAGAAGAAAGAAGACAGCAACTTTTATTTCTGCAAAGACTGCGGAACCGTGATTTACCGGCGAGACAGAAAATAGGCGTCTCCTTATTATTGTATTCCGCAGTGTCCACGCTGAGTTAATGTTCTTAAGCGCAAGCCCTCATCTAGAATACGGCAGGGTGAAAGACGTTTTGAAGAGGATAGGCGTTGTCACCAGCGGGGGCGACGCACCAGGCATGAACGCCGCCATTCGCACCGTTGTCCGACTCGCACAAACTAGGCACTTGGAAGTTTTGGGCTTTGAGAGAGGGTGGGAAGGGTTGATGACCAACACCTTCAGACCGTTAGGACCGCGCTCAGTGAGCGGAATAATAAATCAAGGCGGAACCATGCTTCGCACGTCCAGATGTCCAGAATTCAAGAGAAGAGAGAGCGTGTTAAAGGCGGCAGAAACCTTGAGCAAGAACAATGTCTACGGGCTTGTTGTCATCGGAGGAAACGGCTCTTTTAACGGAGCCTTAGAACTCAACAGAGAATCTGACACAACCATCATAGGGGTTCCAGCCACAATCGACAACGACGTCTTCGGAACAGACGAAACCATAGGCTTTGACACAGCTGTGAACACGGCGGTTTCTGAGACAGACAAGATTCGAGACACAGCCATGTCTCATGAGAGGATTTTTATTGTAGAGGTCATGGGCAGAACGCGAGGCTTTCTAGCCCTAACCGTGGGACTCACAGTGGGATCAGAAATCATTCTGGTCCCCGAAGTCAAATACAAAACGCGTGAGTTGGTCGAGAGCATATACCAGAGCCGAAGGAGAGGAAAAAAATCTAACATAATAGTAGCCGCCGAGGGCGTCGGAGACACACGCAAGCTTGCCCAAAAGATTGAGAAACACACCGGAAGCGAGGTGCGGTTGAGTGTTCTTGGTTACGCTCAGAGGGGTGGCGTTCCAACAGCCAGAAGCAGATATTTGGCTTGCCTATTCGGGGACAAGGCGGTAGAGCTTATTTTGAATGAAGAGAGAAGCAAAATAGTTGGATTGGTAGACGGCAAAACTGATGCTGTAGACCTTGAAGAATCCGCTAAAACCACGAAACCGTTAGACTTAAAACTTCTGCAGTTGGCAAAAGAGCTAGCAGTTTAGCATGGAAGAACTGGAAAAAATGCAGCGCATACGATT
>Ga0315308_1002353_pt1 | contig 10761 bp, 9 predicted proteins | sample TDP3_MG_FD_203078 | JGI IMG/M metagenome (GOLD analysis project Ga0315308, IMG submission 203078) | Freshwater sediment microbial communities from Lake Towuti, South Sulawesi, Indonesia - TDP3 | ecosystem: Environmental > Aquatic > Freshwater > Lake > Sediment | place: Indonesia: South Sulawesi...
TAGAAGATGAAGTTCGACTACGAGCACGCGCTCAAGGACCAGGCGGGCAGGACCATCGAGGCCGTGCACGCGCTCTTGCAACACTTGGAGAAGAAACAAGTCGACCTTCACAAGCTCATGCAGGAAGCGGGGAACCTGATCAGCCGTCAGTTCGGGATCATGGATGTTGGCCTAGGCCTAAGGGGTCCTGACGGTCTCTTCAGGTACGAGGTGCTGGTCGGCTTCAGAGACATTGCGGTGGAGGAAAGGAAGAAGATCGCATACAAGAAGGAAGATTTCTACGACAGTGGTCCGTACAAAGGCTATTGGCTGAGCAAATACACAAAGCTGTACCTTGCCGAGGACCACCCATGGGCGAATTCGGAATCGAAGGCCTACAATCGTCCGATACTCCTCGATTCGAAGAGGAGAGCATCAAACGAGGCCCTCGAAGGAGACTACATCGACGTCCACTTCTTCGATCCGAACGACGAGCTGCTCGGGTGGATCGAGATCTCGGGCACGAGGACGGGCCTACTGCCAGACGCATCGGTGATAAGATGGATTGAAATCATCGGATCCATCATCGGAGCGGCGGCCAGACTGCAGCACACACGCTGAGGACTTCCTTCAAGAACTCCTGACATCCGATAAATAGGGGTTTGAGGATTCGGGAGAGGATGAAAGAGAAGCTAAGAGTACTTTCTGACGACCAGGTCAAGTCCATCCATGAAGCGAGCCTGAACGTGCTGGAGAAGACCGGGGTCAAGTTCTGGGACCAGGGAACGATCGAGGTTCTGAAGAGGGCTGGCGCCGAGGTCGACAAGGACAGGAGCATCGTGAGGTTCCCGAGAGACCTGATCGCATCATCGGTGAAGAAGGCACCCAAGCAGATCACTTTGGCGGGCAGGAGCCCGAAGTTCGATCTCAGACTAGACGGTGAGAGGTCGTACTTCGGAACCCTCGGGACCGCACCGCTCGTCTATGACATTGACACGGGAGAGAGGAGGTACGCCCTGAAGAGCGATCTGCAGGCCTTCGCGCGAATAACGAATGCACTGGAGAGCGTCAGATACTTTCACACGAGCGTGACGCCGTCAGACGTCGCTCCTCAAGTTACCGACCTGCACAGGTGGGCAACCGCCCTGAGGAACACCGAGAAGCATCTGATGGGGGGCGCGGTCTACAACCTCGACAACATGCCATTCCTGGTCAAGATGTGTCTCGAGGTCGCGGGGGGAGAGAAGGAGCTGAGAAGGAGGCCCATGATCACGGCGACGGAGTGCCCGGTGCCACCGCTTCAACACGACAGGAGACCTTTGAGGGGGATAACCGAATTCGCGAGGCACTGGCTTCCGGTGATAATCTACTCGGAGCCGAAAGCTGGTGCGACTTCCCCAGCGTCACTTGCAGGAACACTTGTGGTATCGAACGCAGAAGTGCTGAGCGGCATAACGATAGCGCAGTTGACAAACCCCGAAGCGCCCGTCATCTATGGCAGTGTCGCGACGCTCATGGACATGAGGACCGGGGGCATCGCTTTTGGCTCGCCTGAGACGGGCATCCTTGCCGCGGCGACGACCCAGATGGCCAGGCACTACGGCATACCGAACATGACGCCTGGTGGGAGGACGGACTCGAAGATGCCCGACGTACAGGCGGGGTATGAGAAGCAGAGGACCGTCCTCATGGCCGCGCTCGCCGGAGCTAGCCTGAGCAACATGGCGGGTCTGCTCGAATCCAATCTGGTCGCAAGCTACGAACAGCTCATCATCGATGACGAGATAATTGGGACGACTGAGAGGATCATCGAAGGAATCGCGTTCGATGAAGGCTCGATGGCGCTCGACCTGATTGACAAGGTTGGACCCGGCGGGACCTACTTGGCGCAACGACATACGATGGAAAGGTTCAGGAAAGAGCACTACGCACCAAGGCTGAGCGACAGGAGCTACTACGCTGGGTGGCTGAGGGGCGGTTCGAAGCAGTTGCGCGAGGTCGCGAGGATGAGGGCGAAGAGAATGCTCAGGGAGAGCCATCCAGAGCCGCTCGACAAGGGCGTCGACAAGAGGCTGTCGGAGATCCTCAGCGAAGCGGAGAAGAGCAAGAAGTGATCAGTCCAGCTCGAACTCCACCCATTTTCCTTTGCAGGGGTTATCGATGCCCAACACCATTCTGGAGTGTGTAAGATCCATGATGACGGAGAACAGGGTTTTCACCGGTTCTTCGTCAGAGTCCGCCTTGTGGACATGCGCGCATATGGAAGATGGATAGTTGACGTGATCTGACAGTATTGATTTCAGAGTGTCAACAGTGATCGAGCCGAGGCTGTTCCTCACAAGCCTCGAGGCCCTGTTGTACCGAACGATGGTGCCCGCCGCATGACGCAGAGCCCTCCCAATAGCGTCGCTTGACTCTGACTCGTACCTGGTCATCCTGGGAACGAGGTAGTGATTAGTGTGTACCAGATAACCTTGGGCACCGTAGATCAATGCATAGTCCGTCGCGGACCCCTCGACACAGTACATCTCTCCGCTCTTGTGGCATATGTTGACGTTATAGCTCGAAGCCCTGTCTTCTTCAGTCGCGACAAACATCGCCTCGCTGATAGTCCTCGAAGCCAAGAGCCGTCTTGCCAAAAACAGCTTTGGGACGCCCACTCGCATGTCGTTTTGATCGAGAGAGTTGCCGGTGAAGCTCAAACCGGAGGAGTTCATCCCGCAGATCAGCTCCATACCAGCAGATGACATCGCGAGATATGACGGCTCACCTCTTGGTCGGCCTTTGAGGAGCACGAGATGCTTTGAATCGGCCGGCCTCCAGTCCTCTGTATGAACTGAGAACACGGAACCATCAGCAGTTGCCTTTCCGTTGAGCATGATATCCGTACAGAAGCCTTTCTCACTATCACACAAGAGGACGAACAGCTCGTTTAACGGAATTCCCGAGCTGTCGGAGTATGCTCCCAGCCACTCAACATAATCAGGATCGAAGCTTCCAGCATATCGGAAGTATTCTCCAGCCCTGGCCACCGCTTCCTCCCAGCTCACTCCGGACTTCTTGAGCCGTGACTTTTCATTGGAGACCATGCTCGCTCCGAGAGAGCCACAGAGCTTTCCAAGCTTCGCGCCAATTTGACGGCTTGAGCCCGAGACTTCGACAATCCGGGCATCATACCCTTTGCCCAACGAGATCACTCGTACGCCGTAGAGAAATCCAACATAATGAGCTTATTCGATGATGCCGACAGCGCCGACGGAAGACTTAACTAACGGGCTTCGCATCAGAAGCCGGCTCAGGCGAAACGCTCCGAAACCTGACCATGTGGTGCACCATGACTTACGGCATCCAGAAGCGGATCAGTTTCAGAGTCCTTGACAGAAATGATCTCGACAAGATACACTGGGGGAGTATGCACGTTCTCGAGAAGGTGGGTGTGCAAGTCAACAGCAGAAGCTGTAGAAACCTGCTCACGGAAAACGGATGCGATGTCGACGAGAGATCGAGGACCGCACACATACCGTCGCATCTGGTCCAAGAAGCTTTGAGGAAGAAGAAGAGTGCAATGATTCTTGCAGCTAGAAACCCGAAGTACGACGTCCGGCTGGACCTTGCACACAGCTTCATGACAGCGAGTGGGAACGGGGCGATTGCGGTCGACTTCGAAACAGGAGAGCGGAGGGCGTCGACCAAGGAAGACGTAGCCAAATCTGCCAGGATATGCGATGCGATGAAGAACATCCATGTCCACTGGCCCATGGTCAGCTCAACGGACAAGCACCCTGCCACAATTCATTTGCACGATCTAGAAGCATGCTTGAACAACACCGAAAAGCACGTGATGTACGAGACGGGCGTCACTGTGGAAGACGCGAAGAACCTCATCGCGATGGGATACGCAGCAGCGGGAGGCGAAAAGGCGTTCAGGCACAGGCCCATCACATCTGCGTTGCAGTGCACGATAGCTCCGCTGACGCACGATGCTGGCGTGATGGATGCGGGCTTGGAGTTCGCAAGGGCGGGCGTACCAGTGGTCTATTTCTGCATGCCACAGCTTGGCGCAACTGGGCCAGCAAGCCTCGCAGGCTCGATCACCTTAGGAAACGCCGAGGTCCTGAGCGCGCTTGTCATAACTCAGTTGGCGGTCCCACGGGCGGCGGTAGTTTACGGCTTGGGAATAGCGCAGTTGGACATGAGGACTACGATAAGGGCAGGAGGGAGCCCAGAGCATGCTCTCTGCTCGGCAATGGCGACCGAACTGGCACACCACTACCGAATGCCTGCTTGTGTCGGTGTCTCCAGCACTGCGAACGCACCAGGAGACCAAGCATGTGTTGAGACATTCACTGGAGTCTCGGCGCCGTTGCTGGCCGGAGCGGATCTGATGTGTGGCATCGGACTGCTTGAGGACGGTTCTTGTCTTCACCTCGAGGAGATTGTGATCGAAGACGAGATTGTGGAAATCGTCGCTCGCATGTGCAGAGGCGAGATCGTCAACGAGGACACCCTAGCTCTCGAAGTAATCGAGAACGTGGGCATAGGCAGGAACTATCTCGCCCAGAAACACACGCTCCAGCATGTCCGTTCGGACCACTTCTTGCCAGGCCTGATCGACAGACGCTCATTCGATGCCTGGCTGGCCGATGGCGGGAAGTCGATGGTCGACAGGGCAAGGGAACGAGTCAGATGGATTCTCGCAAATCATCGCGTTCCTCCGTTGGATGGAGCCATCAAGAAGGAGATGGATAGAATCATCGAAGGCGCGGTTCGAAAGAGCCCATGAGGGGCGCCCAGGACTGCATTAGGATTTGCCTCGGAGTCTGTGGCACGCGACCATGTGCCCGCCCCCAACATCCACGAGCACCGGCTCCTCCTTCCTGCAACGGTCGTCGGCCATGGAGCACCTCGGATGAAACCTGCACCCCTTCGGTGGACTTATCGGGCTGGGGACCTCCCCCTCGAGCCACTTGGCACTCTTCTTCAGGTGCGGGTCAGGTATCGGGATCGAGTCGATGAGGGCCTTCGTGTAGGGGTGCAGGCAGTTTCTGAACACATCGTCGACGGCGCCGAGCTCGATTATCTTTCCCAGGTACATCACCGCGATTCGGTCGCTCACGTGCTCAATAACGGAGAGGTCATGAGATATGAACAGATAGGTGAGCCCAAGCCTCCTCTGAAGACGCTTGAGCATGTTCAGGATCTGCGCCTGCACAGACACATCGAGAGCGGATGTCGGCTCGTCCAGCACGACGAAGTCTGGCTCGAGCGACAGCGCTCGCGCGAACGCGATTCTCTGCTTCTGTCCGCCGCTGAACTCGTGTGGAAACCTCGACAGGTGGTCGTCCGAAAGGCCTACTTCGCGGATGAGCTGCAGAACCCGCTCTCTCCTCGCGAACTTCTCTCTACCTTCAATTGCGCCTGGTGTGCCGTGAATGGCAAACCCCTCTCCAACGAGCCTCTCGACGGTTAGTCTCGGATCGAGGCTGGAGAACGGATCCTGGAAGATTATCTGCATCCTCTTCCTGATGGCCCTCAGGTCCCGGGTGCGGAGACTCGTTATGTCCCTGCCATGGAATCGTATGGACCCAGCGGTTGGCTCCACCAGCCTGAGCACGGTCCTCCCAAATGTGCTCTTACCACACCCGGATTCCCCGACGAGGCCGAGCGTCTCGCCTCTTCGGATAGAGAGTGTGATTCCGTCTACTGCATGCACGTGCCCGACAACTCTCCCGAGCACGCCCTTTCGCACGGGGAACAGCTTCTTCAATCCCTTCGTCTCGAGGATCTGGGCGCCCTCCCTGGCAGAAGCGAAAGTCTCAGCCATCTCCGCGATCGCCCTCCTTGTCGAAGAGGTGACATGCGACGCGATGGCCCAGGGACACCTCGACCATTCGTGGCTTCACCTCTCTGCACTTATCCATTGCTCTCTCACACCTCTCTGCAAAGGGACAGCCCGGTGGCAAGTTCATCAGATTGGGAACGGTCCCTTTGATGGCCGAGAGCTCCTCGGCCCTCTCTCCTGGCTTCGGAAACGCCTTGAGAAGTCCCACCGAATACGGATGCCTCGGGCTGTCGAACAACTCCGTGGTAGGAGATTCCTCAACAATCTTCCCAGCATACATGACGCACACCCGATCGCATGTTTCAGCTACGATCCCAAGATTATGAGTGATCAGGAGCATTGAGCTCCCCACGCGTGCCACCAGGTCCTTCAACAAGCTCAGAACCTGGGCCTGGATCGTCACGTCCAATGCAGTCGTTGGTTCGTCAGCAATGAGCAGCGATGGAGAGCAAGAGAGAGCAAGCGCGATCATGACCCGCTGTCTCATGCCACCGCTCAACTCGTGTGGGTACTGGGCGATGACTGTCTTGGGCGCCGCGATCTTGACGAGGTTGAGGACATCGATCACCTTCTTCTTGAGAGCGCTCTTGTTGTACACCTCCTGATGAAGCGAGATGACCTCTCCGATCTGGCTTCCGACCGTGAACACTGGGTCGAGCGAGCTCGTGGGGTCCTGGAAGATCATCGATATCTGGGCACCTCTGATGCCGCGCATCTGCTCTTCGCTGAGCTTCGTGAGCTCGATTCCTCTGAACTTGACCGATCCGCCTGTGATCTTTCCCGGATGCGGCACGAGCCCCAGCACCGAGAGAGCAGTCATGCTCTTACCGCACCCGGTCTCGCCAACGAGGCCAATGGATTCACCTTCGAAGACAGTGAGGTCAATACCATCGAGGGCGCTCACGACGCCCTCGTCGAGGAAGAATTGGGTCCTGAGATCCTTGATCTCCAGCAGGGGCTTGCTCGCGGGACTCATCTTCTCAGCCCCTTGAGCCTGGGATCGAGGACGTCTCTCAGGCCGTCGCCGAACAGGTTGAATCCGAGTATGGTCACAAGTATCGCGATCCCCGGGAAGGTTGCTATCCAGGGCGCGAAGTCCAGGAACCTTCTTCCCGAGTTGAGCATGTAGCCCCAGCTCGGGTCCGGCGGCTGCGTTCCTATCCCGAGGAAGCTCAGGCTGCTCTCCACGACAATCGCATCGGCAACGCCAATCGAGGCCCAGACTATGAGCGGCGCGAGGCAGTTCGGGAGCACGTGCGTGAACATTATTCGGGTGTGGCTCGCGCCGAGGGCCTTGCTCGCCTCCACGAACAGCCGCTCCCTGATTGTGAACGCCTGCCCTCGCACAAGCCTCGCGTAGCCCGCCCAGTAGGATACTCCGATGGCGATGATGACGTTGGTCAGACTTGGCCCGAGGGCTGCAGCAAGAGCAAGGGCCAAGAGAAATGTCGGGAAAGTCCAGAATATGTCGATGATCCCGGAGATCATGTAGTCGACCTTTCCCCCGAAGTATCCTGCGAGCAGGCCCAGCGTGAGGCCCAGAGTCAGGGAGAAGAGCACGGCGACCGTTCCGACGAGAAGAGAGACGCGGCTGCCCCATATCACCCGGCTGAATACATCCCTCCCGAGCTCGTCCGTCCCAAACCAGAACTCAGATGAGGGACCGTCGAACACGGAATCGGTGTACCGGATCAGAGGGCTCTTCATCGGTAGCACGGGCGCCAGCAATGCAATCAGAACGATGGCAAAGACAATGGCCAGCCCGATCTTCACCATGATGTTCTTGTTGGACCTCTCGATGAGGCCCGCGACCTGCTCTCTTGTTCCGCCCGACATCTTCCACGACATGAGCTTGCTGTTCAGGATCTTGGAGGCCATCATCCGAGTCTCACCCTCGGGTCAGCCCATGCGTAAAGGATGTCCGCCATCAGGTTCCCAAGAATGACTGCGATGGCGAGGACCAGTATCGAGCCTTGAACCAGGGGGAAGTCGTGATTGTAGATGGCCGAGGTCATCAGCTCGCCAATTCCAGGCCAAGAGAAGACCTCTTCGACGACGACCGAGCCCCCGACGAACCAGCCTATGTCGAGGCCGAGCACGGTTATGACGGGCAGGAGGGCGTTCTTCAGCGCGTGCTTGAAGATGACCTCTCTCCCAGGAAGACCTCGGGACTTCAGCTGCGTGATGTAGTCCTGCTTGATCACCTCGAGCATGCTAGAGCGCATCATCCTGGTGGTCAACGCTGCGTTCCCCACTCCGAGAGTCATGGCCGGCAGGATGAGGCTGCCCAGACCACCCGTGGTTCCCTCAACGGGCAACAAATTGAGCCATACGGCGAAGATCATGAGGAACACCACCCCAAGCCAGAACGGCGGCATTGCGTATGCAATCAGCGTGAAGACCATCCCGCCTCTGTCTATCCATGAGTTCTGCCTGAGCGCAGAAATCACTCCTAGCGGAACCGCTATCGAGTAGGAAATCGCAAGCCCGAGCCCCATCAACATGAGCGTGTTGGGCAGCTTCATCGCGATGAGTTTGCTGACGCTAGTGCCCTGCCAGACGGTGATCGAGTTGCCCAAGTCGCCGTGCACCGCCCGCCATACAAACAGACCGTACTGCTCCCATATTGGTCTGTCAAGGCCGTACTTGTCTCGGACCTGCTCGTAGACGTCCGGGCCCGCCCTCGGAGGCACTATCGACTTGATGGGATCTCCGGGCGTCAGATACAGCATAAGGAAGACGATGACCGTGGCTGCGACGACGACGGGGATGGCGAGGATCATCTTCCTGATGATGTACGACAGTAGGTCTGCCATTGGTTCCCCTCACCCCTAAAGTCGTTTCAGCCGATAAAAGCAAAGAATGGAAGAGGTTTGTCTGTCGCTCACTTCTCGATGTCGACGTCTACGAGGTTCTGAACCGTCTCCTGGCCCAACGGATGCAGCGTCCATCCGGTCACCCATTCGTGCACTGCATGCACCTGATCCCAGTACAGAACCGGCGCCCAAGGAGCGAGCTCGAGCACGCGTTCGTGCGCGGCCGTCATCGCGGCCGTGTACTCTTCGTCCGTCGTCGACTCATAGCCCGCGGCGATAAGATCGTCGAAGGTCTGGTCGCTGAAGTGAGCCGTGTTCGGATACGGTATGGCCCATGACCCGAGCAGCCAGTCGAGAATGTCAGCACGTGGCCAAGAGTCCTTGAAGAGGCACGCTTCCTGGTCGCCGGCAGATGCCATGTCCGTCAGCGTGTTGTCTTCGTAATGCGCCAGCTCAACATGCACGCCTATCGCTTCGATCTGGTCCTTCAGTATCTCGCCCATCGAGATGTCCTCGCCCCTGGTCGCTGTCCAGAGGTCCAGGGTGAGCTCCTGGTTGCCCTTCTCGACCCATCCATCAGCGTCTCTGTCCCTGTACCCAGCCTGGTCGAGCAGGTCGACAGCCATCGCCGGGTCGTACGAGAAGTTCAATGCCGGGTCGACGTTCGTCTCGGGAAGGATCGGTGGCAGGTAGTTCCAGGCCTCACTCCCTATCCCGTGCCAGACGGTCTCAAGAATCTCGGTCCTGTTGATTGCGTACCCGAAAGCCTTTCTGAGCGTTGGATCGTCCCATGGTGCCTTCTCGCAGTTGAACTCGATATAGAACACGCCCTGTCCCGGACCTGTCATGATCACGGTGTCGTCTCTCGCCTGATAGTCCGTCACCTTGTACGGTGGCACGCTCATGAGTATGTCGATGGTACCGCTCTCGTATCCCAGGAACCTCGCTGATTCGTCGGGTATGATCCTGTAGATGATCTTGTCGAGCTTCGCCGGCCCACTGTTCTCCATCCACGAGGGCGCCCACCTGTAATCCTCGTTCTTCACGACTGTGACATGGTCCGCTGGGACCCACTCGGATATCTTGAACGGGCCTGTGCCTACGACATTCGTGCCCGTGCCATAGCCTTCTGGATCCGCCTCGATTGCAGTCGGGCTCATGATTGCGCCATATATGTTCGACAGGTTGAACATCAGGCTCGCATCGGCGTAGCTCAGATTCAGCTGCAGTGTCACGTCGTCAATGACCCAGGTCTCGTTTATCGAGGCGAACATGTAGGCGGAGTAAGCCCATGTCTCGTTGGACTGGTACTCTATGTTCCACTTGATCGCCTCAGCATCGCAGGGCGTTCCATCATGGAACTTCACGCCCTCCTTGAGGTGCATGGTCAGCGTCAGATTGTCCCTGTCCATCTCCCAAGTGTCGACAAGGCCGTCTGAGTACCCTCCTTGGAGGTCCCTTGTGAAGAGCGTATCGTAGATAACGCACGCAGGCCCGAACAGCCAGTTGGCCGCAGACACGTTCATCGTCGTGATGTCATCGGCCATGGCGATCACCAGGACCTTCTCCTCCTTTTCTTTCTTGAACACTCCCGCCGCCCATGCGCCCGCGATTGCCGCAATGATCAAAACCACGACGATGACAATCGCCCAAATCAGCTTGGTCTTTGGTCTTGCCTTCGGAGCCGAAGGTGGCGGGGCGGGCCTCACAGTCTCTTCGGATGTTCCGCTCATCCTTTTTCTCCCCCTTTCTATTCTTTTCCTTAGCGAGGGCTAGCACAAAGAAAAGAGGTACGGACATGCGTGGCAACTGTACACAAGTCAGTACGATCTGCGGCCCGCAGCCCGAGCCCCCTTCCTAGCTCTGGTCCCCCTAAGCGGCTTGCAATCTGCCGACATCTTATTTATATCTTCTTAGCAAACACCCTCGTTTCCTGTTGGAAATCACGAAAAAGGACTTCCGTTATCCCAAAGGGAAATGTCGAGCCCGATCTTTGACACGGAGCTCGAAACTTCTCGTTCCCTCTGACGGGCCACTATGAGCAAGATGCCGCCCTCTCTCCCATCCCCTCTCAGAAGGGCCTTCCAGACACTCGCGATAGGCTGCAGGTGCATCCCCCCGAAG
>Ga0315308_1002354_pt1 | contig 10760 bp, 7 predicted proteins | sample TDP3_MG_FD_203078 | JGI IMG/M metagenome (GOLD analysis project Ga0315308, IMG submission 203078) | Freshwater sediment microbial communities from Lake Towuti, South Sulawesi, Indonesia - TDP3 | ecosystem: Environmental > Aquatic > Freshwater > Lake > Sediment | place: Indonesia: South Sulawesi...
ACGCCCCACACCAACGGGATAGACGAATGAATAGGCCTAGAGGAATGATGGCGCTTTGGTTAATCGCTGCTATAGCTCTCGGCCTTCTAGTAGCGATCAATGCATCTGCCCTCGCCCGAGGGAATCAGGGCTTCGAAGACCAAGCCTCGGCACCCGGGGGTGAAGAAGAAAAGGAAACACAGGTGTTCCCTCCGATACAACCTCTTCCCCCGTTCAGCCACGCCCAGAGGTTCTCAGTGCAAAGCTTCGTTCAAGACGTAAGAGTCTACTCGATTACAGTCCTGGGCGACAAACAGATCGCCGTGGGGTTGAGGTTCAACGGCGACGGTGAAACCCCGGGAGTAACCGTCATAGCTTTTACAGGGATGCTTCCGCTGCCGCTCAGGGGGATATATCCTTCGGGGACCGAACTGCAACCTCTGATCGACGATGCCGGTGATTGGTCACGGGAGAAACCTGAGATCTACCCCCTCCGCGACTTCACGCTGATGGGCAGCAACATCGCTGCTCCTGGATGGTCAACCCCTGCCACCGTCACAGTAAGCCTGGTGGGTGAAGGATCGCTCCTAGAAGCCAGCCACATCGAGGTAGCGGTTGTCCCCTACATTCCAAGCTAGCGAAACTCGGATGCAGCGCATCGACTGACCCATCGAGAGCCATAGCCCTATCGTTGTTTATATGGAAGCTGTCCTTCCGCAGCCCCGGTTTCCTTGAATAGGCCGAAAGAAAACAAGAGGCTGCCTCCCGGCCAGACAGAAATCCCGGCTATTCTTCGATGGGGAAAGGAGCACCCGTCGATCACGCCCAGCATTCCTAGGATTAGCTCCTCCACGTGGAGCCTGACGATCGACGGAGAGGTGGAGCGTCCCCTCAAGTTGAGCTACGCCCAGCTTCTTGGTTACCCGGCGACGGAGTCGGTGATCGACTTTCACTGCGTCGAGGGTTGGAGCGTCTTGGGCTGCAAGTGGGAGGGGGCGGCCTTCAAGGTTCTAGCTGACGCGGTGAAGCCAATGCAGAGGGGCAGGTTCGTCCTCTTCGGTTGCGCAGATGGATACTCCACGTCTCTCCCGCTCGAAGAGCTTGTCAGGGGCAACGCCCTCCTGGCCTACAAGCTCAACGGCGAGGAGCTTCCCGACGATCTGGGCGGCCCGGTGAGGCTGATCGTCGCAGACAAATATGCGTACAAGGATGCGATGTGGGTGAACAGGATAACGTTCACGGCGAGAAAGGAGCTGGGCTACTGGGAGATGAGGGGGTACAGCGACACAGCCGATCCCTGGAAAGAAGACCGACTTGCAATTTGATTTTGGGATCGACCAATCGAAAGCCATTGTCGATCGATTGATCGGAGAACCGGAGCTGTGTTAGGCCGCGGATTGATGCCAAAAATAGGGAGGTCCCGTCGCTAGCACGCTAGCGACGGATGAGGATTCCAGTGGTTGCGTAGATGTTGCCGGTGTCGAAGCTGTAGTAGACGATGTAACCCATGCCTGAGGCCGAGGGGTCGGCTGAGACGAAGAGGGAGTTCGGGCCGTGGTGGGCGGTGAAGCTCGCAGGCGACAGAGTGATACCAGTGAACTGCGGGTGGAAGAGGCCGCTGACGATGACGGTATAGGGCGCGCTCAGGTCCTGGGTGGTGATGATGATGGTCCAGGGCCCGATCGTTGGGTTGTTGACCGTGATGGCCTCGCCCTTCGATCTCACGATGCCTATTAGGTGGCCTGCCGGGTCGTAGAGGGATATTCCCAGCTTGGCATGCCCAGGCCACTGAAGCGCTACCTGAAGCCTCTCGATCTCAGGCCCAACAGGGATAAGCCAGCCATCCCAGCCCTCTCCCTTGTTCTTCCAAGCCACCACCTTGCCCTTGATATCTTCAGTGAAGGGCAGAACCCAGTACCGCAGCGCTTCGGCTTGGACGCCTATGTTAAATCCGACGTTGTTCCACACCTCCACCTCCTGGGTGCTTCCACGCTTGATCGACAGGAGTTTCGGGACAGTGATGGGGCTGCCCTCGGTAGCGGTTATGTGAACCTCCTCGACGAAGTTGTTGCTGAAGAATGTGTTGTGGATGCCGAGTAACCAGTATCCCGGTTCAGGACGTTTGAGGGCGAGCACCTCGGCCGTCCCACCGGTGTTCGTCCACCAAACCTTGCCTCCGCCTGCCGGCAGCACAACCGGCGCGCTGGGGGCGAAGGAACCGGCCTCGATGCGGCGGCCCGTCGGCGTCACGGCGAAGAAGTCGAAGTCCGCGTCCTCCTCGGTCCAGTCGGTGATGAGGGTGATCGATTTCTCGCCGGGTGGCACGTAGAGCGGAACGTACTGCCAGTCACCGCTGATGTACTCTCTCGGCTCGAAGGCGACGTGGAAGGGCAGCGTAAACCTATCGTCGACCTGCGCCGCAACGTTGACGTTCACCGGGATCAACACCTCGTCTCCGTCTGCTGTGACCTGGATGAAGCCGCTGTGGGTCCCGGGGGAAGCATCTTCCGGCACCTCGACGGTGACTCCTACCTCCTTTCCTGCAGCTGATGCCAATACCATCGACCAATCGTCGCGTTTCATCATCGTTATCTGCACTTCAAAGTCGATTGCCGTCCCCAGAGCTAGGCCGTAGCCGAGGATATCGCATCGGAGCCTGTAGTCACCCGTGGAGACATTCGCCTGCATCCACTGCTGATTGGTGTGGGAGTACGCGTAGTTGACCATGATGTTCTTGTTCCGATCCCCGATCCTGTAGAGAACGGTGTTGATGTGGGCGTCTGTCCACTGGCTGCCATCGTACGTTGTGACCGGGCCGAAGTTGAACTCGGGATCGTACTTGAAAGTCACCTCAAGGAAGTCGACCTCATCGGGAACTTCGAAGTCTTGCCAGATGGTCTCGCCCACAGTGCCGGATAAGCCCGTGAACTCTTGGGTATCGAGGGTCTCGAAGGTGTACGCCCATGCGGTGTCGATGGGCTGCGTGAAACCAATTGTGGTCTCGAAGGTGGTGTCGGGTTTGAGTGGATCAGTGCTGAGGTACGACATGTCGGGGTAGACGCGTTCGTCGATGGCGGCGAGGTAGGCTTCATAGGCGTCGACACGGCCACCCCCCTGCTTGTTCGCTGGATAGCCGAGGTTCTGGGCGGTGCCGCTCAGGATCGCCCGCACCGTCTCAGGCAAGGGCCAGCTCCCGTGCTTGATGTGGTAGGCTTGCATAACCAGCGCCCCGACGCCAGCCGCGATTGGCGTGGACATGCTGGTGCCGCCGAACTGAGGCCACAGATAGTACGGATAGGTGTCGAGGGTCAAGCCCCAGGCACCGATCGCGCAGACGTCGGGGTCGACTCGGCCGTCAGCGGTTGGGCCCTCGCTGCTCCAGAAGATGATCTGGTCGTTCTCATAGTCGTATGCATAGGTAAACGGCCAGTAGTTGAGCCACGTGAAAGTGAAGTTGTTCTCTGTCGAAGCACCGACGGAGATGACTTTTGAGGCATCAGCAGTGGTTGACACAGTGCTCCGGCCTTGGCTGTTGCCTGCGGCGCAGAAGCAAACGATACCCATCTCCGAAGCCCTTTCGAACGCTAGGGCCACAGGGTCGAAGCCATCGTTGGGCACCTCGAGGCCGCCCCCGCTGTAGCTGATGATGTCAACATCTTGGGCGATGAGCCACTCGAGGCCGGAGAGGATCCAGGAGTCCCAACCCCAGCCCTCATCGGTAAAGATCTTGGCTCCAACAATCTTAGCGCCAGGCGCCACACCTTTCACCTTGAAGACCAGTCCTGACACACCGAGGTCCCAGTCGACGATGCCCTGCGCCGCGATGCAGCTGGCGGTAGCGGTGCCGTGGCCGTAGCCGTCATGCGGGAACTTGTCGCGTTCGCTTGTGAAGACCCTGTACGCCTCCACGACGCCTGCCAGGTCAGGGTGTTCATAGAAGATCCCTGTGTCAAGCATGCCGACTCGAACACCTGCACCGGTCACGTCCCGGTCCCAGACCTTGTTCGCACCGATCCAGAACGGAAACTGCGAGTACCACACCTCGGGAGACGCCTCTATGGTCTCGGCCTCTGTCACCTTTCTAGATGGCTTAGGCATGTCCGTCTCAGGGGGGATGACTTGCCTTTTTGTGTCCGGGAAGACCATCTCAACATCTTGGAAGAACGCCAGCGCCGGCAGCTTTGACGTGGGCAAAGTAGCCGCAACTGCGTTGATGAGGTTGAATTGCGCCGCCACTCTGCCATTGAGGCTACCCATAAGCTCGAGGGTTGAACCCTTCTGCGCCTGGTCGCGGAGGAGCACGATTACGCGGCTCTCGCTCTGGGCGGTTGCAGCCTCGATCTCCTTCAAGAGTTTAGGTGTCACCTTGTCCTTCAGGCTGGTCGGTGAAATCGCGTGCTTCTTAGGTAGCTTCGGTTCCAGTGCCACCGTCATCGGTAGGATCGACACTGCAAGAATCAGAAGCAGCGCAAATGTGGGAAAAATGACGCGTTTCATTCCCTTTTTCTTTCTCCTTGATGCTCTGCTTTGCAGAGGTACCTACGCTGGGAGAACCTGATCTTATAAGACTTGGGGCAGACTAGAGGCTTCACAGTCTTCGATCGATCGATGCTCGTCGTGCCCTCGCACGGGTCAGTTAGAAGCATAAGTAGCTTGATAACTTGGTTCAGAGCGGGAGGGCTGATGTTTGGGCAAGGAGCTTGCCCGGGTCTTGGCATGCGTTGAGTCTCGAAGCCGGGACTTAATCGAGTTTTGCCAGCGGCTAGTCCGGACCCCGAGTTTGAGCGGACGCGAAGGGGAAGTGGCCCAAGCAGTAGCTGAGCAGATGCGGGGCCTAGGTTTTGACCGGGTTCAGGTGGACAGGTACGGCAGTGTCGTGGGCACGATCAAAGGTGGAGGCGGCCCCGCTGTGCTGTTCAACGGTCACATGGATCATGTGGATGTGGGTCGGCGGGAGAGCTGGAGCGTCGATCCCTTCGGCGCCGATGTTGTCGATGGCCATCTTGTTGGAAGGGGTTCAGCCGACATGAAGGCTGCGATTGCGGCTCAGGTCTTCGCTGCCGGTGCACTCAAGGGGGCAGGGGTGAAGCCAGTGGGAGATCTCCATGTTGCGGCTGTCGTCATCGAGGAAAAGGCTGAGGGCGCCGCGATGCGGCGGGTTGTGGAGGACCTCGGAATCCGGCCCGAAGCGGTGGTGCTGGGCGAACCCACAAGCCTGAACCTGGCGATCGGGCAGAGGGGAAGGTGCCAGCTGGAGATCGTGACGAAGGGACAGGCGGCGCACGGGAGCATGCCGTGGCTCGGCAGGAATGCCCTATACGACATGTCCACGATAATAGGGGAGGTCGAGGAACAGAGCGGTCGGCTCCCGGTTGACAGCGTCTTCGGAAGGGCTTCGTTGGCTGTCATCGGCGTTTCATGCCCATCCCGAGGGGGAAACGTCGTTCCCGACGAATGTAGCGTTGTTCTCGATCGACGCACAATCCCCGGCGAAAGCGGGGAGACCGTGGTCAAGGAAGCAAAGGAGATCATAGAGAGAGCGAGGCAGCGACGCACAGGACTGGAGGCAGATGCTCATCTTGTGGAGGGGGAGGTTCGCTGCTACACGGGTGAAACGCTGCGTTGTCCGGCGTTCTTTCCTGCCTGGGGTTTTGAGGAATCGAACCCGGTTCTCCGCGCAGCGAAGGAAATCCTCGAGGCTGCGGTGAATCGCCCCGTGAACTTCGCTAGATGGATGTTCAGCACCGACGGTGTTTATACTGCGGGGCAGGCTGGAATCTTGACCATGGGCTTCGGACCTGGGGAGGAAGGGCAGGCGCACAGACCCGACGAGCGGGTCTCGCTTGAAAGCCTCGCGCTGTCAACCCGAGGAAACGCCGCGTTGGCCCTGCAGTTGGCGCCGCTCATCTCCTCGTCTGCTTCCTCGACAAGTTCCTGAGCGCAACGTGGGCCCTCAACCCGACCGATCGACATCCTACCGCGTGCATCAGTGTGCAGAGACTCCAAGAACTCCGAGAACCCGTCGAAGTGAAGCACACCAACTGGCGCCTGGTTAGTGATTGCCCGAGAGGTTTCGCCTCCGCACCCCAGATCGAATCGTTCATTCGTTAGACCGAGGATCGGAGGAGAGGTTACTCAACTTCTCTTTCGCTCAATAAAACTTGAGCCTACCGTTTTTATAGCTGGCTAAAGTGGTCCCGGGGGAGGATCAAACTGCAGAGATGCTTGACACCCTTACCGCAAGACACGCTCCCCTTGTTCGCTCTCTCCCGGATTCGGCTCTTCCCGTCTCAACCCCGGAGGATTTTGAATGAGCGAGAGGAACAGCCTGCCACCCCGGTATCGTAATGCAATGGGCACCATAGACACCGTGAACGGCAGGATGGCTGAGATCGTGAAGGGAGTTAGGATACACACTGAGAACAGCCAGAAGGATCTGGATATGATGCGATCCCTCTTGGATGAGTGGAGGAACATCGCCGTCTCCCCAAGGGCAGCCGAGCTCCTGGACTTCGTGTGCACAGCGACAGCGCTCGGGGAATCGGTCTTGGACAAGGAGCTGTCCTTCATTGGGGTGCAAGCCATCGAGTCCGTCGGCGCGATAGTCGATGAGAGAGAGGCGCTCAACAGGATATGGGAGTACTACAGTGCTCTCTGCGACCTGAAGATGATCTGCGCTGAGGTGGTTGAGACTGGAAAGACGCTGTCGAAGCGGGTCGTCACAGAGGAGGCGAAGGAGAGGATCCAGTCGACCGTGGAAGACATCACGGAGAAGCTTCAGAAAATAGGCAGAACGCTTAGAGCCTCCCTGCCGGGCGTGGCCAATACTGTGATGAGCGCCCTGGAGAGCTTCGAATCATCGGTGAGCAATGAGCCTGACGGAACGGAGGATGCCTTTCACACCTTGAGGGACAGGATCTATCAATTCGCGCTCGGTGTACAGGGAAAGATGTTCGACTTCGTCTCCGTCACTAACAAGCTGGCTGCAAAGAAGAGCTTCGCCCTCAAGGAAACCAAAGCAGAGCTGGTTCCGCCCTCTGTGGAGATGGTTGAGGTTTGCAGCTCCTGCGCCGCAATTCCAGTCATCGAGCCGCCTAAGATCATCTTCACGTTCAAACCCGAATAGACTCATCGAACGACAAGGTCGACGCAGACCCGGAGTAGCGTCCGTCGATCTGCTGGAGACGCGAGTTTCAGTTCGGTTGAACTGTAGACCTGCCTTAGCGAGGCAATCGATGCGCCTGCAGGCCTCCGCTACCGAAGAGAACTCGCCAAAACCTTATACTATCCTCGGTCTGCGCAACCTGGGAGTCCCAGGCTAGCTCCGTTTTGGGGTGATTCATTGAAGATCGCTGCTTCAGCCGATATCCACAGCCCCAAATACCTTGACCTCCTACGGGAGTCGCTTCACCGAATGGAGCAGCCTGACCTCTTCATGCTAGCTGGGGATCTTGTTCTCAAGAACAACTTCAACGAGATTTCGAAGGTAGTCTCATCAATAAGAGAGGTCTACGAGGGTCGGATAGTTGCATGCCTCGGAAACGAGGAGTACGACCAAGACAGGTCAAAGTACTTGGGGCACCGGGCGATAACCTGGCTTGACGACAGCTCTTTGACGATGGAGCTCAAGGACGAGAAGCTGACAGTAATAGGTTCTCGGGGATCGCTTGACAGACCGACCTACTGGCAGAGAACACACGTAAAAGGGATATGGCGGCTATACGCAGAAAGAGTCAAGGCCATGGATTCCCTCTTGGCTGGCGCGAAGAACGAGAACGTGGTTGTGGTTACCCATTACGCGCCGACAGAGGGAACGATGGTCGGCGAGAGGAAATCAAGCTGGCCTGAGATGGGGAGCAAAAAGTTCGAGGACGTGATCCGCATGAGGCAGCCGAGCCTCTGGCTCCACGGACACATTCACAAAGGAACAGTCTCATCCATCTACGTGGGGAAGACGCTCGTGGTCAACGCCTCCCTTCCAGCTCGAAGAGAGGTGGTGGTTCTGGAGCTCCCGAAGATTCAGAGGTCAACCCCGTCCACACTAACAGACTACGTGTAAGAACACAGCCGGAGCAACACCACGCTTATATCACACACCGAACTGCCCAAACCAGAGGCACAGAAAATGAGCGCCACCTTCTCCAGAAGGATGCTCACCTTCTCTAGGATGCTGATCAAAGCCACGGGAGCATGCCTCGTTCTGCTGGGAATAGCGCTTCTCTACTCAACTCTCACCACCTCTTTTCCAAGTCTCCCACTGTTTCAACCGATCATGGCCTTCTTTCTGATAGTGATGATAATCCTCGGAGTGTTCGCCATTCTCTACTAGGAGTAGGCGTCAACCGAAAGACGAGATGAAGAAACGCACAGTTCACGTTAAAGCCAACCACATCCGTCCCCACAGGTCAGCTGGCCAACAGAAGTCTGCCCGCCTCCAACTCCTCGAGAACAAGAACTGCTACAACTACTCCCTTGGTCTCCTAGGTCCGGCGATGCGGTTAGCGATCAGAGCCGCCATCGCACCTGCGGCCACGCCTCCATCAATGTTCACTACCGCTATTCCGAGTGGACACGCTTGAAGCATCGACATCAACGCGCTTGTTCCGCCACTGCCGAAACCGTAGCCTATAGAGGTGGGAACCCCTATGACCGGGACCTCAACGAGCCCTGCGACAACCGATGTGAGAGCGGCCTCCCGCCCTGCGACCACCACGATCACGCCAACGCCCTCCGTAATCATCTCCTTCAACGGAGGGAAGAGTCTGTGAAGACCTGCGACCCCTACGTCGTATGCGGTGAGAACCTCACAACCCATCTCCTCCGCCACCACCTTCGCCTCCTCTGCGACAGGAATATCCGAGGTGCCGGCGCTCACTATGCCTATCTTGCCGCCTGCCCGACTCACCTTGAACCCCTTGTCCTTTAGAACCACAATCCTTGCTCTCTCGTTCAACTCGAATAGCACCCCTCCTCGAACGGCTTGCCTCAGCGCCTCCACCTGTTCCCTGCTTAGACGACTCAAGATCACCCTCCCACTCCTCTTCAACACGTTCATGGCGATCTCAGCGATGTCTGAGGGTTCCTTCCCCTCTCCAAGAATTACTTCAGGCAAACCTTTCCTCATCTCGCGGTTCACATCGATGTTGGCGAAGGCACCGATCTCCTCGATCGCCGTCGCCCTCAGCGATCTCTCTGCCTCGTCGATCGTTATCTCACCCGCCTTGAACTTCTTCAGGATATCCCTCAGCATGTCGCCTACCCCGGTCGCGAACCATCGATACCTGCTTCACACGGCAATATCTAATAAGCTTGTTACCGAGATTGTCTAGAGGGATTTGGATGGCCACCGCGGAGCAAATCCTCGTAATAGACTGTCAGACCGCAGGGATCTCCGGAGACATGATGCTTGGGGCGCTCGTAGACCTAGGCATAGACGAGCAAAGGTTTGTCGACGCCATGGGTTCCGTGAGGAAATACATCGAGGGATGCAAGAACCTAGAAGTGACCGTGGCGGACGTTCAGCGGAAAGGCTTTCGAGCGAAAAGGGTTGAAGTAAGGTCGCAGGACGAAGGAAGCCAGAAAGCAGTATCCGACTTGAAGGAGGCGCTTACCAGGGCTGCCGATGAACTTCACCTATCAGGAAGAGCGGAGACTTTTGCCCAGAGAACATTGGACACGCTCGTCGAAGCGGAAGCGAAGATCCACGGTGAATCCGCCGACCAAGTTCATTTGCACGAGACAGCGTCGGCTGACACAATCATAGACATATTGGGCACAGCATTCGGGCTGGACGTTTTGGGACTGTTCTCCGGCACTAGGATCTATTCAACACCTGTGGCGGTCGGAGGGGGGCTGTTCAAGTTCTCGCATGGAACGGTTTCAAGCCCAGCGCCAGCGACAATCGAGATACTGAGATCAAAGACCTTTCCGACAATCGGTGGACCCGTGGGATTTGAACTGACAACCCCTACAGGAGCCGCCATCCTCACAAACCTAGCTGAGACCACAACTCGCTTCTACCCACCGTTCAAACCAGCGGCCGTGGGATATGGAGCAGGCTCAAAGGACCTCAACGAGGTACCCAACATTCTACGACTGGTCCTCGGACAGCCTCTCAGCTACAACCTCCTGAAAGACGAAGTGTTCGTCCTCGAAGCAAACCTCGACGACGTCACGGGAGAAGTGATGGGATATGTCCTCGAGAAGCTTTTGCAGGAGGGAGCCCGAGACGTCAGCCTCATCCCCATGTCGACCAAGAAGAACCGTCCAGGCCACATCATCAAGGTTATCGCCGACAGGGAAAACGTCGAGAAATTGTCGCTCATCGTGATAATGGAAACAGGGACGCTCGGAGTTCGCATCTATCCCTGTGAAAGACGTATCCTCAACAGAACCACAACTCCCATTGAAGTTGACGTCAACGGAACCAAAGAAACCGTAAACATCAAGGTCTCGACTGACAGTGGAGGCGAAGTGATCCGGTTCAAACCGGAGTTTCAGGATCTTAAACGCTTGGCGGAAAAAACAAACAAGCCGCTGCGAACCGTCTGGGAAATCGTCATCGACAGTGTGCGTAAACGTCTCGGCGCCGAGAAAAAAAGGCAATAATCGTGATCATCGACCGAAGAAGCAATTGATCGAATCTAGAACCAAGATAGCCCATCCTGGCAACGCCCAGCAACAAACAAGAGAAGAAAAACTAGTGGCTAATACGAAGGTCGACCCCGACGCTCGGCGCGCCGATGCTCCTCACGCAACAAACCAACGTAATTATTGCGGTT
>Ga0315308_1002355_pt1 | contig 10756 bp, 9 predicted proteins | sample TDP3_MG_FD_203078 | JGI IMG/M metagenome (GOLD analysis project Ga0315308, IMG submission 203078) | Freshwater sediment microbial communities from Lake Towuti, South Sulawesi, Indonesia - TDP3 | ecosystem: Environmental > Aquatic > Freshwater > Lake > Sediment | place: Indonesia: South Sulawesi...
CCTTCAGTTCCACCAGGCGCACGCCGAAAGTGTCCTCGTCGGTGTGCAACGTTTGACCATCAGCCGTCACAAGTGCTGCCGACCAGCGATATAGATGTGGGTGATCGAAGTGCCAGAGTTTGGGCGTTGAGATCGTGGCTGTCAGTTGAACATCGGCGCTGTGGCCGGGTGGGAGGCTGACTGGCGAGGTGGGGAGAGAGGAAAGAACCGAGGCTCCAGTGGCGTCGTCGAGGACATCGGCAGTGAGCGTGCCTTCAAGTGGTTCGGCGGAGGTATTGTTGATGGTCACCGTGGTGGTAACCGTCGCCGTGTCGGCCTCGTCTATGGCGACAAGGTGCGGAATGGCGACAATCTGCTGGCGGGAGATGAAAGCGCGGCTAGAGATTTGCAGTGAAACATCGCGCACGATCCCGCCATAGTTCCACCAATCAACGCGTCTGGTCGGGATCCGATCGGTGGAGCGTATGTTGTCCGCCTGCACAACGACTACATTCTCCCCGTCAAGCTCGACCATCTCGCTGACATCAAATTCGAATGGGGTGTATCCACCTTCGTGCTCGCCAAGGTATTGGCCGTTCAACCAAACCCGAACCTGGTAGTAGACCGCCTCGAAGCGCAGACGCAGATGCGCGTCCTGGGCAGTGGCGGGGAGCTTGAATCGGCGGCGATACCAGCCTAGGCCATTAAAGTCGTAATGTTCAGGCATCGCGTTCCAGGTGTGAGGCACTGCTACCGGTGACCACGCCGAGTCATCGAAACCAGGATCGGCCCAGCCCTGAGCTTCTCCACGCGCGCTGGGGTCAACAGCAAAACGCCATTCGCCGGAGAGGGGGATGGAAGAGGGTGAAACAGCAAGCAGGGGAAGAGGGTTAGAAGTGGGCGTCGGCGAGAGTGGGGGGGTAGGGACTGTCGTTGGTCTTAACGCCGTCGTTGGTGTTAACGCCGGGGTTGGGGTAGGGCCACAGCCACTCACGATCAACATGCTTAGTGACAGCGTGAGCAACGCCAAGCGAACAATGGTCCGGAGCATATGGGATCGGCAGGAGAAATTGAACATGGGCTACCTCACCAAGCAGTTTTCATAGGATTTCCAGAATCGCGGAGCGCGCGTATTCTTGACTGTCCACTGTGACCGAAAGCGTCGGCCAGCGCAGGGCGGAATCGTAGGCGATGCTCGACCAGTTGAAGAACCCCAGACGGCTATCCCCAAAACGGAGGACCGCGTGCTCCCACTGCTCCTCGCGCGGGCCTTCTCCTCCGAGCGCCCCCACACCCCGACCAGCTCTATGTCGTCGGACAGGGTCGTGAGCAAGGGGCCATAGAGATAACCGCTGCGCTTACCTGTGCCGACGATGGCGAACCGGATCCGCTCGCTCACAGATCTCTCCTCAGATAAGGAGACTCACCAGTAGTGTTGCACCTGCTCACGGATGAGGCGGTCGTACACCTCGCGAACTCTGGCCATCGTCGCGTCGGGCAGGGGCGGCAAATCGGCCGCGCGGACGTTCTCTTCTACCTGTGCCGGGCGCTTGGCACCGGGAATGGTGCAGGTCACCGCGTTGAACATCAGAATCCAGCGCAGGGCAAACTGGGCCATCGTCATGCCCTCCGGGACCAAAGGGCGGAGTTCCTCGACGGCATGCAGTCCGGTTTCGAAATCCACGCCGGAGAAGGTTTCGCCCCGGTCGAACGCCTCGCCCTGGCGGTTGAACGCCCGGTGGTCGTCGGGAGAGAATGTAGTGTCGCGCGTCATCTTGCCTGTAAGCATGCCGGACGAAAGTGGTACACGCGCCACAATACCCACCCGACGGCGTTTGGCTTCCGAGAAGAACAATTCGACAGGACGCTGCCGAAAGATGTTGAAGATGATTTGCACCGATTGCACGCCGGGATATTCGATGGCCTTGAGCCCCTCCTCGACCTTTTCCACGCTCACGCCGTAATAGCGGATTTTGCCCTGCTTCACGAGATCGTCGAGGATGTCGAACACGTCGGGGGTGTAGTAGACTTCGGTGGGTGGGCAATGGAGTTGCAGCAGGTCAATCGTGTCGGTTCCGAGATTCTTCAGACTGCGCTCAACGAAGGCGGTGAGGTTCTGGCGATTATAGCCCTCGGCGGTATGGGGGTCGAGGCGACGCCCGGCCTTGGTGGCGATGTGCAGGGTCTCACTCCGCTCCCGGCGCAGTTGGCCCAGCAGCCGCTCACCACGGCCGTCGCCGTACACATCGGCGGTGTCGAAAAAGTTCACGCCGAGGTCCACCGCACGATGCAGCGCAGCGAGGGACTCCTGGTCGTCCACCGGTCCCCATGTGCCACCGATCGCCCATCCGCCAAAACTAATCGCCGAGATCTGCCAGCCCGTGCGTCCTAGTTCACGGTATTCCATAACCTAGTCTCTCCCTTCCTCCAGTAGTATCAGGACGTCCCGCGGCGGGACCGTGACGGCCCCTTCGAGGGCCGCTGAGCCGTCCAGTAAATCCATGTAGCGCTTGTCCAAAGTTACTTCCTGCTCTCGATCGGTGTGGTTGAGCACGAACAGTAACCGCTGGTCTCCCTGCCAGCGTTCCGTCACTTCGACCCCTTCCGGCGCGGTGAGGAGCGGCTGCACTCCGGCCAGGTTGAGGAGCCATCCGGCCAGCACCTCGTATAGGGGGGCATCGCCCAATGTACCTACGTACACAACCTGGCCTTGGCCAAATCGGTTCAGCGTGATGGCTGGTTTACCAGTGTAGTAATCCTGGGTGTAGCGTGCGACCACGTCTGCACCGTTGGGCTTCAGTACATCGCACCACACGCTGACGGAGACAGGAGGGGAGGAAGCCAGTTCGGGCACAGCAAATTCGAGTCCGTTGTGCATGTCAGCGCCCAGGGAGTCGTACTCCTCCACCTCAACGCCACACAACTCGGCCAGCAAGCCGGGCAACCGTTGATTGACAACAGCGTTTGCCTCATCCTTCACCCCGCTGCGCTGGGTGACGACGAGCACGCCCCCGGCCTCCACAAAGCGCTTTAGGTTCTCAGTCGCAGCATCGGAAATAACATGCAGGGCTGGAGCCACGACCAGTTTGTAGGCTGAGAGGTCGGCAGTTGGAGCCGCAATATCAATCGCGACGTGATGATCATAAAGAGCGCGATAGAATTGGTGGAAATGCTCAGGATAACTAAACTGCGGATTGTTCGCCTGAATCTGAAAGGCAAAACGCGAGTCGTAGGAAAGAATCATGGCGACGGCCGGCTTGACGGTTGAGCCGTAAATATGCTCGCCGGCTTTCCTGATTTCGGCGCCCATAAGCTTGATTTCCTCGTAACGCCGGCTGGGGCGCGCGTCGTAGTCAAGCAGGCCGTGCCAGTACTGCTCGGTGCCAAAGCGTGCTGTCCGCCACCGGAAGAAAATGACGGCGTCTGCTCCGTGCGCAATGGATTGATAGGCCCACAGTCGCAGTTCCCCGGGGCGGGGAGACACACTCACGATCTCCCAGCCGCCTGACCCTGCTTGCTGTTCCGTCATCCAAAAATTATGGGATTTAAGGCCACGTATGGTATCGGCGGCGAGAGCGGCAAGACTGGCATCCACTTCAGCCTGCATGCCCCACTGCGTACGTGGGTAATGGTTCAAGGCTGCAAAGTCGAGCGATCGGGCGAGGTCGAAGTAATCGATGCGGTCGTACTTGAAGCCCATGAAGTTGTGGGTGATAAAATGCTCTGGGCACTTTTCGCGCAGAATGTCTACCTGCATCTGTTGGTACGTCACGTACGAGTCGGACGACAAGCGGCAGAAATCAAGGGCGAGGCCGGGGTTGGGCGAGCCGCCGGTTGTAAGCGGCAGCGGAATTTGGCCCCAATCTGTATAAGTGTGACTCCAGAAGACTGTGCCCCACTTCTGGTTGAGGGTATCCAGCGATCCGTAACGATGACGCAGCCAGTCCCGAAAAGCTTGGGAGCAGGCAGAGCAATAGCAACGGTCGCCGAACTCGTTGTCAATCTGCCAGCCGATGACCGCCGGATGGTCCGCGTAGTGCTTGGCCATCTGCGTCACGATGCGGCGGGTGTACTCGTGATAGACTGGGTTGTTCGGGCAGTATGTGCGGCGATTGCCGAACGTCACACGCCGACCATCCTCACACACGCGAAAGATGTCGGGATGCTTGGTCATCAGCCACGGGGGGGGTGAGGCGGTGGGAGTCCCCAAAACGACCTGAATGTCGTGAGAAGCGAGAACAGAAATAGCGCGGTCGAGCCAGTCGAAATCATACTGTCCCTCTCTAGGCTCCATCTTGGACCAGGCGAACTCAGCCAGGCGTACCACGTTGAAGCCCGCCTCGGCCATCAAGTGCGCATCCTCCGGCCAACGCTCCTCGGGCCAGTGTTCGGGATAGTAATCAACGCCGAAATAGAACATAGAATCCTCCCTTATGGTTCTTACCCCGCTCCATTCCATCCGCGGCTTCCACCAGTTTGATTTTTGCCACTTGATCCATGTGCCCAACGCGTTGCAGAATCTCCTGAGGGCTCCAATCACGATGATACATAGAAGCCATTATCTACCTCCCGATCTACCCCCCGTTGGTCATACTTGCACGGCCGTCGCCCGATTGATTGACTCATCTCTGCTCAGATGCGAGATCCCGCAGGTACTCTTCCATAAGGGGCCACAGCCGTGAGTACTTTTCAAACCGGCCCTCATAGAGTTTCTGTTGCTGCGGATCTGGCTCGAAAGTGCGCTCTAGGTTCACCATGGCCTCGACGCCGACTTCATAAGAGGGGAACACTCCACTCCCGACCCCGGCCATGATTGCTGCACCCAGAGCGCCTGCCTCGGTAATCTTTGGGCGAACGAACGGCCGGCCCATGATGTCAGCGCATATCTGGATCCACGCGTCCGACTTGCTGCCGCCGCCCACCGCCCGAAAGTCGGCAATCTCGATTCCGGTCGGAGGGAGCGACTCGACGCACTCCTTCAGATAGAACGTGGTCCCTTCGAGGATTCCCTTTAGAATGTCTCCCCTTGACGTCTCAAGCCGTAACCCGGCAATGACCCCGCAAGAGTCCGAGATGAACGCCGGCGGCCCGGTTGTCGCGAAGTGCGGCAAGAACATGATGCCGCTCGGTCCCTCCGCGATCTCCGAAATGAGATCCGCGTAAATGTCTCTTCCCGTCTCCTCTGCCTGCCTGCGCTCTGCTGCGGCAAACGTGTCCCTGAACCACTTGACCAGGGATCCGCCTTGGTTGTAAATGAAACACACGTACTTTCCTGGCACGGCGTGATGTTCCGTATTCAGCCCCCGCTCGATCATCACGGCGGGTTCACGTCGCTTGCTGAATACAGGCGTGATGCATATAAAGGTGCCCATGCCGTACACGGCGCGGCCTTCTTGAATCACACCACAGCCTACAGCATTAGCGCACTGATCGTGCGCACCGGCGACGATAGAGACGTTGGAGGGCAGGCCGAGTTCGTCCGCTATGCGATCAGAAACCGTGCCGATTACAGTGCTTGAAGGAGCGGTGTCAGGAAGTTTGGAGCAATCAGGTCCGGCAAGTTCCAGGATCTCCTCCGACCATGCTTCCCGGTCAATATCAAAAAGCAAGGTCCGGTTCGCCAGAGAATAATCCACAACAGGTTCTGCGCCGAGCATGAACGAGACGAAGCTGCCCCAGAGGAGAAACTTGTGTGCCCGCTTGTAGAGATCAGGCTGATGCTCCCTGATCCACTTCAGCTTCGTCAAGCCGTAATGGTTTCCGAGCGTGTTCCCGTTGATCTGGTAGAGATACTCGTTGTCCAGAGCGCTGCTTAGGCTCTCTAGGTACTCTTCCCCTCGCGCATCAAAGTTCAAGATGGAGGGACCGAGTACCTGGCGGTCCTCAGTCACCGGGACCACAGCCTCTCCCAGAGACGATACAGCAAGGGCCCTGACCGGATCCGAGGCAGAACTGGGTACGACCTCACTTATCGTCCTTTTGACTTTCGCCCACACTTCAACCGCATCCAGCTCCGCCCATCCTGGCTTTGGCCTCTGGACGTCGTATTCTTCATACGTGGATGCGAGCAAATGCCCCTCTTCGGAGAATACAGCCGCCTTGCACCCTGTGGTACCTACGTCTATTCCGAGCAGACTCATTTTGCGCTCTTTCCTCTTTGAAAGTCTAACCTGTCACCAGCCTTCTGGTTCCAGCCAAGCCGAAATAATCCCGTATGAGCCAGCAAGTGCGCTCATATACCGCATCCTGGGCAGCAGCCACACTTTCCGATGCTCTCAGGGCCGACTCATAAGCGTGTCGGATTTCAGTGCCGATGTTCACCTTGGCGATGCCCTTTTTGACCGCAGCGAGCAGATGCTCCCGCTTCACCCCGGAGCCGCCATGCAGGACAAGCGGTATGCCGGTCACTTGACGAAGCCTCTCAAGGTGGTCGAGGCTCAGTCTTGCCTCGACTTTCTTACTGTCCTTCAATGCACCAGAAACCGCCCCATGGATGTTTCCTATGGCCACTGAGAGCCAGTCACAGGCGGTCTCCCGCACAAAACGTTCTGCCTCCCTGACGTCTGTGAAGCCTAGACCGGACTCGAAGAGTTCCTCGTAAGGAGGGGGAGGTCCTGCTTCATGTCCCAGGACCGCCCCCAGTTCGGCCTCGCACGGTATGCCCGCCTTGTGAGCCGTCTCCACCACCTGTCGCGTTGCCTCGATGTTTCTCTCCAGGTTCAGGCGCGAGCCATCTACCATGACGGATTGGTAGCCCAGCTCAATCGCCTCCCGGATGATCGAGAGGTAATCCACCTGCAGGTTGTCCTCGTCAATCACGGGCACGTGATCCAGATGAAGCCGGACGTAGTCGGGCTCGTTCCACTTCATAAACTCTTCCAGGACAGCGGACGGGCCTTGGCTCTCGAACTTTAACCACTCAAGGCGCGCTGTTTCGATAAGCGCAAAGGAATCTTGATCTACCACAGCGCGGATAATCGGCTCGACCATTGGGAGGTACGGCACGTTAAAGGCTGGAATCGCCACACCTGCCTTGCTGGCGTTGTTGATGATGTCAGAGGTGTTCTGCATTTGTCATCCTTATTCCCTCTTGCACCATCGCCCGCGCTGCCTCCCGGATCGCTACAAGTCTGTACTCCCTGCTCCAGCGGTTGATGCGATTTCCTCAGAATCGTCGCTGTGCGGGCTAAGGCTCACTCCAAGTCGCATGATTTTACGCCCTCGCCAACACGGGTCCTGGACAAATAACAGGCCCTGGTGAGCCTTGTCACGCGAAGAGCGGTTCGTAGTCGGCAGCACTTGCGACCGGCACCTCTTGCTGGGCCGCACTCATCGACGTGAATCGCTCGCACGCCTCCAGGAAAAGCGGCAGGAGAGTGACATCGGCGACCGTACACAGCCCCGTCACGTCCTGCGACAGGGCAAAGTTGACCGCCTGTTGGATGTGAGCGGCGTCGTCGAAGGGTTCGTACCAGGTGTTGTAGGTCTTGGGCCGATCCCCCCATAGTCCCTTAGCGATGGCCTTGATAATCATAACGCCTACATCGCGGGCGCGGCATTGGCGCAAGAGCTCTTCGGCGTTGCGCCGGTAGACCGGGTTAGCGTAGAGTACAAAGTTGAGGGGGAAGAGCACCGAGTCAAAGTCGAAGCGACGCAATGCTTCCAAGAAGACTGCAGGTGCGTCCACGCCGTGGCCAGTGATGCCGATGAAGCGCGTCAGTCCTTCCTCCCGGGCTTCGAGGATCGCCTCCAACGCACCCCCCGGCCCGCTCACCTGGTCCAACTCCTCCATGCTGGTGACGGCATGGATCTGGTACAGGTCGAATGTGTCCACCTGCAAGCGTTCCAGGGAGCGGCGCAATTCGGCCGTGGCACTTTCTCTTGTCCGTTCCTGGGTCTTGCATCCCAGGAAGAAGCGGTCGCGTTCTCGCGCCAGCCACGGCCCCAGGCGCTCCTCAGCCAGGCCATATGACGGGGCCACGTCCATGTGGTTGACCCCGGCGGCGAACACTCGTTCCATAGCTGTGTCGGCCTCGGCCTGCGTCACCTGGTAGAAGGCTGCCGCGCCGAAAATGGCTACAGTGCTCATGTGCCCAGTGCGTCCGAAACGACGTTTTTCCATAGCTTGCGCTCCTTGCTTTATAGCAGTTTCCTCGTACCCTGCTGGCTGGTTTTGATGCCAGTCAGGTGCACATGATGCCCAGTTAGGTCAACGGAGTGAGAATCGCGACCCCATAGGGCGCGAGCTTTAACTCTCCTTTCACCGACTGCCCGCTCAGATGCTCTCGCGCTTGCCAGGGTAACCGCACGAGTTGCTCTGCCCGCTCGTGGTTGACAACAATAAAGACCTCTACCCCTTCGGCGTTCACCCGTTTGCAGGCCTCCACCCCGGCGGGCGTTTCCATCGTTGGCTCTACTCCGGCTGCGGCAACGATGCGGTCGAGGAGTGTTCGCTGCGAGTCATCGTCGAGATACGCGCCGACGAAGTACACCTGCCCCTTGCCGTGCGAATGCACCGTGACGGCTGGGTGACCATCGAGCCAGCCGTTGGACGTGCCGTACCGGGCGATGACCTGGGTGCTGGCCTTGTCGTGCACCTTGAGCCGCTCCGCCCACAGGCACGAGGTGCCGGCGAACCATTCACCCGACACGGGCACGGGGTCTAGCAGCGCATAGTACTCCTCGACTTCGACGCCGGCCAGATCAGCCAGCGGGCCCGGCTGGCGCGAGGGAAGGAGGGCATTGTAGTCATCCTTCATCCCGCAGCGGATGGTCAGCACCAGATGCCCGCCCTGCTCCACAAAATCCCCTAACCGCGCGGCCCGGCTTTCGTTCAGAATCAACAAAGCCGGCGCAATCACCAACTTGCAGCTTTCGAGCGGCGCATCAGCGGAGATGACGTCGGCGGCGATGTTTCGCGCAGCCAGCGGGCGGTAGTAGTGATTGAAGTGTGCCACGTAGTCAAAGTCACGATGGTGACGCTGCCACTGGATAGACCAACGGCTGTCGTAGGAGTTGAGTATGGCAACGTCGGAGACCATCGTAGAACTGGAGAGGAAGGGAGAGGCAATCGTGAAGTCGTGGCCCAGTTGCTGGACTTCCTCGTAGAAGGGCCGGGGTTGGCCTGACTGGTCCACCAGCGTACCGTGATACTGCTCCTGGCCGCCCAGGGCCGAGCGCCACTGCCAGTAGAGCACCGCGTCCGCGCCGTGGGCCACCGCGTGCCAGACCATGGCCCGCGCCTCGCCTTTGTTGAGAGTGTTGTTGATGGAGGACCAGTTGACGCTGCCCGGCTGGGTCTCGATGAGCCAGAAGTTCCGGCGCTTGAAGCCGCGCGTGAGGTCGTGCTTTGCGCCGGAGGTCAGATAGTCGTGATGGCCCGTGCCCACGTACCAATCCCACGACGCCAGGTCGAGGTCTTCGGTCATCAGGTAATGGTCAAAGCCATCGAACCAGCCCATAAAGTTGTGCGTGACCCACACGTCGGGCCGTAGGTGCGGGCGCAGCACGTCAATCTGGAGCCGCTGGAACTTGCGATAGCTATCGGTGACGAAACGCTTGAACTCCAGCATCAATCCTGGATTGTGCGGGCCGATGGGGATGGGGATCTGTTCCCACGCCGAGTAGGTCTGGCTCCAGTAGCGGGTTGACCAATGGTGGTTGAGCGCGTCTAGCGAGCCGAACTTCTCAGCCAGGTAGCGCTGAAAGAGGCCCCGGCAGCGGTCACAGTAGCAGACGCGGTTGTACTCGTTGTCGAGTTGCCAGCCAATGACGTGCGGGTTTGAGCCAAAGCGCTCCGCCATCGCCCCGACGATGCGGCGTGTCGCAGAGTGAAACTCCAGCGAGTTGACGCAATAGTGACAGCGGTTGCCGAACTGGACGCGGCGCCCGCTCTCGTCCACGGCCAGCAAGTCCGGGTATTGCTGCACGAGCCAGGCGGGCGGCGCGGCAGTGGGTGTCCCGAGAATGGAGACGATACCGGCGGAAGCCAGGGCGGAGATGGCGCGGTCAAGCCAGTCGAAGTGGAACTTGCCCTCCGCCGGTTCGAGCGTGGACCAGGCGAACTCTGCCAAGCGCGCTACGGTGAGTCCGGCTTCGCGCATCAGGCGGATGTCTTCCGGCCAGCGCTCCTCGGGCCAGTGTTCAGGGTAGTACGCTGCGCCGAGGTGAAGGCGAGCAGAGGCGGGTGAGGGCAAAGGCATGAGCTCCTCCGAGGGATCAAGAGGTGTCTGCGAACGCAAACGCCCGTGCAGGATTGGTCACGGTGATAAGATGTACCAGGTCGTCCGTCACGCCACGAGCGCGCAGGGCGGGGATGAATTCCTCCACCAGGGCGGTGTAGCCCCGTATCCCGCTTTCCTCGGGCTGACCGTCGGGCTGCGAGGGGTCGTACCAGCCCGCATCATGCGAGAGCAGGATGTTCTCAGCGTAGCCTGCCTCAAGAAGTGCGAGCGTATACTCCACCAGCGCGCTCTGCGATTGCCATTCCGCGCCGACAGCGTCAAACTCGACGTAGGCCCCCCGCCGCGCCGCCTCCAGATGGACAGCCGGGTCGGGCTCCAGGTTGGCGTGTACCCAAATGAAGCGTCCCAGGTCGAGGCCCGCCGACTCGAGAATCTCCATCTCGCGCCGGGCGACCGCACCGCTGGTGGTGTGGCTGGCCACAACTGCGCCCGTTTGCTGGCTTGCCAGCGCGGCAGCCCTTAGGTTCCGCACTTCCAGAGGGGTCGGGCCCTCGTCGCTCACCGCAATCTTGATGAAACCGGCGCGAACATCT
>Ga0315308_1002356_pt1 | contig 10756 bp, 10 predicted proteins | sample TDP3_MG_FD_203078 | JGI IMG/M metagenome (GOLD analysis project Ga0315308, IMG submission 203078) | Freshwater sediment microbial communities from Lake Towuti, South Sulawesi, Indonesia - TDP3 | ecosystem: Environmental > Aquatic > Freshwater > Lake > Sediment | place: Indonesia: South Sulawesi...
CAAAATGTTAAACCTCCTCAAATTTTTCCAAAGTGACCGCATTCGACAAGATGTCAATTGTAAACGGTTTTAGAAACGGATGACTCTCAAGAGTGAATTGTAACTTGCCTTTAGATTCAGCAACCCTTACAACCGTGCCTGCCCTTCCAAATAACACCGACTCGAGGAAAAAACGCCGCCGCTTAAAACGCCCACGAGGAAAACAGGAGGCTACAATGATAACATCTCTTCGCGTTACCAATTCCGATAGGTGAATTATTGCGTGATTAAAAAGGTTAATGGCTTCTTTAGTTGGCACGTCACGGTCCACGAACAACGCCGTAATATCTGAAATCAGAACAAGTTTCGACCTGTACTGTTTAAAGGCGTTTTCCAATGTTTCTAGGATGAGCGCTGACAGTTGATAGGCTGTGAACGCTCTCGAAACAAAGATTCGCTCCAATGTAAACTGAGGGTCAACGTTATGTTGCTGAGCTACGGCTGAGATGGCGTAGGGATTAAAAGTGTTTCCGCCATCAATGTAAATCGCCGTGGAATTTAGTCCACCTTCCTCCTTAGGAAGTTGACAGCGAACTGAAAGCAGAAAAGACAGCGTCTTACAGAACGGGTGTCCATAGAGAACCGCAAAGTCTCCCATCTTAAAGCCTGAAAAAGCATGTTCGATACGTGGAAGCCCAAAAGATAACGCTTGCTCATCGTGGGTTAACAATGTGGTCACAACACTATTGAGGGATAGAAAAAGGCGAAACTGAGCCTCATAAACATTTAGCCAGAAAGGAAATGATGGTTGCAGAGGGAGAAAAGTGAAACTAATACACCTTTAGGAAGCAAATTAGGCTAGGAATACTTTATTCTACGTAATCTCCACTAAAAAGTCGAGGGTAAAGCCAGAATTGATCGATTATCTGATTGGCACCGGCGGATGGGCATACTTCAGAGTGCCCGGTCTTCGCCCGCTGGTCGCATACTCCAGACTGTTCGATTTTGTCGAGGTAAACTCGACCTTCTATCAAATACCCAATCTAAAAACTGTGGAATCTTGGAAGAGGCAGGTGCCACCGGGTTTCGAGTTCTCAGTCAGGTGCAACAGGGATGTGACACATAAATACCAGTTTCAGTTAAGCGGCGACGCATACGACACGTTTCAGAAGATGATAACAATATGCAAGAGGCTGAGAGCAGACATTCTCCATATGCAGACTTCACCAGTTTTTCAGCCTAGCGAGGGTAATGCAGACTTGATACGATCATTCATATCCTCAGCAGACCTGAAAGGCGTCAGAATAGCCCTAGAGATCAGAGGTTCACACCAAGCCTTAAGCTCCGAATTCGCAAAAATGATGCAGGATCAAAATATTGTCCACAGCGTAGACTTGTCAAAGGACGAGGAACCCGCTTATCAGTCAGACATCCTATACTCGAGGCTCTTTGGCAGAGGATGGCACAACGTGTATCAGCCAACCGATCAAGAACTGAAAAAGATCGACGACATGGTGTCATCCAAGGCTCCAAAGAAGGCTATTGTCAGCTTCCACTTCATAAGAATGTACAAAGACGCTGCGAGACTGAAGGTCTATAGGCAGACTGGCAAGTTTCCAACGGTGACCAAATCCACTGGGCTGAGGTCGCTGGAAGAGGTTTTGCGGGAAGACGCCAGATTTCCGAGTCGAAAGCAGGAGCTTGTTCAAGATCAGGGTTGGAAACTGATTGACATGACGAGGGATGAACGAGTAAGAGCATCTGAGGTGCTTGAGAAATTGCCCGAGAGAAACTATGAGAACATCAACGATGTAATTCAGACTTTAGAAAAGCTCCTGTGATGGATGCTAATTACTTTATTTCGTTATTTCTCTGGCGACCACTGTCCTCATTATCTCGTTTGTGCCGCCTGCTGATATCGCTTCAAGAGCGTCTCTGAGATAGCGCATCATGTGAAATTCAGGTAGGGTTCCGTAGGCTCCATGAATCTGTATGGCTTTTATAGCGTTTCTTCTCGCAACTTCACTGGAATAGGCCTTGGCAGAGGCTATTTCCCTTGAGATTTCCCTACTCGTCTTATCTTGGTCGAGTAGCCAGGCAACGTGGTAGGCTAGCCATTTGGCGGCTTCTGTTTCGATACTCATGTCGGCGAGCATGAACTGTATGGCTTGGAGTTCAGCGATAGGTTTCCCGTAAAGTTGTTTGTCTTTAGCGTATCTGAGCGCTGTTTCGTATGCCGCCCTCGCTATGCCTAAAGCAACGCCTGTGTTTCCCGTTCTGCCGATTTCAAAGATGGTCTTGAGGGTGGCGCAGAGTCCGTCTCCCTCGTTGCCGATGAGGTTTTCTCTTGGTATTTTGCAGTTTTTGAACAGTATCTCTGAGACTATCATTGAACGCATGCCTGCGTGCTGCTCCCTCATTCCCGGTTCAAAACCAGCCGTGCCCTTCTCGACTACGAAGGCGCTGAGGCCTTTTGGTCCTTCTCCTGTTCTCGCTGTGAAAACACAGATGTCGGCTATTGCACCGTTTGTGATGAAGCATTAGCTTCCGTTCACAACGTAGAACTCACCGTCCAGCCTAGCCTTGGTCTTAATCGATTGTGGGTCTGAGCCGCCTGTGGGTTCTGTGGCGGCCATGCACATTATTATATCTCCATTGACCACTGGAGGGATGTATTTTTTCTTTTGCTCTTCAGCGCCGAAGTGAAGTATGGTCCATAAACCTAGCGGAGTGGCTTGAAGGAAAAGGCCGATGGAACCGCAGGCTCGTGACAGTTCCTCTATGCTTATCATTCGGGCTAGGTGCCCCATTGGAGACCCGCCGTACTCGGCGGGGATGACAATGCCAATTAGGCCCAAGTCCGCTATCTTCTTGATGATATCTCTTGGGAATTCGCCAGATTCGTCGAGTTGTTGTGCTCTCGGAGATAGTTCTTTTTCGGCGAACTCTCGCATGGCTTTTCTCAGCATTTCTTGTTCTGTAGCCAAACTGAAATCCATGGATACTCTTCCTTTCACCCCAGACAAAAGGAGCAAACGAAAATATCACCGCGTGGTAGTGGGGTGCCAGAAGGAAAGGGTACCGAATACGTGAAGCTCGTGTAGCCAAGGCTCTTTCGGTGTGGTAGTCTGATTATGGTCAACCGTTGTAATCAATCGCATATTCAAAGGGTTCGATGAAGAGGACCGCCTTTTTAGATGACGGGTTTGATTCATATAATTTTAATTTCCTGAGGCATTCCAAGAGGCATTCCCCCAGGGCCATTATCGTTTTGGCGTCTGCAGATGGGACTCTGATAATCGTGATTCTAATGCCTCTTTTTGGTTTTGGTTCAATTCTTTCTTTCAATTTTATCACCTCTGAACTTTAGAGGTATGGAATGTATTCACTTAAGAGCTTTGCGAATATGTTAATTTCAAAACAGGCGATGCCATTCCTATCTCAAAGTCGAATCTTGGCTCTTTCAGTCTTGGCTCTCCTTGACTCCTCGCCTTCACGGAGGCTCTCAAAGATGCTTATAGCATGAGACAAGAGTTGATACGCTTCTCGTAAGTCATCGTGAGTACCTCTTGTCGTGTGTGCCAAAGCTAATTGAACCATTGTTTCAGCTTGCTCATGAAGTTGTCCAATAGTGCTGTACAATTGAAGACTTTTGGAGAAGCTTTCAAAGGCTTTCTCCCACTCTCCCATAAGCCCATAGAACTCGCCCCACATCCGATTTGCAACAGCTGCAAGTGCATGGCTCTTCGACCGTTGGGCAACAGCATCGAGTTTAGTAAGAACGACCTTCGAACTCTCTGCATCACGAACTCTGATGTACAAGGCGGCCAAAATGGGAAACAGGCTTCCAGCGAGGCGATATTCTCCAGTCTTCTCCACAAGCGCCGAGGCGTGCATAAGTGTAACCTTGGCTCTTTCAAAATCTCCTAACCTCAAAGCAATGTCGCCTAATCCCACGCATGATTGAACAAACGCTTGGTGATCACCTGACCGTTCAGCCAGCATCAAAGCTTCTTCGAAGGATTCTCTGGCTTTTTCGATTCGCCCGAATCTGAGGTGCGCTTTTCCAAGGCTGCAAAGGGCGAGCGCCAAGTGGCGGAACTGCCCTTGGTTCCTGTCAAGGTCAACCGCGGATTGTGCCGATTCAAGTGCTCGTTCAAGCTTTCCCAATTGCAGGTAAGTCGTTGCCAGGCCCTCATAGAGCCAAGGCAGTTGTGACAAAATACTAGCTCTTTTAGCCAGTTCCAGTCCCCTTTCAAAAAACTCCGAAGCTTTAAGGAATTCCCCTTGAGCCTCAAGGGTAACGCCCAAATTGTTGTAAATGGTAGCAGCTAAACTATTCAATTTCTCAGTAAGCGCCAACTGGAGCGCTTTATCCAGATACTCTAAACCCGACTCAATCCTCCCCGTCGAGAGAAAAATCGCTCCGAGGGTTTGCAAAGACCTAGCCAAAATAGGAGTAAAATTCTTGGACTCGGCCAGACTGACTGCAAGCTCACACTTCTTTTTTGCCTCTTCGAAGTTTCCTAGTTGTGCGTATAGACTCGCATATGACCGATACACCTGAGCCAATTGCTCATCATGCCGTTCTACGCCTAAAAGTCCCTCAGAGGTCCTGAATTCTTGAAAGGCCTTTTCAATCATGCCGAGCCTCCGGCCCAGAACTTCGCCTATCTTCCGATGCAGAATCGCAGAGGGGATTTTTCGGTCGAATTTCTGGTGGAGAGATATCGCTTCCCTCCAGTTTTGGACTGCATCGTTGAATTTGCCCGTTATCTCAAGCAGTTCTCCAAGCTGCTCCAGAATGCAGGCTTTCTCAACTGACTCTTCTTCCATTAACCTTAGAGCCTCTCTGAGGTCGAAAATCGCTTCTTCATTGGCATACTTGCGACTTGCACTTTCTGCTGCCTTGACATAATGTTTCAGAGCCATCTCCTTGAGTCCAGCTCTAATGTAATGATGCGCTAACGTGGACTCATAGGGCTCTAGGTCGGGAGCGTAAAGGGTTTCGAGTGCCTTAGCTACAGCAAGGTGGTATTGTCTCCTTAATTCTTCGTTTAGCCCTTCATAACACACTTCTTGAATAAGTATGTGGTCAAAACGGTAGAGCCCATTAGCGTAATGGATCAACCGGTATGTTCTTTCGATTGTGCTCAGTACTCTGAGTAGCTTCGTTCTGTCCAGCTCCAGTACTTTCTCCAGTACGCCTGATTCGAAAGAGTCGCCTACGACTGACGCACAATCCAAAACTTCTCTTTCGGCTGCGGTTAATTTGGCAACTCGCCTGATAATTACCTCGTGCACCTTTCTGGGAATACCTATCTTTTCAATTGGCTTACTCAGCCTCCAAACTCCGTCTACTCTTATCAAAACTTGATCCTCAACTAGAAGTTTCGTGGTCTCCAGAACAAAGAGCGGGTTTCCCTCCGTTTCCAAATAGACGCTTCCGACAAGCCCATCAGGAGGATCACTGTGCAGCACCGCATGGAGCAAAGCCTTGACCTCAGATTGCTCGAGACGATCTAGCGCAATCTCTTCCACCAAATCCTCGCGACGCATAAGACTGAGAGTATCAATTAGCGTTGGGCTGCCTTCAACCCCCTCCTCCATCTCTTCGAGCCGGTATATCCCCACCAAGAGCGTCCGCGCGGAGCGCACGTTCCGCGCCAGATAATGGAGCAAACCAAGCGATGAGGGGTCCGCCCACTGGAGATCGTCAAGAATAATAAGAATTGGCTGCGAGGTCGAAATTCGACGTATGAGATGCGTAACTGAATCATACAATTTCTCCTTTCTTGCTATCGGTTCAAATTCGATTTCTTTATACTGCTTAATCGTTGCCGCGCCTGCCTTCATGACGTCACCGATTATCGGAATCGCCTCCATTATCTCCGGAGCCGACCTCTGTATTGCACGTGTGATTTTTTTCAATCTGGTTAAGCCTGCGTCCTTTCGCTCTATAGCGAACATTTCTTCTAAGGCGTCCGTGAAAATTAGATATGGAGTGAAATTGTGTGGAACGGCCCTTCCATATAGAATCTTTACATTTCTAGACTTTGCATAATTCAAGAGTTCGATGGCGAGTCGTGTCTTTCCAACACCCGCCTCCCCGCTGATGAGCAAGGTTCCTCCAGACCCTTCAATTGCCTTATCAAGACGAGTCTTTAAAATCGTCATCTCGTGGCTGCGTGCCACCAACTCGCTACTGAGTTCGGGCCATTCCAAAGACGTGTCCCTTCAATTCCCTTTGGGATTTTGTTTCAGAATCCTACGACTTTTTGCGCCGTTTTGACGTTTGTTACCTTTTTTTTGTTTCTCAGTAAACAAGGGTTCTCAATTATTTATTAACTGCAATCCGATTTATATATCACTTTGTTGTGTTTGGGGACAGTTTGAGCGAATGTTCTTTGCTCAGGAACTGTACGTTCTGGTATGGGAGATAGGAGATTTGAAAGCGTACAGTGAAGACTTGGCCCCTGAATTATTCCTGCTCGTCTGACATCGCTTTCTTCATTTCATGCCGGAATATCGCTTGAAAAGTCTATGCTCAATGCCCAGACAGTTTAGGACTCTGCCGACGATAAAATTCACCAAATCGTCTATCTTCCTTGGTCGGTGATAGAAGGCGGGCATTGCCGGAACCATGCAAACGCCGATCTTTGCAGCCTCCAGCATGTTGCGTAAATGAACTAGACTGAGAGGAGTCTCTCGTGGAACAAGAACAAGAGGACGTTTCTCTTTCAACGCTACGTCAGCCGCTCGCAAGATAAGGTTGTCGGCAAAGCCATGCACTATGCCCGCCAACGTTTTCATGCTGCATGGGATTATTACCATGCCGTCAGTTTTGAAGGAACCACTCATCAATGGCGCTGTCAAATCATCCACATCGTAGGAATGAGTGGCTAATTTCTTCAAATCTTTCTTACTTATTCCAAGCTCGTGTTCAGCTACCTTTTCCGCGGCTCTGCTTACGATTAAGTGTGTCTCTACTTTTTTTTCGCGAAGTACTTCTAACAGGCGTCTACCATAGACAACGCCGCTGGCGCCGGTCACAGCCACAACAAGACGCAAACTTGGTTGACACTCACCCTAAGTTGTTTGAAGTTTCAGAATTTCCTTCAAATCTGCTCTGAATGGCCCTAATTTGCCGCCGTAGTTTCCAGCGGAGATTCTGACAACGCCTGGAACCTTCACCGCCGCCATAATCCCAGCAGCCATACTCCGTTTAATCGGGTCTAGACTCAAGCCGTCAATAACAATCTCATAAACGTTGTTAACATTGTCCGGAACCTTCGAATCTGGCAACAGCTTTCTCAATTTTGGGCAGAACTGATGGAATGTCGAGGCCTTCAACTTGTATTTCAATGAACCCGCCTTAGAGCCCGAACGACACACCCCGCCAGGAAAAGGCAGAATGATTTTCTCACTCAGTCGGTTAATGGCATTGACGGCCTCTTCAGCAGCCTGTAGACCTGCTTTCTGGTTCTCAGCCATGATGAGGAAGTTTCCACCTCCTATGGCGCTCATAGCTCCGAAACGGTCTTCCACAACGAATTCACCTTCCATGACGGGTATCCGCCAGACTGTGCGCTCATACTGTGTGTCTCTTTTTTGGAATCCGTCGCCGAAAAAGCGGAGGCTGCGACCAACTTTTAATCGTCTCTTGGCTTCCGGCAACATGTCGAAGGCTGCAGTTGTGGGGCAAGTCATCACGCATTGACCGATTCGGAGGATCATTTGAGCTTTCAAATCAATCCTTGTACGATGGTAGATTTGAATGACGACGCCTGCTCGTCCATCTGGTGTTTTGCCAGGCGAAACCACGCTTTCAATCCCAGCCTCCGCGGGTGACATGATTATGGAGGTGCCGAAGCCTGTGGCGGTTTTCGCAGCTGTTAGAGCCCATTTTTCGTTTTCAGCTGTGATTAAGATGCGTCCAGCCCACATGGGAAACATTTCGGCGAACGTGTCTTCAACCTCAACGCCGTCTAGACGTAACATTTGCGCACCTCGTTCAGGCTCAGTTTAATAGGGAAGAAGATTACGTGCACTCTCACTCGGGTTCTTTTTCTCTTCGCCCTTCTTGAGTTTAGCTAACACCGTTTGTTTGGCGATTTCGTAGGCAACCTTGTAATCAAATATCCCTTTAGGCGACTCGACAGCTCGCTTAAAGAGTTGAGCTTCAATTTTATTCTTGAACGCGCCTATACTTAGTGCGCCGATGCCCCAGACGCCTGGCAGTATTTCTGCGTTTTCATCAGTGGGCTTGAGTCCTTCCACGCCCAATGGTGGAATAGCGTTGATGTCGGCAACAACTTTGCACTGTTTCCCAAACTCCTCAAGTGCGATTGAAAGTAGAAGAGCCACTCCAGCCGCACCCGCGGACAATACTACTTGAGAATTTTTTATCGCCTGGCCGACCTCATGGGGTGAACCCGCCTGGACTCCGCATGCTCGCTCCGCGCCTATTTCCCTGTTGATTTTGTTTGCGACGGCTGTTGACCGAGCCAAGTCTCGAGATGTAACCACTACGTTTGCGCCTTCCGTGGCGTAGAGTCTAGACGCAATTTGGCCAACCGGTCCCGTTCCCGCCAAGACGGTAGCGGTCTTGTCTTTGAAATCTCCATAACCCTTCTCTAGTAGGGTGGACAGGGTCTTCGCCACGGCTGCTGAGGCTGTTGTGTATGCTCCTCGGGGATCAACGATAACGGCGAGTTCGAAGGGTGGGAACATGCTCTTCTTGGCGATTTCGAGGATTTCCATTGCTTTTTCAACGTCGTGTCCTCCTATGAACAGTTTTGTTTGTTTGGCTCCATCTGGTCCCCTCGGGAACATAGCGTCTTGAATGATGTGCTTGGAGTCTTGTGGGTCAACGTTGCTGTAGGTTAAGACCTGAGCGTCTGGAAATAGGTCAACTGCGGTTAAAATGTCGAAGGGGCTGGCGTGTTTATCGGTGTCAAGGAAAATTATGATTGTTTTCTTTGCGGGTTTAGACATTTTTTCACCTTTAGAGCATATCCATTACGTTGGTGTTTGCTTTAAAACTTGCCATAGAAGACGTTGCTTCTTTGTTTGCAATTTTTTCCGAATGAAAAATGTTAAGCTTTCATCTTAGATGCGGAAAACAACTATCAAATGTGGTTTTTCTACATAACGTTAATAGGCTACGAGATAGTTAGTAGATTTTTCAATATTGCCCATTAGGCTTCACATCCAGTCAACGGAGACGCATTGATGCCAAGTTTAAAAGTCACGTTGCTAACGGGTCGAACCCTAAGGCAAGGACAAGGAAAAGAGTATGGGAAACTCTCCGAAAGATATTGGAAAAGCGTGGCCATATGTGAGATAGACCCAGATGATCTTAAGAAAATGGGCATAAAAGAGAATAGCCCTGTCAAAATCACCACCGATTACGGTTCGGTTGTGGTGCGTGCTGTAAAATCCCTGCGGGCGCCGCACACTGGAAGGGTCTTTATCCCGTATGGTCCATGGGCAAGCGTTGTTGTTAATCCTAAAACTCATGGGACAGGCATGCCTTCGTTCAAAGGAATCAATGCAATAATCGAACCTGCCGGAAGCGTAGAGAAGGTGTTCACTCTGCCTGAGTTGCTTCAAAGGCATTTTAGAAAGGAGTGACAAGTCTAGGTGAAAGTTATTTCCAACGTTACGTGTCCTGGCTGTGGTTGCCTCTGCGACGACTTGGAAATAGAGGTGGAAAAAAACACTATAATCAAGGTTAGAAACGCCTGCGGCATGGGCGAATCCAAGTTCCTAGGATATTCGCTACATAGACCACAAAAACCTCTCGTAAGGAAAAACGGTGAACTAGTTGAAGTTTCTCTAAGCGAAGCACTCAAGAAAAGCGCGGAAATCCTCGCTAAGGCTTCTTATCCAATTCTTTATGGTTGGTCTAACACGAGTTGTGAGGCCACACGAGTCGGAGTTGAGTTAGCCGAGGAGGTGGGTGGGGTAATTGATAACACATCCACCGTTTGTCATGGTCCTTCCGTGTTGAGCATTCAAGATGTGGGTTTTTCCACATGCACTTTAGGTCAGATTAGGCATAGGGCAGACTTGGTTCTTTATTGGGCAAGCAACCCTTGGAGCGCTCATCCTCGCCACTTGGAGAGATATACAAACTTTACCGAGGGCAGATTTCGCTCAAGTGCGTGGAACAAATACCTTGATAGTCTAGGCGCCTACAGGTCTGAGCGAAGGATGCAGAGAGCTGCCAAACTTGCTGGAGAAATACATGGCTTGCCTCTTGAAGCACCTTCGGTTGAAGAACGCGCGCAGCATTTACCTCATGTCTTGTTCGAAAAGGAAAGAAAAATGATTGTGGTAGATGTTCGGAGAACCCGTACTGCGGACATAGCCGACTACTTTCTACAGGTTGAACCAAACAAAGACTACGAGATTTTCCAAGCACTACGTACACTAATTCGGGATGAAGAACTGGAAGTCGACGCTGTGGGCGGAGTGCCAGTTGAGATTCTAGAAGACTTAACCGATGTGTTGATTGGATGCGAATTCGGCGTTCTGTTCTTCGGCGTAGGCTTGACCATGAGCGAGGGCAAACTGCGCAACATTGAGGCTGGAATATCCCTTGTAAGGGACCTAAATCAATTCACTAAGTTTATCATCATGCCAATGCGGGGCCACTACAATGTTACTGGAGCCAACATTGTTTCAACTTGGCAGACGGGCTACCCATACGCCGTGGACTTCTCGCATGGATATCCACGTTACAATCCTGGTGAAACCTCAGTCGTCGACG
>Ga0315308_1002357_pt1 | contig 10755 bp, 10 predicted proteins | sample TDP3_MG_FD_203078 | JGI IMG/M metagenome (GOLD analysis project Ga0315308, IMG submission 203078) | Freshwater sediment microbial communities from Lake Towuti, South Sulawesi, Indonesia - TDP3 | ecosystem: Environmental > Aquatic > Freshwater > Lake > Sediment | place: Indonesia: South Sulawesi...
ATCGATTAGCCCAAGATTCTCGCTTCGCGAGGTCAAACACCACCGAAGCCCGCACTTGAGTGTTTTCCACTTTCTTCCATCTGATTGGGTGATAGGGTCTGCATTGGAGCGAGGGGGGATGACCTGTGCCTCAATCACACCAGCCGGTCGCAAAGGCTTGGTGGAGGAGCAGATCGTTTCGAGAGAGGGAGGTTTGGAGAAGTGTTGTGGGAGAAGGCTTGTGCCGTGTCCGGCAAGATGATGGCGTTGGACAGGAAGCGGTGACGGTTCAGACGCATCGGCTAGAACAGCGATCTACCAACGGGCGTCCACGACGACGCAGCTGAATATCAGAAGGGGTGAATCGGCGCGGCCATTTCGAAGTGCCACGGAAGCTGAATATCGCATGACCTCGCCGATGGTTGGTTTGATCTCCTTGTAGACTCGGTGAAGCCTCACACGTGCAGGGGCAGGAATCCCCCTTAGACCCCCAGATTCCACTCTGATCGAAGAGGCGTGGTCTAACTATATATTGTAAGCATCCAGTTAACTCGATCGGTTACATTGAAAAGGTCCAGAGCAGCCCTAGATGCCCGAGCATATCTGTCGGGGATGAAAAACACTGAAGGAGGACTGGAGACCAGATCCAAAATAATCAGGGTGTTGACAACCAAGGGATCGGCAAGCGTCTCTGAAATTGCGCGTGCATTCCCCAGGTGCAAAAGCACCGTAAGGAGGCATCTCAGGAGCATGGAGGACCGACGTATCGCTGTCAAAGTCAGAGGAGGGAGGCCTTTTATCTGGAGCCTTTCAGGTGGAGGCCAGCAATCACTGGAGGAATCTATAAGTTCATGATGCTCAGTGAGTTTCAACAAAAGATGCGTGAAACATACCTCGAGAGAGACGCTTCCAGGGGGCTCTGGGGGACCTACGTGTGGCTGCTCGAGGAGGTGGCGGAACTCGGGAACGCCATGCTAGGAAGAAAGAAGGATCAACTTGAGGAAGAGGCAGCGGATGTCCTAGCTTGGTTGTCCAGCTTATGCAATCTGACAGAGGTCGATCTAGAAGAGGCGGCAACAAAGAGATACCAAGCAGGCTGCCCAAAGTGCGGCGCTTCTCCCTGCAGATGCTCGAAATAGGCGTCTTCACACACAGTCCAATTGACTCATAGACAAACAAGCGCTAAGTGACCTTCAATCCTGTGTGGTGAGCTAACCTCCACGGGTGGATCGATGGAACCATCATCTCCAATCCCTGAGAGGCCCAAGTGTCGATCGATCGATACCCAGCCTCAACAGCCCTCTATCACATTCCATCAGATGAATTGAGCTCCTTCTCTCCAGCGACCTCCTGCTCTTCGGTATGGGCAGGGGAACGTCAATTGCTACAGCAGCCAGGTTACTCTCCTTCACAGCCTTCAATACATCGATGTCGATGAATAGAAGCCAAGTTCTCACGTGCATCGACCAAGCGTCAACAACACAGAAGCCGGTAGGCCTGTTCTGGACACCGGCTAAGTCGATTCCTGAAGCGATCAATGACTCCTTCCCCGCATATTAGGCACGGGATCCACACCCACCAATTCGATCCAACCAAAAGCCGGCTGAGAACCGGCTTCGTCTTACCCCGCAACCCCCGATCGATCGCCGAGATCGACCGATTCCAGCAGCCAGTCTTCATGTGGTTTGAACAGCACCTCAGCCAGGGGGTCATAGGTCAGCGCGTGGCCACCGACTCTACTAGCGATGCAGACGCCACACGCGGCGCTGGCAGGACATGAAGTACCTCATTCATGACTGCCAGTGAACAACGCTATGAAGACAGCTATGTGTCACAACAACCAGAGATTCAGAACGGAGGGAGTATCCATGCCTCAAACAAGCGCCGGCCAGGCCCCGGCAAATCTCGATCGATCACTCCAGAGGACAAGACCAGGTTCTTCCGCATGAGACAGTATTACCTGGCAGGACCAAATTTGTCGCGCAGCAAACACTCATAGAACAACCTGCCCATCCCCCCTGACGACCCCAGCTACGGCAGCCTCACGACCCAGTGGTCATTCCCCATTACAGGGCTTGGAGGTGCCATCCACTGTCGATGGTATCCGCCCTAAGACAACAGACCTTTCCCGCTCCCTGATCATATTACCTCCTCAAGACCAGGCCGAGGAGCCCCCCCAAACCTCGTGCCAGCCAGCAAGAGGGGCTCTCTAGCTCCTTCTGCACGCCGTGCTGACCTCTCTCATCCGTCCTTGGTCCTGCAAGACTTTCCCATGAAAGCTCGTGCTCGCCTGCCGCCCACCGACCTTATTGTTGAGCACTGCAACAGGTTTCAGCTGAGAACGCGACGACCTTACCCATAATATGTCGCCAACATTGCTCGGCTCGAGGCTATAGAACCAGTGGAACACTGTTTAGCTTCATTACATTGTGTTGCAGCAGGGTTTTCCACTGACATCAAGTGTGTTCTCTATCTCTTTTCTCTTCCTAGACCATGACTCCAGCCCTATAGCGGTCATTGAGAGGCACCCGAATACTAACAATTCAACAGAACCGGGGCCGTTGAGACCGAAGAATGCCGTCACAGAACGGCCAAATACCAAGCGATCAAGAAGAAATAGTCCTCACTCTCCCCCCAAAGCCTCGAAACGCGTCGGAGACCCGGGCATTAGCAAGCCAACTTCGACACGTTCACGGTTTTCTCTAAAGAAACTGACCAATCCCCATAAGACTCTCGATCGACCGCCAGATCCCTCAGTCTACACCTCTCCTACCAACTATTCTCCCCCTCTTTCAACGATCCCGCCGCCGGCACCAAGCAAACGGCCGCTCAAACGGTACTAGCAAGACCCCCGGTAGAGCTGCCAAGCATGTCCCACCTGATCAGGACGAAATTCGGCGCTCAACCGGAAGAGCAACCAGAAACGAGCCAAACAGAGGAGTAAACCCCGGTTCTGGGACAGCCACCAAGTCTTCCCCACAAGCCACCTCACGATACCTCTCAATGCAAGCCGAGTTGTCCTCCAACCAGTACCCCAAAACCTATCCCGCTCCTGATCCATCTCTCATCGCAGCGCAGGAAAAGGCACTCCCAATAGCACAGGTACCCTCCTCGCTTGGCATGCCAGAAACTCATGCAGGACGGCGACTGTTGGCCGTCTTCCCCTGAGGGTACTGGATGTAGGCCTGTTACGAACTTGTTGCCGAAGGCTTACAGCCAGGTTCTCTTCTCCAACAAGCCAGTAGGTGGTCCAACAACACTAAACGGCCAGGCCAGGTGTCCGCTCAAACGCGGGGGCACACACACCTTCAATGTACACCCACCTGATGTCAAGTTCCCTTTACTCAATGGACGCGCCGATCAATCTTGTTCACTGGAAAACTCTTGGATCATGCATGAGGAGATTGCACTAAGCCTCTCAATGGAGCGTCGTACAATGATCTTGAGGCAATCCTGCCCTAAGCGAGGGTTACGGGTTAGCACAATTACGGGTCGACAGAGAGCCAGAGGCTGGAAATCCGCTCAAGCCGGGAACCCGACCTAGGAAGGACTACCCGTGAAGCGCTCTCTCAAGAACTGAGAAAGGCCAAACCCAGTCCTGACAGCAGACATGAAGCAGGAACGCTGGGTTCACGCACCAGCTCAACTGTTAATACGGCCTTTGGGCAAATATTCCTCAACATATTCCTGTGCTAGGGCTCCTTACACCTCAATTCGTTTGACAGCTCCTTCGGAGCATATTCGCGCTGGAACCTGGATGCACGTGGCATGCGTTCCCTCTTCTTGTACACCAATCAGGCTTCTCTCTGACCGCAAGAAAACCCTCGCCCACATCTCCGCTGAGCAACTCGCCTTCCACTCCATGAGCGACCAAGTCGGCGTCCCTGGCAGGTGCGTAGCACCGAGCTTGCTCGTCGATCGACCGATGGCTCTGCGGGCTCGACGGTTTCTGAAAATCTGTAGATGGCTAAATGTTCAGTCGATTAACTCTTCAACCAGTCTGTGGTTCGCATCGACAGGGGCTTCGCCATCCTAAACATCGAGAAATAAACGCGGAATCCGCTGTACAACTGACGCTTCTTTTGTCGAACCCTACGACCAAGCTAGGCTCTGAAAAACGCACGAGAGGTATCTGTTGAGCTGGATCGCCAAGGGAAAAACCGGGTCGCCGGGAGAGGTCTTTGGAGTCAAAATCGCAACAAAAGCGGCTTTTCCACACAATAAACACAGCTGGAGCGCCCCTCTACGGTAGTCAGCTGGAAAGACCGATTTCGTTTGCCCCGAACAGTGTCTGGACATCTCAACGAGTGGCACGATATGGTCACCGAGAAATATGGAGAGCAAGACTCAATGAGAGACACAAACCGCCTCCGACGGTGTGGGTCTACCCTTGAAGTTGGTGAACTCTGCCAAAGTTCTGGTAGCAAAGGGCCAAGTCAACGGTCTATATCAGCGCCAAATGTCGTCAGAAGGAGACCAGGTCGAAGGTCAAATGGCCAACAGACATGCGCTCCGCAGCCACAAAACCCGTAGATACATGCGTCTTTCCCCCCGCTCTGCTGAATAGAAGGTAATACCTCCCCTCCTCGTCGCAGCTGAAGGCGACTCCAGGACGCTGTCACAACCCCCAGATGAACAGGTAGGACACCCAAGACCAACGCCACCGACACGGCATGTAAGACCCAGCCCCTGTCCATTGGGACCTGTCCAAACTTGCCCCTAACTCACCCCGAGACTCTGCGTGGACTAAGCATCAGCAAACCATAACTCTCTGTCTTTCCTCGCTTTCCCCAGACCGCCCACCGAAACCACCGTGCATAACGACACACCACCGATCGGTCGGGCCCGCTGGCTCATCCACACAGTCTAGGAGCATGTCGGGGCTAGAGAGGGCCTAGCCTCCTCCACGTTTGATCGACTCAGTCGAAGCATATATCCGGTGTGGCACCTTATAGAGCTGTGAACTACAATGAAGGCGAAGGAAAGGCTCAGAGAACTGGGGATAGAGCTACCGCCCGTCCAGAAACCGATAGCATCCTATGTACCGGCGGTCAGGGGCGGCGAACTTGTGTTTTCCTCGGGTCAGGGCCCTCTAGTCAACGGGCGGCCGATGTACACTGGAAGGCTGGGCAAGGAGCTCACCTTGAACCAGGGATATGAGGCGGCGAGGACATGCGCGGTGAACTGCCTAGCGGCTATCGACGCGGAGGCGGGGTCCCTCGATCATATTGAGAAGGTTGTCAAGGTGTTGGGCTTCGTCAACAGCGCTGAGGGTTTCACGGAGCAGTCGCGGGTGGTCAACGGGGCTTCTGACCTGTTGGTGGAGATCTTTGGAGAGGGCGGAAAGCATGCAAGATCAGCGGTAGGAGTGAACGTGCTGCCGCTGAACATACCGGTCGAGGTGGAGATGATAGTCAAGCTAACTAAAGAAGCATCGAAAGAGTAGCCCGGGATGTCTCTCAGGAATGAATAGACAGCCTTCAATCGACCAGCCACTCTGATGCTTTAAGGAGAAGCTGTCTCTGAGGATGCCTTGCTGAAAGCTACCCTGTCTGTCATCGAAGAACCCCTTGACCGACGTGAGGTGGGCGTGAAATAATATCGCTCCAAGACTCATCTCTCCCCTCCTCCTCAATGAAGTCAGCCTGGTTTAAGCCATGACAACTGTTCAGCTCTTCCGATTGCCGTCCAAGCGAAGAGCGATGTTATCCAGACAGATAGATACCTTGTCCCAATCTCTGTAGATGGCAGGACGTTGACGTGGAAACCGGTCTATTTGAGCGGAAACCTTTTCATGCCAGAGGATCCTAGCGGCAGCGAAGTCTGGGTGAGTCATGTTCAGAGTCGATAAGAGATCGGCACTCATAGTTGTCCATGTCCAGAAAGACTTCTGCCCAGGAGGAGCCCTCCCAGTCCCTGAAGGAGATAAAGTCGTCCCGGTGTTGAACAAGTACATCGCTTTGTTCACTCGAGCAGGAGCAGCAATCTACGCCACTCGTGATTGGCATCCGAGCAACCACATATCCTTCAGATCGAGAGGCGGGCCGTGGCCGCCACACTGCGTACAGAGAACAGATGGAGCCAACTTTCACCCCAACCTCAAGTTGCCCGAAGGAACCCCGGTCATATCGGGCGCGACGGACCCTGATAAGGAGGCGTACTCTGGTTTCGAGGGGACCAACCTGAAGAGGCTCCTGAAGAACCGAGGGATTAACCGCCTCTTCATCGGTGGCTTGGCAACCGATTACTGTGTGAAGCACACCGTGCTGGACGGTCTGAAGGCGGGTTTCGAGGTGGTGTTGCTGGAGGATGCGTCGCGAGGTATAAACGTCAAGCCAAGGGACAGCGAAGAGGCCGTTGAACAGATGACAGAGAAGGGCGCGAGGAGAGCCCGTATATCCGACTTCACAAATAACCCGTAGATAAGATCGGTCGATTGTTGGGCTTTTTTGGGCCTTGATACACGGATGAAGAATGGGGGAAAGCCTCTCGCTCGACAGTTGGGTTGATCGATCCACTAGCCCACAGCGCTTTCTTATGGATTGATGCAGCTCAATGTGATCTCAAGCCCATTAGAAGTCTATCTTCTCCTGCTAAAGGCCAAGGTTCCAACCAGTATCATAGCAGCGTCGAAGACGCACACTATCAGAATGTCATAATGGAGCGGAGACAGCGGGGTCCAAGAGCTTCCCAGTATGACTGTTCTGAGCGCGTCAACACCGTAGGTTAGAGGGTTAACGTGGCTAAACCATTGCAGCCAACCCGGAACGTTCGACAGTGGAAACAGAGCCCCGCTTAGGAAGAACAGAGGCAAATTTACGAAGCTCTGTATAACACCAAAGCTTTCAAGGCTGCTGATGAAGCTCGCAATAGTCAACCCTATGCACACGAGCCCAAAGGTGATCAGCAACATTAACGGAAGGGCCTCGAGGAACGTGATCGCGTTGACTGGCACCCCAACGACAAACCCAAGCGAGAAAACGATTACCCCCTGAATCAGCGCATCTGTGCTGGCACCCAACATCTTTCCAAGAAATATGGAGACCCTCGATATCGGGGCCACCAAGATTTCCTTAAGAAACCCGAACTCCCTGTCCCAGATCACTGATATGCCCATGAACATTGATGTGAACAGCAGAGTTTGACCGATAATTCCCGGGAAGATGAATTCCTGGTATCCTAGCGAGACCGATCCTGATGTTGGAAAACGTATTCCTGCGCCAAACACAACCAGCCAAAGTATGGGCTGAAAGAAAGAACTCACTATTCGAGTTCTCTCGCGGAGGTATCTCTTGATCTCCCTCAACCACAGCGTATAGATGCCCCGCAGCTCACTCACCGTATTTGCCGCCTCCTTATAGCGGTGAAGCCATGATATTCCTCTCCTCCCTCCGCTCGTATACCCCTTCCAGTATAGTGAAGGAAAACATCGCCCAGATCAGGCTCATGCAGTGACACATACTCGACACGTATTCCAAAACCAGCAGCCATCTCCACAACCCGTGGAAGGGTTGCGTGAGCCTCCTTGACATTTAGCTTGAGCTCATCCCCTACTACGCTTATTTTGCCCACTAATCCTGCTTCTCCCAATTTCTTAGACAATCGATCCGCATCCTTGGTCTTGATAGTTATGATCTCACCCTCCAGCTTCTCCTTCAAGCTCTGAGGCGTGTCTAGGGCAACTATCTTTCCATAATCGATTATAGCAACCCTGTCACACAGCCTGTCCGCCTCCTCCATGTAATGGGTTGTCAAGATGACGGTTATGTCCTCCCGCTTACTGAGCTCCCTTATGTAAGCCCATATGTGCTCTCGAGTTTGTGGATCAAGCCCGATGGTAGGCTCGTCCAGGAACAGCACCTTCGGGTAATGGATGAGCCCTCGCGCTATCTCCAGCCTACGGCGCATGCCACTCGAATAAGTTCGAAGAAGATCGTCTGCTCTATCCTCAAGCTCAACCAGCTTCAACACCACCTCGATTCGCCTTCTCCGCTCACCCGCAGGAACCCCGTAAAGGTGCGCGTGCATAACCAGATTCTCGCGACCCGTAAGCCTATCATCAACACTTGGTTCCTGAAACACTATCCCTATCGACCTCCTTACCTCAGCAGCCTGCCTAACAATATCGAAACCGCTAACGGTCGCCGTGCCCGAGGTAGGCTTTAGAATGGTGCAAAGCATCGAGATCGTAGTAGTCTTGCCCGCACCATTTGGACCCAACAACCCAAAAACCTCGCCTTTCTCAACCTCGATGTTTAACCTCTCCACCGCCGTCAAGGCCCCAAATTTCTTACTTAGGTCCACGGTCTCAATAATGTGACTCATGGCATGTCCACCACGTCTTAAGGTACGGCATAAAATGGCAATGATTAAAGCTTTCAGTCTCCGCATCTGTTACTCAAAAAGTAAGCTCGCTCGCCACCATCTTCGCACCTGAAGTACATAACTACATAGGAAGTGACCCCATAGCCGTATTGAAACATCTAAGGCACAAGAAACTCGAGACAACCATGCACTACATAAGGGCCATCATACTCGATTCGGATGACGGGCAATACATAACCAGACAATCCTCAACAATCCAAGAGGACGCACAACTCATAGAACAGGGGTTCCAATACGTCACAGAAAGAGACGGAGTAGAACTGTCCCGAAAACGCAAATAATCTTCTTTCTCTCTAGCCATCAGAAACCACTTTCTCAAAAACCTTCTTACGCACGGGATAAAACTTCACTCTTCGTCCCTCTGCTTTTACGACTGCTTCTACTTTCCTTCTACTCTCTCTTATCTTCTGTCACACGCACACAGACACAGAAACGCAGACGCACAGACTATGCACTATGAACTATGGCTCACATACAAGGCAGACAGAACGAACAGTAGCATACAGAGAAAACCCTTAAGTAGCAGAATCGGTCGATCGATCGACGGAAGGGTTGAAGATGAAGGGCATAGTTGTTTATGACACCTCCTACGGAAACACTAGAAAAATCGCAGAAACCATCGCAGAGACACTAAGACAGTCTGGAATAGAAGTTGACCTCTTCGACGTGAAGGACGCAAAGAAGTTGAGCGCAAAGGACTACGATTTCCTGGTTCTCGGTTCTCCAACCCGATTTGGCACAATGAGCCTTGCAATCAGAGGTTTCTTGGGCAAGGTGAAGAGCGAGGAATGGATCAACAAGCCCTTCGCGGCCTTCGACACCGAAAACCCTGAGAACATTGAGCGCTCCCGCATTGAGAAAAAAGAATGGAGCGCAGCCGAAAAGATCTCGGAAAAACTTAGAGATAAGAAGATGAACCAATTGTTGCCAGTTCTTAAAGCCCTTGTGTTTGGGCAAAAGGGACCGCTTAAAGAAGGCGAAATAGACCGGACAAAAGACTATGCAAGGGAACTCGCTACTAAATTGAAGGAACAAGAAGTCGCGCGCTGATTGAACGCTGGAATACTAATGAAAATTAGACGATGCACACCATTCGTGGAATCCATTCTTTATTTTCGATTCTGAGGTACACGCCTGACACCAAAGCCTCTTCATTGATTAGGTTTTGAAGACCATTCAAACCTCGACACTTTTTCAGCTGGATGTCTAAATGGTTTGTCTCACGTTGGTCATCAACCTTCCGCTGTCACCTCGATTGATCGAGTGTGGCTTCACTAGTCTATGGGCAACAGGCCAGAGGCCGAAATCTGATAGCTACTCTTCTTGGAGGAGAGGGGAGAGAGCAAGATCAAGCAAGAAACCCTCATCTAGACATGGTTTGAGCGATACGCGTGACCAACCCCCTATCCACAGAATGAGAACGCGCCTGAATCCGAGGCACCGCCTCCCACGATTCTCTTAAAGTTATAAACTCCCGACGCCACAACAATTTCGGTCAATGGGCCGGTAGCGCAGCCTGGAGGCGCACTCGGCTTGCATGCCAAGCCAAGACCCCGGGAGGTCGCGGGTCCGAATCCCGCCCGGTCCACCATATAGTTGTGCAGATTCATCGCTGCGGCTTTCTACTGCTCGAGCCTTAGGCGTTGGTATGCTTTTTCAGGATCGTGAGAAAACGCGTAAATGTCCAGGATCGATCTGTGCTTCCGGTAGGTTCCGTATCTTCTCACGTTGAGTGTCTCAGTCGATCGCGCTGGGTTGATGATTCAGTTTCGGTGTGCTCTCTGAGGGGCTTCGATATGTTCGATGGGGTTTGGGTGTCCTACTTGCAAATAAGCAGGCGGGTGGCTGAGCGTTCAGGCAGGATGGTCCTCTTGGGTGAGCGTCTGAGTTGCTCTGAGTTCGGGTGGACCTTGGAGGTGCGGGAGCCGTGCAAGGACTGCCTCAACTTTCTCTCGACCGACTCCCTTGGGAGGGTCGATTGTTCCGGGGATCCCGTGGAGCGTTCCCCGGGGTCTGAGGAGTGCCTGGCCTACGTGCCCCTGGGCGTGGTGAAGTCGATCGATAGATCTAGAGAACTCAGTGAGGTGTCGAGGAAAGCGACGGTGGACCTGAGGAGATCGGTCGGTCGTGAATCGCCTGTTGTGAAGGGGTGCGGGTGTCGTGTTTGCGGCGTTCTGCTTACAGACGAGAATTGGTATCCGATCCATAGAAGGCGGCATAGTCATATTTGTAAGTCTTGTCATAAGAAGTATCAGGCAGAACGACGCAGGAGATATCGATTGATCGCCCAGGCGCCACACAGCGGGTGACGGGTCTCATAGAGGTCTTAGAGAGAGACTGATCGAACGTCACGCAGACGGCTCTAACCCCGTGAAACATACCTAGCTAGGC
>Ga0315308_1002358_pt1 | contig 10754 bp, 15 predicted proteins | sample TDP3_MG_FD_203078 | JGI IMG/M metagenome (GOLD analysis project Ga0315308, IMG submission 203078) | Freshwater sediment microbial communities from Lake Towuti, South Sulawesi, Indonesia - TDP3 | ecosystem: Environmental > Aquatic > Freshwater > Lake > Sediment | place: Indonesia: South Sulawesi...
GAATTGTGGGAACTCAACGGGGTTAAGGTTGCGGTCGTAAAGATGATCCCCTGATGCGTCTATGGCTGCTCCTGTGTCGCCATAGTTGATGAGTAAATACTCAAGGGCTTTGGATCCATTTACCATCTCGCTTTTCATGTCGGCAGCTTCCATAATGTCGTATACAACCGTTTTTATATCGGTTGCTCCTGCTGCTCCTGTTAGCAAGAAGGTTTCACCTTCTGATATAGGATAGCCCTTGAAAATTCCCAGATCGGTGAGAAGATCCAGAAGATTTTTTGGCTTAAGAGCTGCTAAAGCTGCTGCGGTGTCTAATGCCCTGGGGAATGATAGATGATTGCCATAGGTCGGACTTACTCTAAAGAATCCTACGGTGGTCTTGTCGATCTTTAGAGTTATGTATGCTGCTGTTGCTGCCTCCACCATGATCTTTTTGATTAAGAAGCTCTCCCCTGGGTCTGACTTTAAAGTTAAATCACCTGCTCCTATGACAGTCTTAACCTGGTCTGCTGCCTTTCGAGCCATGGGTTACCTCCTTTCATAAAATTTTGTGGTTAGTTGGAAAAGACTAACCAGTCTTTTTCTTGCCAAGGGCTATATTCAACACTGAAACCCGTTGAAGGTTCCTTGGGTCCCTTCGGGGGAATCTCGGAGGTAGGACCGTCTTTTCGATCTCGTCCCTAAAGGGTGCAAAGCCCTTTTCGTAGTCGTCGCCTCCTACCATAACGCCTTCTGCGAATCGGCCTGGTCCTTTCTGCAATGCCCTTCCTTGCCATTTTGAGGATCCGGCCTTAGTGATCCCCTTAGCAAAGGAGTCCTTAGCTGCTGCTTCTGCCATGGCTGCCTTGTGGGAGTCCTTGGCTGCAACGGCTGCCTTTTCCCAATCTCGCCTTGGGCTTGTTACTCCGATCTTATAGTCCTCCGTCCTCATCGGAGTAACCCGCGTCCACTTTTCTTTAATGCGTCCTATACTCTTTACCTCTGCCATAATTTGTACCTCCTTTTCACAAAGTATGACATTTTGCCATATATGGCATTTTGTCACTATTGACTTTTTAAATTAATTGGGTGAGGATGTCAAGAGAAATTTTTAGGTGGGTTGGTTTTGGTAGGTGTAAAAGGGGAGTGCGTCGGATAAATCGATATATTATGTTAACTTCGGACTGACGACCCTCCTGAGGACCTACCGGCCTGGTATGGGATATGCACTTAATTACTCATCAAGAGGATCGTCAGCTAACGCTATTTTACAGCAAGCGAGGCCATTTAGCAAGACCTGATACCCTCCCGTACATCTTTAGAAAACTTAGACAATCCCGTAACCTTACTAAAGAAGCACTCGCTAAAAAATTTGGACTCTCTGAGGAGTACATCTCTCAAATAGAGAGTGGCTCTAAATTTCCGTCACTTTATTACGTGATTAAGTGCGGTGAGCTGTTCGGTGCGAATCCCTACTGGGTCAAGAACAAATGGGCAAAGGAAGCAATCGAAAGGTTTTCCAAGAGGATCCTGAAACGATTGGATCTTGACCGTTAGGGAGGTGTGAAATGACTTCAAGATGTGAGGCTGAGTTAGTATCGCTTTTGAGTGTTGCTAAAGCGCATCAAAAAAAGTATTGCTGGGTATCTCAAAAAAGGATCCAGGAGCTGCTTGATAAATATCACGGGATGGGGATCTCTAACCGGACCCTAAACCGTGATCTCCGTTGGCTTGAGGATAATGGGTTTATTTCGAGGCTCCGGAGGATCCGCGTGGGACCTGATGGCAAACTGATCTTTTGCTCTACCCTTTATAAGTTTACAGGTAAGCTATTCAACTGGCTGTACTTCATGGGGAATCGTGTAAAGAGGTTCTTTTCGTTTTTCCGTCTGCCAAAATGGGCAGACCATCAGCTAATGCAGAAGCGGGCATCTTCTCTAAAGGCCACGCTTTCAGCACATGAGACGCTCTTTAGAGAAAGGGATGGGTCACTATGGGCCTACAATACCCATACTGGTGAGGTGACAAGGCGAATAGAGTGACCCGTCAAAGGCATCTTATACCGGCTTCGCCGGTCCTTTAAAAAGGTAAAGATTTTTTGGAGGTGGTTCTGTGGATCCTTGGGGCTTTATGTGGAGAGTAGTTACTCTTTGTTGTAAATGGGGAGGTTCTGTCTCCTCTTGGGGCCGGACCCAAAAACACAATAAAGAAGTTGGAGGAGTTGAGAAGTCTATTCATTTACTCTGGCTCGGTGCTGATGTGATCCTTGATTTGATGGAGAAAAATCCGGACTTTGAGAAAGACGCTGATTTAGTTGGTTTAGAAGCAATCTTCGAGAGTGATCACTATCACCTACAGCCAAAAGGTATTTAAAGAGGTTGTTGATGAAACCCAAGGTTATGGTCCTACAGGACGTAGAGTTAGATAAATGGCGGGAGTATCACATCATTGATTTGACCTTTGATGAGACAATGCAGTTGATACATGATCTTCAAGATGGTCTATTTGGACAGAGAAACCTTAGTACTCAAACAGGTCTAAACTACCTTGTAGTCATTAGACCGTGAAAAGAGGTGATAAAAATGTTTAAGCTGCCTTTGTACGTCGTTTTTCTAATTGGGGCTATTGTGGTTCCAGTACTCTCTAAGATTTGTGAGGTATTAAAGAAAAAAGCCCAGGAGACACCAGAGGACTGGGATGACGTTGCTGTAGGTGCTTTTGAAACGGTGTTAGAGTTTCTTAAATCGCCAGGACTTTTTGAGCCTAAAACAAAGTGATTTTAAACTATGGTTTTAAGGGGAGGACCAGGGATCCAGGATCCTGGCAGCCTCCCCTTTCTGTTACCTATAGTTAAGAGACTTGACTTGGATAGGACATCGCAATATCAAAAGCATAGTCTATATCAGAGCCATTGATGATTAGGAGGATGAGGACTTCGAGCTGGTGTTTAGATAGGTCTTTAACAATAGGGCTATAAGTGTAGAAACATTTGATCTTATCTAACTCTGACCCGTATTGAATAGAAGGCATAATATCACCTCCCCTTGTTAGGATTTTTGCTCATCCTGAGCAAATTAGTCAACCACTTCAATTAAAGGAAGTTTCTACTACCTTATGGTTTTCTGTATCCCTGTATTGCTGTATACCTGTATTGAAGGGATGGAAAGGACACTCCCTATAGAGGCAATAAAACCAAATCTCTCCTGCCTTCCTTATCAAACAGCATCCAGAACAATGTTTTGAATAATCAATCTTCATAAGGCCTCCTCACAAAAAACCATTAATCTTTCTTTCAACCTCTTACCCGTGGCTGGGGGTTGAAAGAAAGATTTAAGATTGACATTTACCTTGTAGACGCACTAAAATGAAAAAGCCCAGCAAGGGGCATGACAGCTAAAGGGGAGAGTTTTGGGGTTGGTTCTCTGACCGATCCCCATAACTCGGTTAAACGTTTTTCAATTTAATGAGGACTGGGCTAAGGGTTGGAGTGGTAGGCGACGACCAGACCTTATTAATTTGAGGTTTAACCCCTTGGCTGGCGTGACACTTGTCAGGCTTAAACCTTGTTGTTTGGTGTGCGTCAGGAGTTTTTTTTATGAAAGATCAAGTAAGGCTGTTAGATTTAGAGTTATTAGATATACCAGGTGAAGTTGTTAGAGACATGATTGACCCTGAAAAGGTTAGGGAGTTAGCCGAGTCAATAAGATCCCAGGGTCTACTTCAACCTATCTTGGTCCGTCCTCACAATGGACGGTTTGAGATAGTGGTTGGACATAGGAGGTATTTAGCTCACCGTTTGATAGGTGAGGCGAAAATCAAGGCCATCATTAAAGAGGTTTCTGATGATGATTTGATTTTTATTAGGGCTGTTGAAAACATTCAACGTGAGGACCTTAACCCAATAGAGAAAGGAAAAGTATTTTTAAGGCTTAAAGAAAAGTTTAACCTTAGTGATGCTGCGGTTGGTAAGAGGATGGGCGTTTCTCCATCCACTGTTGAGTTTCATTTAGATCTGCTTAAGGTTCCAGAAGAATTTCAAAGGGCGGTTGCTGAAAAAAGGATTAGCGCCAGGGCCATGGTGACCTTAAACAGAATTGATGATGATGATTTTAAAAGGTACTACATGACCGCTGCTGTTGAAAATGGGGCTACGGTTGAAATTTGCGAAATGTGGTTAGACGATTATCGTAAAACTAAAGCTGGAAAATATTTTGATGAGGGTGGGGGTAACCCCTCCCCTACCGGCGTGAGTGGGAGTGTGGTTGTTTATCATACATGCTCTTGCTGCCTTGGTCCTGTAGAGTCGAACAAAGTAAAATACATTCCTGTTTGTGGATCCTGTGAGAAAGACCTTAAGGGTTTTAAAGCTCCTAAATAAAGTCTATGAAAGGAGGTTAGGGATATGCCTATAGACTTAAAACAGTTTGAGCTTGATCGTATTGTCAATATGCTCAAGAGCTTTGGTTGGTCCGTGGTGAAATCAGAGTTTGCGGATAATAAAGTCATTGTCACCTTTGAAAAGATCGTAACCGGTGAGGTTCCTAAGGGTTAATCTTTTTTTTTCTGCACACCCCCAGGGATTAAAGGAAAACGCCAGTAAGATACTTTCGAGTCTGATTGTGGAGAATCCATAATCAGGCTTTATTAAACGTTTGTAAGCTCGAAAGGGCGGGCGTCCCAGTGACTAAAAGGAACGGTGACCCCTGACGAATAGGAGGGGGCTGGGCAGGGAGGCCCGCCCTTTCGAGATTACTTAATAAAGTAATCTCGAAAGTATCTTACTGGCGTTTTCCGGAGTCTTTAAAATGTTTGTTTCTTCTCTTAGTATCCCTGGGGTGTGCAGAGTAGTTAAAAAATCAAATTTTATTGGTAGGATCTCTACGGTAGGTCTAAGATCACGTAGCCATATTGAAGGCGCTTAAATCAAGGTCCGGAGGCCAGCTCTCATCTGCCTCTGGTGTCCTCTCCACTGGGTAAGTTTCTTCGTAGGGGATCCCCAGCTCTTCAAACTTAGCTTTTATAGCCATTATCCCTGGCGTCTTATGGTAAAATTCATAATAGAAGTTTATCCAGTTAACAAAAGCGTTAGCCTTTTCCGGTGGGGGCATTGATACGGGCAATAGAGGTGCTTTGAGCATACGAAAAATAGTTCTTAGTTCGTTGGTATCCTCATACTGTACCTCTCCGGTTGGGTCAAAGGCCCAAATAACCGAAGGTAAAACCTGATCCCAGCATGAAGCAACTACAAAACCGTACCAGTCATGTGAATGACGGAAACAATAATCTCTGAATCCCTCTCTGCACCTTGGTACAAGCTCATCCCAAAGGTCACCTACCATGATTTCACGTTTTTGGTTGTAGGGCCATCCGATTCCGTCTTCAACGCTCAATCCCTCCTCTTTTATGACCTCAAGGGTTACCGGATCCGTTGGGACCGGTGCAGGGACCATGATAGACATAGGATCCTCAACAGCTCCTACTAAATCAAACTCATGGGCTGCCGGAGTGAATAGTCTTGCTCCTACTGCTCCCATAACTAAAGACCAGAAATGCATTTCTTCACTAAAAGTCTGACCCGTTGAATTAATAAATCCTGCTGCCTTTAGAGCTTTTCTTCCTCCCTGCTCATGCTCCCACATATCAGGGACGTCCTGAGTAATTCTTACACGTTCTCCATTTAAATAACGGTATCCTCCAAGAACAGCATCCATTACGGTCCCCATTATAGGACCTAAATTTAGACCTACTCCCGTAAACTGGTCGGTGGTCTGTAAGACCTGTAGGGCGTCTGCTAACCCGGGCTTATAATTTCTAAGCCTCTCTTTTCTTAAATACTGTGCTCGCTTTCCGAATGGGTTATGTCTGACTATTTCGCAATGAAGCCTCTTACCTCCAAACCCTGTCATGGGTAGCCTCCCTACTCTGATAGCAAGGTCAAGGGCGTCCGTACCTAACATGACCCATCCTACTATAGGGATAGCTCGTCCGAATACCTTAGGACTCCACCTGGCAAGCATAGAGATTGCTGGGTAAACAACAGAGGTGGCATCCTGTATGTTATCCAAAAATGTCATAGCAGTTGTATACCAGCGCGACCATTCATAAGAAGGTGAGGCGAGGATCCTCATTAAACCCTCTCTTTTTTCTCTTTTTATTTCATCATAGGTTTTCATCAATGTTGGTTTGGTGTGGATGATCTCATCGAGTTTAGGGATCCGGATGAAATATCCAAACTCATCATTGTACTTCTTTTTTAGTGCATCAAAATCCTCTTTCTTAAATCTTGGGAAGACCTCATCTGGACGCCTTCGGTCCGATAGTCTTAATTTAAGCATGGCATCAGAGTAGGATTTAGCAAAAGTCGCCATCTACTGCTCCGATTCTTCCGAGTATTCTGTTTCTAAGGTAAGGCCGTCGGGCCTATATGGAGGGTTCATAAATAGGATGATTTTGTAAGTGGCCTTTTTTTGGGGTAGTCGGGGAATCCCCAGAGGGGCAGTTTCAGGTGTTGGTTTTGTTAATTCCTCCATAGGCTTCCCTGGCCATTCAGCCGGTTCTATAGGAGTTGGTACGTAAATTTTAGGCTCTGTGACAGGTGGAGGGTATTTTACTTTAATGCAATCCTTTAACCTCCTTTGTTTTAGATTGATCCACGCCTCTTGAGCGCGTACGGATTTACGTACACTTACGCCATAAAAAAAGTCATAATCTTCATCTAAGAGCTGCTTTGAGTAGTAAAAGTCAAAAGCCCAGCTAACGGGGACGCTTCCTATTTCCTGCCAATTTCCAATATAAGGGACATGGGGACCGCTCGCCCTGTGTGTGTTATGATCCCAGTACCAGGGATACCGTCCTAAATAATATCAGGATGGTTCAGGTAGATCGTATCCCTGCCATCCCCAAACCCCTCCGGTTTCATACCATCTTATGATTCTTAGTACCTCCACAAAATAACGAAAGTTTCCTGTTTTAAAGTCATCAAAATAGTGGAGATAGAAGGTTTGAGCAGATGCGCAGCGCAAGATCCAACCAATTCTTTTTTCAAGGGATGGGTCTATTGAGGGGAAGTAGGCAACTATTAAACCCCAGGGTTGGCGTGTGTAAAAAAAAGTATTTAGTACTCCTGCACATGGGACGTTCGCCAGTGCGTGAAGTCCCTCTCAATCACATTCAAATAACGAGTCGTACCAGCACTCCATTGATCTCTAAAGCCCTCCTTAGATCATCGTCAATAGCAATCGCAACAAGTACGCCTTTAGCGGGTTTCATGATTTTCGGATCGTCATACCAAAGAGTGACGTATGTCATGAGTTGACCCATAGCCCTTAGGCCTGGCCGGTTGGCAACCTCAATGATCCAGACCTCATCTCTTCTCTCTGCTAACACGTCAATCCTTTTTGCGGTGACTTCATAAAACATCCTTCTTGATTTCTCGTCTCCGTACTCTATAGGTGGAATTACCCCACCTACCCTAACGTCATAATAAACTTTTTCAAAGAGTTCTATGTTTTGGACTAAAAACTTTTCCCAAACCGGACGGTCCTCATCGAGCATATGGGGGTATTTTCCGCGCCAAAGTACGGAATAAGGCTCTCCTAACTGAGTAGGCATTTAAACCTCCAAAATTCTTTTTCAGGATGGTTTGTAGAAAGACTTTTTAGGTTGGTCAATGGTATTGCCTTTACCAGGGATCAATAACTTAGAGGGTTAAACCGTACATTGAAAAGTATACCGGACTTCTATGATCTTGGTATTTTCTACGTCTACAGGGGTAGGTAAAACATCTCTTACTATTAAGAAATGGTATCCTGCTTGGTCGGTAGCCAATAAACCGGTTTCTTTAACGGTGATCGTTCCTCCTGATTTATTCTCAAACTGTCTTTTACTCTTAAACTTTGCTGTGGATCCTACGACCTGAAAGGGGTCCCAAGCCATTGCCTTATAGTCAAGCTGGCCCGCTCCTGATCCGTGTACGATTCGAGTTTGAAGGTTATAGTCTGAGATTGTTACCGGTGTGTTTCCAGTACCTAAAACAATCCCGTTATAGTCCATCCCTGCTGCACCTTCTATGCTTATTTTAGTTGCAGCGCACGTTCTTAAAGTATTTGTCCAGTCTCTAACATTGGCCTCCGTTGCTGCTTGGAAATTAGCCTTTATCATCTGCACCCATTGTTTGACAAAAGAATGGGATGTATCCCTGTATAACCTTTTGTACTTGGTCTTACCCTTCTTTTGTTCTACTAAATAGATCTCTAATAAGGGGCTAAAGAATTTCATGGTCCTCTGTGATGTTAGCCTCTAAAGTAGGAGGGTCAACGGTTATAAGGAAGTCTATCGGTTCAAGGGTGACCTGTGATGATCCTTCGGGAGCTGTGGGTTTCTTGAAGATAATTAAAACATTTGGCATTACATTTGATGCCTTTTCTCCATGTTCTCTACCTTGGTTTCAAGTCTCGTTATCCTGTGTTCAATTCGTAGAAAGAAGCCAAAGATAGCACCTACGGTGATAATCGCATGGAAGATCAAGTAAATAAGTTCCATCATGTCACCTTTTCCTGCGCAACCTTTAGATAGGAGGTCCAGATCTGATGGTCTACTGCGTTAACACAATAGACATAGATAAAGAATAAATAATTAGCGTCTGTTGTCCCTGTTGGTAGCCCTGTGGTTAAGGTTCCTTTTTCTACTCCGTCAATATTAAATACAATATTAGTACCTGGGGTAAAGATAGCCTCATAAACTTCCTGTCTGCTGTAGGGAGGGCTTAGTCCGGTTATAAGATCAACGGTGGTTTCTGCGCCTCCGTTTTGAGCGTATCCCTGTATTTTATTATTTAAGAATTTGAATCCAAAACCGCGCTTGTTTGTTCCTTGCTGTCCAGTGTTTATATAGAGCTGACCGGTTGGATCGTCGAAACGGTCTACCCTGGCTCTAAGTTTAAATCTTCTTTTTTTGGACCAGGTTAAAGTGTAGGGGTATTGGTCAACACGGTCCAATATAGAGGCTATGGATCCTGCGGTCCCTCCGGTGATTATCTTAATATTAAGGGGATCAATAACGACGTTTCCGGATCCTGTTTTATAGACTCCCCATCCGTCTAAGGATTCGAACCAGCTTTCTCTGAATATTTCTTTAGACTCATAGAAGCTGGTAACTACGGACTCGGCAAACTCGGCAAACTTAGCCCTTGATACAGGGAAGCCTAAGAATAGGTTAGGCATTTATTTAATCTACCTCTCTGAACCATCCAAAGAGGGAGGACCTTGTTGGTTTTAATGCGTCAAAAGTGACGCAAGTTGCTTTTACCCTTTGGGTATAGAAGTCCAGGGAGTAGAAGGAGTCCTCAAATAAAGGGATTTTAGAGCCATAAGGTTTGACTAAGTCCCTGCTGAGCTGATAGTCAACCTTACCCTCGTAAGTAAATAGATCAATTCGCTCCACCTGTCTCGAGAAGGTAAACTCCTTAACTTCATTAACTACTGTGAAGGTGTAGTCTTGGCGCTCGTAGTCGTCAAATGCCCCTCCCCTTTGGACCACTGCTAAAGATCCGTCTTTAGTGCATTTGGCAACAATCGGACCCATGGGTCCCTGGCCTACCATTCTCGCGAATACTCTTAAAATCACATTGTCAACATAAAGCCAGGGTAAGTATTTAGGATCGAGGTTTAGATTTTCGAATAGATTTTCAGATTGTATACGTTGGAGGATCCGCTTAGCTTCGTAGCCTTTGGGTTCGTAGGTTACGATTGGCCTTTTAAGCCTCTTTCTGGGTTTGGGTTTTGCCATAGGTCCTCCTATGCGATCAGCTCATAGGCATAAAACCCAATAAGGTTTTTTGTGGTTGCTCCGCACTTGATTGCAGCTTTGAAAGTTTCTCCTACAGGGATTTCGAGTCCTACTTCAATGACGTTTATCCTGGCTCCTGGTTTTGCATAATTTGTGGTATAAGCGTCAACCTCCATATCCATGAGTCTATCGGGGATACCAAAAACCTTTGCTCTTTCATGGTATCCCTGGACCTCATTATCAGCATATCCACTGACAAGAGCTGAAATATATAGAAGCCTTTTTTTCTCGGCTGCTGTAGAGCTTAAACCTGAATCGTAAGCGATGTCGTTAGGTATACCTGTGATGGTGAAAGGCTGTTTTAATTCCATCTCTACACTCCTTTCAAATTTTAGTTTTATCCAGCGATCTTCTTAACCGTTTCGATGAGCGCAATCGTCTGATAATCTGTTGCGATGTTGGATCCGTCAACCGGTTCCTCTACCGTTGTGTAGATGTTAAGCTCGTCCCCTGCATCAAAGAGCATCGGTTCAATAAACATCAACGGTGGTCTTGGGTCGAGGTGTGAAAAATCACCAATTACTGACCTTCCTCCGGATCTCTTTGTCCCTGCTGCTCCTGATACGGTAGAGAAGTCGAATGGTAGACCGTTGCGGTCCTCATCAAAAAGGACCTCTCTTTCCTTGACAAGCTTTAGGTATTTTGTGTTGATCGCGGTTGCCGGTGTTGCGTTCCTAACCCCTGTCTCTGCTCCTGCTATCCCGTGGATTAAGATCTGGTGTTTTGGTGGAACATCATCACCGTATGGGAATTGTGGGAACTCAACGGGGTTAAGGTTGCGGTCGTAAAGATGATCCCCTGCTGCGTCTATGGCTGCTCCTGTGTCGCCATAGTTGATGAGTAAATACTCAAGGGCTTTGGATCCATTTACCATCTCGCTTTTCATGTCGGCAGCTTCCATAATGTCGTATACAACCGTTTTTATATCG
>Ga0315308_1002359_pt1 | contig 10754 bp, 9 predicted proteins | sample TDP3_MG_FD_203078 | JGI IMG/M metagenome (GOLD analysis project Ga0315308, IMG submission 203078) | Freshwater sediment microbial communities from Lake Towuti, South Sulawesi, Indonesia - TDP3 | ecosystem: Environmental > Aquatic > Freshwater > Lake > Sediment | place: Indonesia: South Sulawesi...
AAATTGTCCCGCGCTCCAAAAAACTGGAGGCTATCCATCTCACCGAAAAATTGGATACCCCTGTCGCACCATGGTGGAGAATTGAGGCGCGACCGATCGAGGTGGATTTTGCGTGGATATTTCTCTCGAGGTAGACTGCGTTGGTTATAGAGGATGAAGGCAACTGCTCCAGAACCGTTTAATCGCTCAAGGCCGTATGTAGGCTTGACGGGGCCTGAATAGTTGAAGCTGAGTGATGAGCAGCGAAATCATCTGATCCAGCATCTCGCTCTCCAGAGTGACAGGTGGTTGAGGTTGAAGCGGCAGTACCGAGGTACTCTTGGAGGAGCCTCTGCGGGAGCTACGGAAGGTGATAGGCCGACTCAGTCTCGCGCTTGGGTTGAGGATTCGGTTGAGGCGGTGTGCCATATGATCGAGGAGGTCAAGTCGTGGCATCTGTCGGATGTGTCGGAGGGTGTCTTGATCTCTCGGCTGCGGGATGTGGTTCAGTTCCTGGATGGGGGTAAAGCCGAGGGAGCCATCAAGAGCATGGATCGTCTCACTGGTCTGGTCAGAGGGCATATGCTGGGGCTTTCGAAGGAGCGGCAGAGGTACCTCTCGACGTGGGCGGAATGCATCGCGATGTCGGTTCTTGATCGGTCAAGACCGAGCAACTAACCTCGTGGCACCCTACAAGAGCGAAGAGGATCTACGGCTGGCCGCCATATCGCCAAGACGGTCAGTTTCTTGCCAAGAGAGTGTCCTTGGTCTAGGCTTGGATGGGTTTGACCAGCCTCGACCTCAGAAGATCCCTGAACTTCCCTTCGAGGCTTTGAAGCTCTTTGAATTGCGCGTTGCTCATGGAGAGAAGCGCGGCATATTTGCTGAGGGACTGCTTGGTGAAGAAGTCAACGTCCTCCAGCTTGTCGATCTTTTCTATCCACTCGTGCTCGGCGCTGCCGATTTCCATTCGCGATCGATCGACTCGGGAACACGGAAAGGACAGGAATAAGCGATAATCGATTCATCAAAAACAAAACTCAGGGGCAAAGTCGTGTGCGCCTGATCGATCGAGGCGCGCCGACTGAACAACATTATTGTACGATCGCCTCGCGCGGGCGTGAGCGGGAAGCAGTGACCGGTTGGGCCTTATCGACTGCGGCTCTCCGTTCATTTTTATTGTTCAATTGGCTGTTGTGCTTCGCGGTCCCAGGGCTCGATAACCACAGATAGCAGCAGTGTGAGGACTGGTCACTAGGTTGCGATCTCTCCGAGCCTCATGGGAACCCATACTCTGAGGACTTGGAGGGCTGTGCGGGATTGACAACTGCTGATGCCCACCTCAGGTACGCAGTTTCGATCGAACGGTCGTTTGGGTCTCGGGGGTGATGAACCCAGTTGACTGCACTCGAATGACGAGGGCACCACATTTGTCACTGCGATTACTGTTGGACGTCGTTCACTTTTTGGCATCGATACATCTACTTCACGAAAGCGGAGGCCATCTTCTCGTTCACCTATTTTTGGCGCTCACAACGGCCTTTGCTGCTACATGCCCTATCATCGATTGATATCATCGTCATCATTTTCATCAGCCAGAACGAGGGTCTCAGCGCGGCCTGATTTGCGAGAAATCCTCCAATTTTTCGAACCTCGGCCGCTGTAGTCAGCGTGCTGTTGACATATGAGCGAGCATGTTCGAGACTAAGCCAAGGCGCCTTTGTTCGATCCCGCCCAGGGCCTCCTAATTGACGGGAGGGGTGCTCAACAGGACTTCACGGCATGTCTCGAGCAGGTTTTAAGAGCTGTTGGAGAGCAAGGCATGACAGGCTGGTGATGCCTGCGATCGATCTGCTAGGTGATGAAGATAGATGAAGCGAAGGGTGGGGAAGTTTGTTCTCGCTTTGATCGGGCCCATCGCCATGATCGTGATCCTGAGCATGCCGATTGGGCTGCTCTACGGGGGCCTCGGTGGGGTAATTCAACCGATAGGCGGAGTGTTCGATGTGGGCAGAGGTGTCAGCATGCCCTATGGGCAGTCCGTGAAAATCCCGGGGCTTAACGCCCACGTCGAAGTGGTGTTTGATAGGTGGGGGATTCCGCATATCTATGCAGAGTCGGTGCACGACGCGTTCTCGGTGCTGGGCTATCTCCACGCCAGGGAACGCTTGTTCCAGATGGTTTTGCAGAACTATTTTGCTGCAGGACGGCTTGGCGAGGTTGTGGGCCGGGAGGCCGTCAGCTCTGACAAGTTCTATCGAACCATAGGTCTGGCGAGGGCTGCAAGGGCTACGTATCAGTGGTACCTTGACAACGCGGAACACAACACGGATGTTGCGTACGCTCTGGAACTGGTCGATGCGGAGGTCGCGGGCGTCAACGCCTTCATCGATTCCATGACAAGCGAGACCACACCGATTGAGTTCAAGCTACTGGGGTTCACTCCTGAGCACTGGACTCCTGTGGACATTTTCCTTTGGGCCAAGATGATGTCATGGAGCCTGAGCGGCTCCATCTACGACCTGTATCGCCAGTGGATTAGACAGACGATTGGCAACGACACGATGTACAACGAACTGTTCCCTGACCTGATTCCCTACACCGTCCCGATCATCCCCGAACAGACGGATCTCAGCCTGGAAGAGTTTCCGAACGCACCTGGAGGGTTCCCCGCAACGTCCGTTCCACCGAGAAAGACAGGCGACGTCACCGCCCAAACTCCGACAATCGATCTGACGAAGCTCAGGCTGTCGATTGACATCTTTGGAAAAGAGGCAGGAGCATTCGGGTACCATGAACTCCTTGGCAGCAACAACTGGGTTGTTGACGGAGTGAAGTCAACAACAGGTCATCCGATCTTAGCCAACGATCCCCACCTTCCCCTGCAGGCTCCGTCGCTCTGGTACGAGGCTCACATAGTCGTCCCCGGAGTCTTGGACGTCATGGGCGTGACTTTTCCCGGGTTGCCAGGAGTCGTGCTAGGCCACACGGCGAAGACAGCCTGGGGCTTTACAAATGTCGGAGCTGATGTCTTAGACATCTTTGTCGAGCAACTGAATCCATCCAACCCCGATCAATACATGTACAACGGCGCCTACCGCGATTTCGAAATCGTGGATGAAACGATACTCGTGAAAGGCGGCAGTAGCATACCTTACGAAGTGAAGTGGTCAGTGCATGGTCCCTGCATCGACTCGGTTGTGAGCACCTACGACCTGGACCAAGACATCAATCCCAGCCTGGCAATGAACTGGACGGGTCTTGGGGTCACACATGAGTTGATGTCCCTGGCCATGTTGAACAAGGCAGACAACTTGCAGGAATACTTTGAGGCGGTCTACTGGTGGGACAGCCCGCCGCAGAACATAGTGTTCGCTGATGACGCGGGCAACATCGCTATGACCGTGGCAGGGAGGTTTCCTGTGAGGACGGGGTACACTGGCGAATACCCGGTTATAGCACTCAACGACTCGGTGGGCATGACGAGCAGCATCCCCTATGCATTCAATCCACGTTCAGTGAACCCTTCACAGCACTACCTGCAGTCCGCCAACCAAAGACCGATAGACCCCTCAACATACAGGTATGATGTCCTGGGCCCCTTCGACGATGGCTACCGTGGGCGCAGGATAGACTATCTCCTTAGCCACAATCCTAGCGTCACGGTTGACGACATGAAGAGGTTCCAAGCAGACTCCCTTGACGTATCGGCTCAAGAATTGGTCCCGTACGTGATAAGCGCATGGAACAACGCGGGAGATGGGAACACCACAGCCCAGGCCGCAGTGAATTGGCTATCCGGCTGGGACTATGTGATGGAGACGAACAGCCCAGCACCAACGCTTTGGAGATACCTGCTAAGCGCGATGCAACACGAAACCTTCGATGAGCTTCGCTCAATCAACACAGGGCTGCTGTTGTCGCGCACACCGGTGCTAGAGAAGTTTATCAAGGAAAACAACATGTACTACTTCGATGACCACACCACCAGCGGAACTGTTGAAACCCGTGACATGATTCTTGTGCGAGCGCTGCACCGGGCCTTGGACAACATGGCTTCTGACCTTGGGAAGGATAGTTCAACTTGGAACTATGGGAACCACCACTCCGTCTACATCGACCATCTCGCCAGGCTTACACACATAGGCGGAGGGCCTCATCGAGGTGACCAATACACCCTCAACGCAGCCGGCGAATGGAGGGTGACTTTTGGACCTTCGTGGAGGATAGTGGCCGACATGGGCAACGTCGCTCAGTCGTACGGAGTCTACCCCGGTGGTCAGAGCGGAAACCCGTTCAGTTCTCATTGGAGCGACCTGTTCGACCTATGGTATGCATACAAGGAAGAAACAGGACAATACGGCTACCACACCATGTACTTCTACGTTTCGCCAAATAGCTTCAGAGATGCCGATGCTGCGCGGACCATGATTGCGGGGTCGACAACATTCACACCTTAGGAGGTGCCAAGATGGCGATACTGAAGGAAGGTTTCAAGGACGTGGGGGTTGTGCCTGCTCTCATAATCGTGATTGTCCTCGCCATTGCGCTACAGCTTACCGGAGCATGGGTGACGATGCTAGTTGCCGGTGCATTTGGTGGCTTGTTCACGAGAAGGCACTTGAGGGCCTTTCTAGCTGGCTTCCTCGGCGTGGGGGTAGCATGGTCGATCATATTCCTCTACCTGATATCTACCACACCTGTGATCGCAATATCCGGGTTCTTCATTGGCCTGCTCGGCCTAAGCGGGAACCTTGGTGTTATCGTTATCGTGATCGCCATCATCATCGGAGCCCTGCTTGGAGGTTTTGGCGGGGTCATGGGCAGAGCTGTTCTTGAGCTGGTCGAGTCGCGCGGGATTCGATCGATCGAGACTGAAGAAGCGAGATCCCAGAGTCAACTGAAGCCGTAGCGCGAATGAACAAGGGATGCTGCATAGCGATCGAGCGATCGATCTCTCTGATTCTTCGCAGACCTTATAATGCACGAGCTGGACCAGTACCAGGCCCGAGATTGGGGGTGCTCCGACACGCACCGCGAGATCACAAAAGGAGTATACCATGTGGGCGTCGACGATAGTCGCACTCAACTGTTCGAGAGCCTGTGGGCTCTACCCCAGGGGATATCGTACAATTCATACCTAGTTGTGGACCAGAAAATCGCTGTTGTAGACACCGTGAAAGAGCCATGTGCAGACGAGTGGCTGGAGAACATTCGGGAGATCGTGGATCCTGCCAAGATCGACTACATCGTACTCAACCACATGGAACCGGACCATACCGGTGCACTCCCGTACATCGCAAAGATCGCGAAAAACGCGACGCTGGTCTACACACCCAGGGCATCACCGATGCAGAAAGCCTTCTTTGACGTTCCTCTGAAAGAGAGGGCGGTGGCCGATCTTGAAGAGATATCCCTTGGGAAGAAAACCCTGAGATTCTTGCACGCGCAATTCTTGCATTGGCCTGAGACCATGATCACCTATCTGGTTGAGGACCAGGTGCTTTTCTCGTGCGACGCGTTTGGTGCATACGGGACCCTCAATGGCAGTGTCTTCGACGACGAGATCGACATGCGCACAGTAGAGAAAGAGGCCAAGAGATATCTCTCGTCGATAATCACGTCCTACCTGATGTTCATTCAGCGCGCCGTCGAGAAGATAAAGAAACTCGGCATTGGCATCAAGATTGTTGCTCCGAGCCATGGGCCAGTTTACCGAAAAGCGCCGATGTGGATAATCAACAAGTACTATGAATGGAGCAGCCCCAAGTTTGAGAAACATGTGGCGATGGTCTATGGCACCATGTACGGCTACACGCACAGACTGGCCGCCGCGCTCAGAGAGGAGCTCATGACCAAGGGAATCGATGTCAAGATGCACGATATCTCTCAAAGTGAGATGAGCAACATACTTACTGACACAGTGCGTGCGAGTGTCATCGTTCTGGGAACCCCAACCTATGATGCGTACCCGTTTCCAAGGATGTGGGCCTTCGTCAATGAAATGGAGGGCAAGCGCTTCGCCAAGAGACCTTTGGCACTCTTTGGCACCTTCGGCTGGGGTGGTGGCGGCGTCGAGAAGATTCAAAAGCAGCTGACAAATATTGGGTTTGAGATCCTCGAACCCGTCGTCAGAGTCTGTGCGAGGCCTTCCCAACAGGAGAGAGATCAGCTCAAGAAGCTGGCTGAGGCGATCGCTAGCAGGTTCTCCTGAGATCGATCTATCGAGCAGGCGTGAATGCCTCACCCCACTCTTCGGAGTCTGCCGTAAACCGGTCGGGCCTGAGCCTTCGATCGGCCACCGAAGGCGCGATCCTCTTTGTGTCTGGATCGTCGATCGAACGAGCTATTGATGTTTAGAGACAAGCTTTAAGTGATTTCGTTCCATTGTTCTTGAGATTTGTTGGAAAAGAGAGTATTCGGAAGAATCGGGCACGAAGCCACAGTCCTCGCCTTGGGAGGTTGTGGCCCGGGCTTTGTCACTCAGGAGGAGGCAAACAAAGCGGTTGAGCTGGCTATCACGCACGGAGTGAACATGATCGACGTGGCTCCTAGCTATGGTGAGGCGGAAATAAGGCTTAGACCGATACTCGAGAAGCACAGGAATGAGTTCTTCCTGGCAGAGAAGACCATGGAAAGAACCAGGGAGGGTGCACAGAGAGAGCTTGAGAACTCATTGAGAAGGCTAGGAGTGAAGAGCTTCGACCTGTATCAGATACACGCTGTCAAGGACGCCGAGGAACTCGACAAGATAATGGGTGAAGGAGGAGCGATCGAAACCTTTGAAGAGGCCAGGGAGACCGGATTAACGAAATACATAGGGTTAACCGGACATGAGGATGTAAGGGTTCACATGAAGGCCCTTGAGATGTTTGAGTTCGACAGCCTCCTGCTACCGGTGAGTGCTTCATGCCTAGCTTTCCCAACTCCTGCGAATGACTTCAGACCAGTGCTGAAGATGGCTGTAGATAGAGGGGTCGGGATAATAGCCATAAAAGCCATCTCCAAGGGCAGGTGGGCGTCCTCCGAGTCGAAGAGGTACAACACCTGGTATGAGCCGACTGTCGATCAAAGGGAGGTTGAGATGTTGGTCCAATTTACTCTCTCCCAAGAAGGAGTCACCACCTATTCAATGCCGTGCGATGTCACGCTATGGCCAATGGTTCTGAAAGCTGGCGAGAAATTCCGAAGGCTGAGCGAAGAAGAGCAGAGGAAAGTCATAGAATATGTGAGGAATGCCGGCTATAAGCCTCTGTTCCCTGAAGCACAGATCTAGAAGGGCGAAAACAGATACCCTGTAGCTAGTCCCTCGACCGACTGACGTGTCGATAGATTCACGAGACCGATCGTCGTGGAGGGAACTTCCTTCAGGCGATGACCATCGATCTATGTACAAGGGGCCGCGTGGGTGGCCGACGGTCTTCAGCGCGCCTCAGCCTGTTGACTTGGTAGTTTACAACGTGGACGATGATGATCTGGCCGCCGTATCGATCGATGAGTTCGAGGACTTCCCTGTACTTGAGTCTGTGTTGGAAGGCTTGGACCTCGCCTTCGCTCTCTATCTCCAGAAACTTCTTGGTTGCTTTGACGAGCCGCCCCATGACAACCTCGGCTCTGAATGGTATCCGAGACTCGGTGTCGAGGACCGCTCCTTCGTCCTCCGGCTCAAGCAACGCTTGTTTCCTCATGTCTTTCTCGATCGACCGATCGCGTGGGGCAGTCTAAAAGCATCTTGCTCAAGATTTCCCAACTTTCATGCTGGTTGAGTTTTCCCCCAGAAATCTGATACGTGGCCTTGTGAAAAACATGAATGGGAATTCGTCGATGGACGCACAAGTTTTCGACTACACGATCAACAGGCAAGAAGTGGCTTCACCACCGTCAAGGACTGTCCCTAGGATTGGAGACGCGTAATCGATCGATCGATCATCAATTGGAAAAGAGTGTTCTAAATCGCAGGCCTCTTCAAGAATGGTAGCCGAGAAGGAGATGTCGAACTGCGACTTTCTTGAGGTCAGCTGACTGACTGGCTGGCCTCCTTCATCTCCGGTCTAGTTTTGGGCGGCCGCTGTTCTACGGGCCGCCAATCCCAGGTGGCTGAGAACGGCGTCTTGGCGTCCGCTGGCTGAGGGATTGGTTGGCGACCGACAGTGTACCTTCCTCTCTTCAGCTGTTCAAGTTTCTCCATTATCTTTCGGTGGCAGTCTATGCACAGAATGCCTCGTTTGAGTTCGACATAGCGCCCCCTGTCGTTTGACATCCACTTCCGGTGGCATCGGAGGCAGAACACCGGTCTCCCAAGGGGGGCTGAAGACATCTGAGCCTTCTCCGACCGGGACCCCACCCGGTTTCGCCGGAGTCTCACCGGCTCATCAGGGAGTTTCTCTGTCCTCGCAGCGGTCCCACACCAGCTAAGCCGGTTTCGATCCTCGTGCCTTCCCCCGGTAGGCGCAGCCGTATCCCGAGCGCGCTGCCTCCTTAAGGTTTTCTATCGAGGGCTCTGGAATCTCTTGGCCTGGCTGGAAACGGAACGCTAATAAAGCGGCCGGCTTCGCGGGCGACAACAATCTTGGGGGTAGAGAGAGATGAAATACGCTATCAAGTACCGTCCCTCATACTCGATCCTTGAGGTCAACCTCGATCCTGGAGAGACAATTAGGGCTGAAGCCGGGGCCATGACCTACATGAGTCCCAACGTGAACGTTGAGACGCACATGCGTGAGAAGAGCGTCTTGGGTACCATCGGTCTCTCGCTTTTCGGACGCCAGTCCTTCTTCGTGAACAGCTACACCTCTCAGGAGGGATCGGGGAAAGTGGGATTGGTGGCGGCGCCGGTCGGCGACATCGAGCAGCTCCAGGTTAGACCTGACAAGGGCTACATCATCCAGAAGGCCGCATACGTTGCTTCCACTCCGGACGTGGATCTTGACGTGAAATGGGAGGGATTCACGAGGGGTCTCTTCGGTCAGGGCCTCTTCATGATCAGGGTGACGGGCAGCGGCGATCTTTTCATCAACACCTTCGGCGCCATAGACAAGCATGAGCTTGCGCCTGGCGAGAGCATTATCGCAGACAACTTTCACTTGGTGGCCTTCAGCGACACATGCAACTACAAGGTGACGAAGTTCGGCGGGCTGAAGTCAACGCTCCTCGGCGGAGAGGGCCTCGTCACGGAGATCACGGGCCCAGGTGAACTATACATTCAGACGAAGAACTTGGACGAGTTCGCCGACTGGCTATGGACCCTGCTAGAACCTCGAGTCCGGGCGCGCGCCCGATAGCCCCCCCATTGGGCAAGACTCACTTCATCTGCTGAGATGCGATGCCAACGCAAGTCCCACATCGACCGATCGATCGAGAATGAGGAGCCGGCGTCAATCGCAAATGTCAACTCCGTGTGATGCAGTGAAGGCGCCCTCATCGATGATCCTTGCAGCCGAAAACCAGCGACACACCTGACATCTCAAAGTAGCACATGGGGTTGGCCGATCGATCAGCTGCCTTCGCGTTTCAGGAGGCAGAATTCGTTTGCCCGGTTGTCGAGGAGCCACCTTCGGTCCATCATCATCTTTCGGCCTACTAGACACTTGGTGGCTGTAAGAGCTGCGAGGAGCTCTTGTCTGATCCTCAGCTCGGGAATACTTATCTTGACTAGCCGGAGTTGGACGGGTGTACCTCTCTGAGTAGCGGTGTTCACGGTGATCTCTCCGATCACTGGGAGCTGGAGTTCCTCGACGGTTCTCTCATCGACTGCAATCGTCCCGGAGAATCCTGTGTCCACTTCGATCGCTTTCTTCACTCGCCTCCGCTTCTTGGGGCTCGCAAGGATGGCTGAGATCGTTGGGTAGGGCGGCTCCTCGTCCACTCCGTGCCGCCAGCATCTTCTCTGCTTAGAAGCCAATGGAGATGCGCTCCTTGGGTGTGCCCATGTTTGTTATGAAGACCTGCTCCGGCCTGTGGCTCTTCAATACCCGTTGGGTGAGCCTCTGCAGGTCGGGGTCGTGATCGATGACCCTGTGGTTGACAAAGGCGACGTATTCCCCGAGCTCGACGCCCAGAAGTCGGCCGCCCACCGCCACTTCGCCTACGGCGTCGTAGTTTATGGCGTAGACTCTGCGGCGTCTTGTCGATGGGTGAGGCTTCGCCGTGACCCATCCCCTGGCCTTGAGTTGGCCCATCAAGTTCTTGACGTAGCTGCGCTTCAGCCCTAGGGCCTTCTCCACGTCGATCGTCTCGAAGGGCGCGGCACCAAACCTGCGCGCCAGCTTCCTCAGCGTTTCCGGGACGTAGGACATCTTGAGTCATATGAGTCATATGACACATATAACCATTTCCTCGGCAATCGGGGTCTGACGAGCACACCCCTTCCGACCTACCGACAAGAATAGCCACCCCTTCCTCTAGAGGAGATGCTCTGACTCGAAAAGAGGGGGGTGCGGCACAGCTATAAATAGAGGAATGAATCGATCGGAAAATGAGAGACCACCCACCGAAGCCGCGCCTTCGGTTTAGACTGGTGTTGTTGAGGACATGACGGAGATCGCGACCGGTTTCAGGGGAAAGGAACCGATGAGGGTTGACCCCGGGTTCAAGAACAAGATCCTCGATTCCCCCGGCGGCGAGACTCTAAGGTACTGTTTCCAGTGCGGCACCTGCACCGCCAGCTGCCCCGTCATTCGCGCTGCCGGCGACGCATACATTGTGCGCAAGCTCCTGAAGATGGCGAAGCTCGGCTTCAAGGAGAAGCTTCTGAGCAGCGAGGTTCTTTGGTACTG
>Ga0315308_1002361_pt1 | contig 10749 bp, 9 predicted proteins | sample TDP3_MG_FD_203078 | JGI IMG/M metagenome (GOLD analysis project Ga0315308, IMG submission 203078) | Freshwater sediment microbial communities from Lake Towuti, South Sulawesi, Indonesia - TDP3 | ecosystem: Environmental > Aquatic > Freshwater > Lake > Sediment | place: Indonesia: South Sulawesi...
GAAATTCCATCTATAGGAATGGTCAATACACTCCCAGCGGCAAAAAGGCCGTTTCGGAGGATAGGCCTAAAAATGTGCGGTTTTCACGCAGGATTTAGGATTAATAAAGATAGAACAGAACATTGAAATGTTCACTATTTGGCGTAGTTGGACAGGGTTATCCACATCTTGTGTATAAAGTTGTGAATAACACAATATATGGGGATGGGTTAAAAAACCCTTTATTTTTCAGCTATATATCGAGATTCGCTGCGTTCAGGGCGTTCTCTTCTATAAATAACCTTCTGGGCTCAACCTGGTCTCCCATTAGAACGGTAAATATCTCGTCGGCCTCCACGGCATCTTCAATCTTTACCTGGAGGAGCACCCTCTTCTGGGGGTCGAGGGTGGTCACCCACAACTGCTCAGGGTTCATCTCCCCCAGCCCTTTGTATCTCTGGATAGTCTGACCCTTCCTTCCCTGGTTCAGGATATAGTCCACAAGTTCCCCTTCATTCTTCGATCTTTGAGTCCCCTGACCGTCGGAGATTGAAAAAGGCGGTTTGCCCAGTGAAGAAAGAAGCCTGCGAAGCCTTTTCAGTTCCTCAAACTCCGGGGATGAGATAAACCCCACATCAAAGACACTTTTCACCTCCACACCATTCTTTCGGGAGGAACATTCGACCCGATAGCAATTATGTGCTTTGTCGTCCTTTAGCCAGAAATCCAGAGGGGCAATTTGAGGATACCCCTTCGTGACTTCCTTTGTGACAGCAGCGAGAAATTTGTCCAGCTTCTTCTCGTTTTTCTTCAGGAGAAGGGACTTGTCAATCCCGCTTGTCACAAAGCGATCAACCAAAATCCGCTCGCGTTTCCTTCCCGTCACTTCAAGAAGCTTTCTATAACGAATGGCATTTTTTACAAGGTCTCTCAGGGCCTTCTCCGTCAAGGGGCTCTTTGAGCCATCGGAGAGAACCTTAACATTCTTAAGGCCGTTTTCAAGCAGGTAATCCTCAAGTGAGGAATCTTCCTTAAGATATTTCTCTACATTCCCTTTCTTTACCTTATAGAGTGGTGCCTGTGCGATGTAGAGATGCCCCTTCTCAATAAGGTCAGGAAACTGTCTATAGAAAAATGTGAGAAGAAGGGTCCTGATATGGCTTCCGTCAACATCTGCATCGGCCAGCAGGATGACCCTGTGATACCTGAGTTTGTCATACTCGTAATCTTCCTTTCCCACCCCTGTTCCAAGAGCCGTAATAATGGTGCGTATCTCCTGTGAGGAAAGCATCTTGTCGAAACGCGCCTTTTCCACATTGAGTATTTTACCTTTGAGAGGAAGTATCGCCTGGGTCCGTCTGTCCCTGCCCTGCTTGGCGCTGTTATGGACAAACACCCCAGAAGCCAATGCAAAGTTGTGAGTTCCTGGAACTTCCAGATCGTATACATCCATCTTTTCATGGAGAAGATCAACACGCCTCACTTTATGATTGAATTGTCTAACTGCGTCTTCAAGACGTCCATAGTCTCCCGCAAAAAACCGGCGACAGATTGTATCCAGTCGGAGGATATTTCTGTCCTTCAATCGCTTTCGCTCCGCATTAAAAAGATATTCTTCAATCCGCCCAGCCTTTTCATAAATGCCGCGCAATACGGTCAGCCCTTTGCGAAGATATGTTCGGTTATAGGCCACCTTACGGCGAGAGCGGAAATCTGCCGTCCATTGCTCCTTTGTTTTTTGGCTTCGCCACTGCCGCAGCCTTACATCCTTCCATTGCTCTTCTGCTTTTTTGGCAAGAAACGCTTTGCCTTCCGGATGGTCCAGATAATACCGTCTAACCTTTTCCGCCTGCCTTTCTCGATTCGCTTCCTGACCCCAATAACTCTTCTGGGCCATATACAAACGTTCCCGACTTGCCTCCCGATATTGGGGATTGTTATCGTAGAATTCTTTAAATTTATTGGTCATATATCGTTTGTAATCCGCATTTACCCATTGGAGCGAGGCCCGAGCAGAAAGGAGTTGTGTCATTTCCGGCTGAGTCATGATCATCCGAATCTTTTCTCTGTATTCTTTAGATTTTTTGATCTGCCTCAGTTTCTCAAGGACTTCAGGTCTCTGCAAGGTGCTTTTGGCCTGCTGTTTATGGTGAGTCAAATGCTCTTCTTTATTCATGCGCCTGATATTGTTTGGATTGTTGTTGAGCTTGTTACCATCCACATGATGCCTGTAGGGTCCGGCAGATTCTACATATTGACATTGCTCAAGGTTATACCGATCTGAAAGGAGGTGGGTGAAGATCCACCGAATGTCCTTCGGATCAAAAACCATCTCATAGCCTTCGATCGTGATGCGACGGCCAAGGCGCGAAAGCTGCCGCCTCAGTGGCATTAGTGAATCTTCCGCTTTAAGGTGGCTCGCCTGCTTGTACGTTCCGTCCCTCATCATAAAAAGATGGTCCGGGGTACAGACAATCTCAGAACCATCGTCGAGGACAACTTTTACGACCTCAGCGTTTTCCTTTGTCCTCCTGATGTTAACGATTGGTGCGATTCCCACATGGCCATCTTCTCGGATGGTATAACAGTAATTCTTCTTCCCCTCTTTCCACTCGTGCTCTAGAAAGGCAAAAGTGACATTCCTTCCATCGGCCAAAGCAACCTCTGTGTCCCTGGCAAAGCAGCCGCCGGCACTCTCGCCTTCTACAATAAAGAGCTCGCACAGCGCCGGATCTCTCTCCTGACAGTCTGCGAGCTTTCCCGGAAGGTCTCCTCCTTCCAGCGCGCTCTTCCTCCTGACCAGCTCCCTGGCTTTTCTCGCTGCCTCTCTGGCCCTGGCAGCCTCCACGCACTTTTCCACAATCTTTCTTGCATCCGAAGGGTTCTCCTCGAAATAACTCATGAGCTTCTCTGATACGGCAGCCTCCACAAATCCCTTGATCTCCGTATTTCCGAGCTTGGTCTTCGTCTGCCCCTCAAACTGGGGGCTCTGAAGCTTCACGCTGAGAATTGCCGTGAGGCCCTCCCTTACATCGTCGCCTGTGAGATCCTGTGTGTCCTTGAGTATATTGTTGGCCTGTGCGTACTTCGCAACAGTCCTTGTGAGTGCCGATTTAAACCCGACGAGATGCGTGCCGCCTTCCATCGTATTGATATTGTTGGCAAAGGAATAGATGTTCTCGTTGTAACCCTCGTTATACTGAAGAGCAACTTCAAGATCAGTCTCGTCTTTTGTGATGTGGAAGTAAATTGGCTCTGAATGGACAGGCACTTTGTTTTTGTTCAGGTGCTCAACAAAAGATACCAGCCCACCCTCGTATTTGAACTCGTGCTTCTTTCCGCTCCTTTCATCCTCTATTGAAATACGCAGACCGGCATTGAGGAACGAGAGCTCCCTGAGTCTCTGTGAGAGGACATCAAAGCTGAAATCATCGTTTTCAAGTATTGACAAATCAGGTTTGAAGTGGACGGTGGTTCCTGTCTCCTTTGTATTTCCAAAAACCTTCAGGCCCGTTACAGGTTTTCCCCTTTTATATTTTTGTTGGAAGACCTTTCCATCCCGTCTGATCTCCAGGTCAAGCAGGCTTGAAAGTGCGTTCACCACAGAGACCCCAACGCCGTGGAGACCGCCCGAAACCCTATATGCCTTGTTGTCGAATTTCCCCCCGGCGTGAAGCTTCGTCATGACCACCTCGGCTGCAGTTTTTTTCTCGGTTTTGTGGAGGTCAACAGGGATCCCCCTACCGTTATCCTCTACGGTAACAGAGTTGTCTGTATGGATGGTGACGGATATCCGCGTGCAGAATCCGGCGAGGGCCTCATCTATGCTGTTGTCCACGACCTCATACACAAGGTGATGAAGGCCATCGGGACCAGTGGAACCGATATACATGGCAGGCCGCTTCCTCACGGCATCAAGCCCCTCAAGGACCTTGATGGTTGAGGCGTCGTAGGCCTGATTCTCAGCAGGAGCAGCTTGTTCCGCCGTTTCCGCCGTCTTTATGGAAGATTTCTTTTTAACCTTTTCCTTTTTAGCACTTTTCATATAATTAATATTATTATATCATTTTTAAGATTATGCCTCAATTGACACTTAAGAAGATTGTCGTTCAAATAACATAGTTGTTGTTTTTAAGTGGAAAAACATATAAAATATAAGGCCAATGCATAATAGTATTTTGGTGAAGTTTCTTAGTGAGGTCCCGCTTTTTTCTGAGCTGACAAGGGAAGAGAGCGATGACCTTTTAGAGGTCGTGGAGGAAATATCCCTTCCGGCGAAAAGGACCATCTTCCACGAGGGGGACAAGGGAGACTCGCTTTTCATCATCAGGAGCGGAAGGGTCAAAATCACAAAGAAATATCTGAAGGGTGAAGAAAAAACCCTTGCGCTCCTTGGACCAAAGAGCATCTTTGGGGAAATGGCTCTCCTTGAGGACTCGGAAAGGTCTGCATCTGCCACGGCTGAGGACGATGTCAAGCTTCTGGAGCTTTCACGAAAAGACCTGGATGGACTTGCAGAAATGAATCCTTTTGCAGGGTATAAGATCATGTTTGGAATAGCGAGAGTGCTTTCCTTCAGGCTGAGGAAAATGGACGAGGAATTCGTAAACATATTTTCACATCCCTTTCGTTCTATTAAAGAACTTGAAGTCTTGCTGGAAAAGTTGAAGGACAATTTTATCTACATAGGCTGGGAGAAGTTATAAAATGGCGATCCAGTCCATAGCAAGGGAACAAAACGCTCTTATCAAGAAATACAAATCCCAAATCTCTGTGCTCAAAGCGATCAACGATCTCTCCATCGCTCTCAGCCCTCCCCTGGACCTTGCCAATGTGCTCAACAAGGCTATTGACAAGGCCCTGGAAGCGACAGGGGCTGATAACGGCGGAATCTACCTCCTGAACGAGGGACGTAAGGAACTGGAGTTGAAGGTGCATCGAAATGTCAGCCGTGAGTTCATAAGTGCGTATAAAAGCATCCCATTGGGGGAACGGGCAACCGGAAGGGCTGCCAAAACAGGGAAGCCAGTTCTAATTGAGGATGCGTTTAAGGATCCCGCTGCTTTAACCCCGGCCCTCAAAAAAGAAGGGAACAGGTCCATTGTCTCCATCCCCCTTAAGGGAAAAGATAGAGTCCTCGGCGTTATAACCCTGGCAAGCTATCAGAAGATGTTTTTTACTTCCGATCGGTTTGGACCGCTTACTGCCATAGGCAACCAGATAGGGATCGCCATAGAAAATTCATACCTTCATGGACGATTGAAGAAACAGACCGAGAGGCTCGAGGCCCTTCAAAGCATCTCTGTCCATATCACTTCAACTCTCTATCTGGAGGATGTCCTTCATCTCATAGTGAAAAGCGCACAAGATCTCCTGGAGGTCGGTGAGGGTGCCCTGGCAATATCCCCTGAGGTCAAAAGGCGTTCAAATGATCGCACTCTCCATGACATCAGAACAGAGGGATTCAGGACCGTCCGGCTTGACCCTACAAGAAAAGGTCCGGGAAGGCTGGCTTTCGAAAGCAAGGCGCCTGTCGTCATGGGGTATGATCGCTCCAATCTGTCAACCCTTATTGCTGCGCCCCTTATACTACAGGATGGAACAAACCTGGGCATTCTCGCTGTAGGAACCAAGAATCACCGGGAGTTTGTCCAGGAAGAGGCCAGGCTCCTCGGTTCTCTTGCCAGTCAGGCTGCTATTGCCATAGAGAACGCCCTTCTTCTCGAAGAGGCAAAGCGCTCCGGAGAAAAGGTGAAAACGCTTTATTCTCATATGCTCGCCCTTCAGGAAGAAGACAGGAAAAGAATTTCAAGGGAGCTTCATGATGAAGCAGGTCAAGGACTTGAGGCGTTAAAGATTGAACTCGACCTTCTCAGGAAGGCCCTCCCGAAAGATCACCCCAAGGCCAAGGCCCATAAAATGATAGGCTCAATGGAGGCCCTCTCGGACAGAGTCCTGCAGGAGATCAGGAGGTTGACTTATGATCTCAGGCCCACTATTCTGGACAGTCTGGGGCTCCTTCCGGCAATTCGCTGGTATGCAAGGAGCTTCTCCAAGCGGTATCGGATAAAGGTGGAAACCGAAGGGAGCCTTGGAAAACTCGGTATTCCGCCGGATCTGAAGACTATTCTCTACCGCATTGTGCAGGAAAGCCTGACGAATATTGCGAAGCATTCTGGAGCAAAAAATGTTTCCATAAAGCTTGCAACAAAGAATAATAGACTTATACTCTCTATTGAAGATAATGGAAGGGGTTTCAATGCTGAAGAGGTTTTGAATATGGCCAACAAAAGCAAAGGGCTCGGAATCGTCGGAATACGGGAGAGGTTATCGGCCGTTGAAGGCTCCTTCTCTCTATCCTCAGCACTGGGCAAAGGCACAAAACTGGTAGTATCCGTGCCTCTATCAAAAGGAGGTTAAGATGAAGGTTTTAATTGTAGATGATCATGCCCTCTTCCGCCATGGGCTAATAAAGCTTCTGAAAGGGGAGGATGACATTAAAATTGTCGGAGAAGCATCCCATGGAAGGGAAGCCATAAAGATGGCAAGAGAGCTTGCGCCCGACATAGTGTTGCTCGATGTATCCATGCCCATCATGAACGGAATCGATGCCACGAGAAAGCTTGTCCGCATACCCTCTCATCCAAAGGTGCTTGCCCTGAGCATGTATGACGAAGAGGAATACATCTTCTCCATTCTCAAGGCAGGAGCATCGGGGTATATCCTGAAAGACTGCGCCGTAAACGACCTGGTCAGGGCCATCCACTCAGTCCATAAAGGGGAGGCCTTCCTGAGCCCCTCTGTCTCAAAAAGGGTCATTCGGGCCATGGTCAAGTATTTGAAACCGGGGGGCCCTGCTGACCTTTCATACAGGGAGAGGGAGATCCTTCAACTTATCGGGGAAGGCTATACGAGCAAAGAGATCGGCAAGGAGGTGGGAATCAGCCCTAAAACAGTGGATGTCCATCGCCTGAGGATCATGAAAAAGCTGCACGCTAAAAACCTTGTTCAACTCGTTAAATATGCTATTATGTCGGGACTTGTCAGGGCCTGACCATATCCGTCTCCTATGCTATAAAGGAGGAAAAACATGACAAAGATCCTTCTTGTGGATGATATGAAGAATTTTCTGGACCTGGAGATATCTTTCCTGAGGAGGGCCGACTGTCGGATCATAACGGCAAAAGACGGCCTCGAGGCCCTGAAGGTCGCTACAGACGAAAGGCCTGATATTGTTCTCCTTGACATTGAAATGCCGAGGATGAACGGAATAGAGTGCTGCAGGATTTTGAAGGCCAACCCTGACTTTAAAAAGATTCCGGTTGTCATTGTATCGAGCTTCGAAAGAAGGACGGAGTGCCTGAAAGCCGGAGCAAATGACTATGTCAAGAAGCCCATCAACGAGGAGGCATTCCTAAGAGAGATCAAAAAATTTATAGATATCAAAGAGAGAAAGGACGAGCGGGCCGAGGTAAGCATCAAGGTGGACTATGCGTTCAAAAATAAAATGTATTCAGCCTATTCACGCGACCTGAGTATCTCTGGAATATTTCTCATTACAAGTGATATCCTTCCCCTCGGGAGTGAGCTGCCCCTGACCCTTGAACTGCCCGATGGAAGAAAACCCAGAAAGATCAAAGTAATGGGGAAAGTCATGAGGATAGTAGAGGAGTCAACCGGAGAACACGCCTACACGGGCATGGGGCTTGAATTCGTCAACCTTAAACCAACTGGAGAAAAAGCCATAAGTAATTTTATAAAAAGGGGAAAACGGAGATAGTCACAATTACCTGCCCCAGGAACGCTTAGAGCAACCTCATCGAAAAAACTTGTTACATGGTTGACTTAACTGTATATATTTGTTAGGTTTTCTAAGCCGTGAAGAAAATAGAAGAACCTACTGCCGAAAAAAGGAGCATCAAGGCTGATCTCCTGCACAGATTCCTTGCCAAATTCATTGACTTTCTCATTGTAGGAGCCCTCTCCCGAATCCTCACGCCTTTCGGCCCACTTGCGGGCCTCACCTACCTCCTCATCGCTGATGGCTTCTACGAAGGGCACAGCCTGGGGAAAAAGCTCATGGGAATGAAGGTCGTCCAGAGAGAGGGCCTCGCACCCTGCACATTCAGGGAATCTATCCTGAGAAATCTTCCCTTGAGCATAGCCGCGATCTTTGCCATGTTCCCCTTCTTTGGTGGGCTCTTCTTTTCTACTGGCGGCCTCCTGATCATCGGATTTGAATCTTACCTGATTTTTTCCGACGAAGAAGGAACAAGGATCGGGGACATCCTTGCCGATACTCTGGTTATAGAGGAAGAAAAAGAATGAAGCTCAGATACGCCGTCATTCCAGCGGCAGGACTGGGCACTCGCTTCCTGCCCGCCACAAAATCCGTCCCAAAGGAGCTTCTCCCGATTGTGGACAAGCCCATAATTCAGTATATCGTTGAAGAAGCACTGGCTTCGGGGATCGACAAGATAATACTTATTATTAACCGAGGCAAGGAGGCTCTCATTGAGCATTTTTCGAGATCCGCCGAGCTCGAAAAATATCTGATCAAAAGAGGCAGAAAAGACCTCCTTAGTTCGATCGCGAAAATTTCATCAAAGGTAAAGATATTCTCAGTTTATCAGGAAAAACCATTGGGCCTCGGCCACGCCGTTCTATGCGCAAGGGATGTTGTCGGAAAGGAGCCCTTTGCTGTCATTCTGGGTGACGACCTTTTTGATTCCCCTGTGCCCGGTCTCCTCCAGATGCGAAGAATCTTTGAGGTCCGCCGGAGACCTGTAATCAGCCTCTGGAAAGTCAGGAGGGATGAGTGCCATAGATACGGGATCATTGACGGAACGAGGATCGGCAGGAATCTGTTTATGATCAACCGCCTTGTGGAGAAACCTTCGCCCAGGAACGCCCCATCCAACATCGCCGTAATCGGCAGATACATCCTTCTTCCGGAAATATTTGATGCCCTTGAAAAGACCGGACCCGGCAGCGGCGGCGAGATCCAGCTGACCGATGCCTTGCAGAGATCGCTCTCGGAGGGCCCCATCTATGGCCTCATTCTCAAAGGAGAGCGCTATGATGCAGGGGATAAAAAGGACTTTCTCAGGGCCAATTTGGTCTATGCCTGGAAGAGGAGAGAGTATAGGAAAGACCTTGAAACCCTTCTCGCATCACAATATTTCAATAAGGGCAAAAGAGGACAATCTTGAGAACACTTTGTGCGTTCATCATGCTTGCATCCATGCTCATCCCGGAGACAGGATGGGCATTCCTTCTTCCTGCAAAAAAAGTGCTGGATCTCGTGGCAAGGGCCAACACACAGCATCACGGGCTCGCCGTCACACAGACCGCAGTGTATTACGACCCTGTCTTTCCCGGAGGCAAGGTGTCTGTATCGTCCAGGCTCTACCTCAAGCCTCCAAACAAAATGCGGATTGAGAGCGATTTCCCCGGAGGGAGTTTTATTGTTATCACTTCGGGAGACTCGGCCCTCACTCTTGTAGGAAACAGGATCCTGGAAAAGAATCCCCATGCCATCAGGGACGAGATTGTGTTCAGAGATATCCTTCTTTCCAGCTCTGCCAGGATTCTGGAAGACATCCTGAAAAAAAGAGGGATTGAGCCGTCGTCATCGCGCATAACGATCCTCGATCGAAGGCTCGCCTACATGATAGGCAGAGACTTCACGAAGGACGGTTCTTTTCTGTGGGTGGACCATGACATCTTCGCACCATTGAGGTTCAAGGGGATTGACGAAAAGAGGGTTTTTGAGGTTAGGTTCTTGGGATATAAATCTCCGGGCGAAGGGCCCGTTTATCCGGAGAGCGTGGAGTTCCTTGACAACGGTAAAATCGTTGTTGAGCTAAAAACCCAGGTTGTTTCCTTTTCTCCATTTCTGCCCGATTCACTTTTTGATATAGAGGGCATCAGGCGGTCCACCCGCGAGATCAACAAGGGAAACCAACCCTTCAAGGAGCTCAGGTAGTCAGCAGCAGGATCGGGAAATAGATCAGCATCAGGACAAGGCCCAGGGGGACGCCCAGCCTGGCCCAGGCACTCGAGGGAATCTTGAGCCTGCCCGCTGCAATGATGTTGGGAATGTTTCCCGGGATGAGCATCCCGCCTGCGATCAATAGCCCCATCAAAAGCAAAGAAATTTGGTTAAGGGACATTTTGGGGCTAACCTCGGCAGCGGTCAGCGTTGCATTGTCTAACACGGCAGAGATCATATTGAGCCAATAGAGGCCCCACCCAGGCAGCCTGACCACGAAGGCATCCACGATGGGCATGAATCCTGTCCCAAGGAGCACCAGGGCCATGACAAAAAGATAGACCCTTCCTGCACGAAGAAAAACCCCTGAGAGTGCCTCTTTTGACGGGCCGTGGAGCGATCGGTCAGGAGAAACATGCCTGGCATGGAGAAAGTCTGCGAATATCCCCATAGCCAGGATTCCTTGGATGACAAACGGCCAAAGGAATTTCAGTAGAAACCAGAAATCTGCATGATAAGGCTCACCCTTTAATTTATATATCGTAATGGTGTTATAGAGTCTTTCCTCGCCTTATTCAGAGGAGTGTGATTATGAACTATCTGCCTTCTGTCTTAAACAATTTTGATAGATGGCAGACAAGCCGTAATACATCATTCTATGATAATAATAGCGAGCTGAGGGATGACAGTAATCGATCCAAACTGCGTTTATATGCCTGTATGATCTGTCCTCTGGAACGAGCTTTTCAAAGTCAGATATAATGTTTCCCACAATA
>Ga0315308_1002362_pt1 | contig 10745 bp, 10 predicted proteins | sample TDP3_MG_FD_203078 | JGI IMG/M metagenome (GOLD analysis project Ga0315308, IMG submission 203078) | Freshwater sediment microbial communities from Lake Towuti, South Sulawesi, Indonesia - TDP3 | ecosystem: Environmental > Aquatic > Freshwater > Lake > Sediment | place: Indonesia: South Sulawesi...
ATGGTTTTAGCTTGAAGATGAAACTTGAGACAAACATTGAGAAAATTGGAGTTGTGTTGACGAGAACCGTTGCATTTAGAATGGTTGTGTCTTTGACTGCAGATATGAAGAATATGAAATGCAAGCCAAGGAAAAAGCTGAGAATAATTAAATCCTTTATATTCTTTCGTAGGATGCCGTGGCTGAATGATTTTCTAAGAACAAGTGAAATTATGGCTAGTACTAGGCAAGCGATTATTAGACGCCAGAAAGCTATGGAGAACGCGTCTACGCTTTGGAGAAATCTTATGAAGATTGCTGCTGTTCCGAAGAGAATGCCGGCTATTATACCTTCTGTGAGAGCTAGCTTCCTAGTTCTTATAGGCATCTAGATACCTTTTTGATTTTTGAGTTTAGGATTACTTTTAGTCAAGTTTCGTTAATTGATAGTGACCTGATTAATATACCCTTAATCATGCAATAGTCTCAACTATTGAGGTGAATTTGAGAAGGATAGGGCGCTAAGGGAAGGACTTAACAGTGAAACTAGTCAGATATCGCGATAAGCAAAAAGAACGCTATGGTGTTTTGATAAATAATAGAATAGTATGCTTGCCTCGCCTAGCGAAACGTTTAAATGAAAAACTTCCGGAGCGATTAGAAGACTTTGTGGCTTTAAGCCCAAGAAATGTTGAAAACGCTGAACACTTGATTGAAAGAGCTAGAAAAGCAGACATTGAGCATGCTTCCTCGTTAGTTAGCGAAGTAAAATTGCTGGCTCCGGTTTCATGTCCACCTAAAATTGTTTGCTTGGGCTTAAACTATCGAGACCATGCCGCAGAACAAAATGCTACTATTCCAGATGAGCCAATAATTTTCCTGAAACCTCGCACGTCCATAATTGGGCCAAACGAAAGCATTGTTAAGCCAGACCTTGTTAAGAAGCTTGACTACGAAGCTGAATTAGCCATCGTTATCGGAAGAAAAGCCAAAAGTGTTCACGTTTCGGAAGCTAGATCATATATTTTTGGATACACGATCCTCAATGATGTTTCAGCTCGCGACATTCAATTTAAGGATAAGCAATGGACGAGAGGAAAAAGCTTCGATACTTTCGCTCCAATCGGGCCGTGCATAACAACTGTAAAACAGCTTCAGGACGCTTCTAACTTATCTATTCGCACATGGGTTAACGAAGAACTTCGCCAAAATTCAACAACAAAGAACATGGTTTTCAACGTTTATGAAACAGTACATCATTTAAGCCGTGTAATGACTTTAGAACCGCGCGATATTATCGCAACAGGTACTCCTGCTGGCGTCGGTTTTGCAATGAAGCCTCAACCTAAGTTTTTACAAGCTGGCGACATTGTTAGGATAGAAATTGAAAAGATCGGCTTCCTAGAAAACACGGTTGTTAAAGAAAAACAGTCTAAATGAGCTAAATTTCCTTCTCTTAGATCAACTATTTTTAATCAGATCTCTCTCGCAAGCTTCCTTTTTTTCATTAGGAGGCTGGAAATCTCCAGAAGTATATGTTCCAATTCCAAAAGAGATGGAAGATTGAGGATGGAATAATGTTTTGGCTTCTTGACATTATATACCCGAAGAGCAGCCCGGCCGGGAATCTTAGTAAGGCAGCTACGAAAGCCTCCAAGACGACTCCAGAATACTCGTAGTAACTTCTTGGAAAATGCCAAAGAACGGCAAAAAGCAAAGAGGTAGCCAAGAGTCCCTTGATTGTGCCACCAGTGGCGATCAGCCTCGTTTGTATATAGCCTCTCCAAACTATTTCTTCACCCAAGCCAACGATTGCAAAGAAAATGATTCCGTAAGCCAGCGAAGGTGAAAAACCAGTAAAGCCTCCGCCTGCCGAAGAAGCAACGAGTCCTTGAACCATGAACAGGATTGCGCTCAATACGAATCCTAGTGCAAGCATTCGCCCAGCATCCTTTCTGCTTATGCCAATGCTCTTAGGATTTTGCCCAGTTCTTTTCATGGCTACGAGTATAGGCAGCAAAGCCATATTGGTCAAGACTAACCTCCACAACACGTCGACTGCGTCAACAGAGAATGGTGGGCGTTTGTCAAGTTGGAACGTGGGTATGACAATTGTATGCGTCAAGACTCGCCACGCAGAAACCACCAGGGTTTCAGCCATAATTATTAGAAAAGCGAGAGTCGCCTCTCTTCTAGGATTTGCGATTGTTGTAGGTTTTGGATATATTTTCAAGACTTTGGACATTAGATAGACTACAGGAAGCCCAACCGCCAAGAGTACAAATTGAACTGTGACAGTGACCATACTTGGAAAAGACAAGCCAGCATCCACTTCTCTATTAACAGGCATAATCGACTCAGTACGTATATTAGACTTGCCTGCAGATTGCAGATATCGCTAATGGCTTTGTTGAGCGCGCCCTCGTAACCTCAATTTTCCTGTTTTGCATTAACGGAGCAGTGCTGTTTGCTGTAGGCTTAATTTTGCTGTTCATTGAAGAAGGTATACTATAGAATTTGATCAAGTGCACACTACTTTTTCTCGAATTGGTTCATTCTTAAAAGAGACAGATAATAAAATAGTCAGTTGTAAGGACTATTTTTCAACTGAAACTTTGCTTTCGCCTGCTTCTTTTTCAAGCCTTACTACGTGTTCAGCCTTTTCTGCAAAGGCCTCGCTGTGCGTAACTGCTATTATTTGTTCTATCGCCTTGAAACGAGAGATCGCCTCTGCTAGGCGGTCTATTGAGCCATCTTCTCTTCCAAGGCTTTCTGTTGGCTCATCAAGTAAAAGCATGCTTAAACCATGGCCTGTTCTAGACTGCATTATCAGCTGGCCTAGTCCCAGTCGGTATGCAAAAGCGAGCAATGTTCTTTCTCCGCCTGAGAGGTTCGAAACTTCTCTTTCCGCGCCGCTTTCGCTTTTGACATAGGGTGTGTAGGTCTCGTCAATCAAAAGGTTCAACAATGGACCCTCTGTGCCTACTAGGCTGTCAAGAATCTGCTGGACAAAGTTCGTTAGAACTTTTACAAATTCGCTTCTCAGTCTAGGTTGAATACTTCTGTAAGCATCACGTAGGCCACTGATGATTTCGACAATTTTTACTATTCTCTCCATGCGCTCAATTTTCTGCTGGGCTTGGTCGATTCTATCTTTTATCTCATCCAAGCGCTTAATCATGTCTTTCTTGCGGTTTTCCCTAGTTTTCAGCTCGGATTCCAGCAAATAATACTGCCTAAAGACTTGTTCTCTTCGAGTTCTCGCAGCTTCAAGTTCGGATATGTCAAACTTACTAATTTCTCTACGCACGCCTTCAAGCTGCTCAACTATTTTCTTCTCCAATCTTTGCTTTGCTTCAAAATCTTTTGAAAGCTCAGCCAATGCTTTGGATTCCTCATTTACGCGGGCTTCCAACTCATCAAATCGTGAAGTAAGCATTTGAAGGCTTGAAATGGCAACGTTTGCCTTGCTTTTTATTTTCTGCAGTTCTTCGATGTCTCGCTGAAGTTGATCTGTTGTTCTTTGTCGCTCATCATTTTCTTCTTGAATTCTTTGTATTAAGTTGTTTTTGTATTCCTGCATCAGTGGTTGCAGGCAAAGCGGGCAGCGATTCTCAGCGGACAATGAGGAAACCCTCTTATTGTCTGTTTGTATGCCCCTTACGGTTGCTTCTTGCTCGCCCTTGAGGCTGGAGATTTGATCGTCAAACGTTGTTAAAAGCTCTGTCAAGGTTTCAATGGGTTGACCTGGCAAGATCCCTATTTGTTTAAGCTCAGTTTTGTGCCCCTCCATTTGCTTTTCCATAGCGTCTAGGCGTTGCTTCAGATTTTCAGTGACGCTTTTCTTCTGTTCAATTTTCTCAGCCAAAGTGGCTGATGCATCTTCAACATTTGTCAGGTTTGCGAGTGTTTGCGCCTCTTTCCGCTTGAGCTCTTCAACTACGGTTTTTACTTCCTCCAGCTTTTTGAGCTTCGAATCAGCTTCCTCTAGGGCTTTTTTGGCTTCATTTAGTCTTTTCGCTGTGTCTTGCATTTGAATTTCGATAAGTGAGAATTCTTCAACTGCTTTGTTGTACTCTTTGTTCAGGTTTTCCATTCCAACTACATCGGGGTCTTTTTCATAGGCCCTTCTTTCTCCTTCGTATTCGCGCTGGTAGGCTGCAAGGTTGCTCCATGCTGTTTCGTAGTCTGATAGTCCAAACAATTCGTCTAGGCGTTTTTGCCTTTCCCTAGGCGCTGTGTTTAATAGTTCTTTCAAGTGTTCTTGTCTGACCCACACGATTTCACGAAAAAGCTCCTTATCCAAACCTGTTATGGCTTTAAGCTGTTCTGCTACTGCCTCGCTTTTCACGCTCGCTACTGGGTTTTCGTCTTCGAATAGTTTAAGTTCATCAAAGTCTTGGCTTATGCCTTTTTCGCGTCTCTTTAGTCCACGGGTTATTTTGTAGCTTTTTCCATTTTGAATGAATTGAACAAGGACTTTTCCGCTGTTTTCGTCTTCACGTAATAAGTAATCGTAGCTTCTGCCCACTGGGTCGCCGAACAATGCGAAGTCTATTGCGTATAGAATGCTTGATTTTCCGCAGCCTAAGCCGCCTACTAGACAGTTGAAGCCTCTTGCAAAGGGCACTGTCGATTTTACGTGGGAGCGAATATTTTCAGTCTGAACAATCTCAATCTTCATCTCAGAAGTTCCTCTAGGGTTTGTTTCACTTTTTCCTCTTGTTTTTTGGTTAGTGGTTCAATTAGACTCACAGCAATGTGAGCTATTTTCTCGGCTTCATCACGGCTGTGGCGTTCAGAGAAAATCTGCAAGAAGTATTCGAAGGCCTTCGTTTTCAAATCTTTGAATTCGCTTTCGAATATCGAGCGAACAATTTCCTCTGAAACTTCACTTTCACGTAGCAAAACAATGGGATGTACGAGCAACGCCTTTTCAGCAGCGCTCCTGATTTGGGAGACATCTACTTCTGCACGGCTTGCTTCCGCGGGTAAAACTCCCTTCAACACTGGAATAATTATTACTCCTTCCTCATCGGCTCCGTTAACAAGCTGAACAGCCAACTCTGTAATTTTCGCAGAAGTTAAACCAGTAAAATCCTGCTCCAAAACGACAAATCTGCGTGGAGATTCAAGCTCTACAAACTCAGGTGAAACCACGCCTTTTTCATCAACCTTAACATGGTAGAAGCCTTTTTGGATCTTAGCTTCATCGTAATTGATGGTTTCAGTGCATCCACTGTAGACTAGTAGCCCTGTTTTAAACTTCTCCTTATAGGGTGTGTGCACATGCCCAGCAGCGTAATAGTTGAAGCCTTCTGGTATAAGCTCTGGCGGTGCTTCAGCCTCCATGTATGGAGGTTTGACGCTTGGAAGATCCAAAGCCATGTGAAAAACGAAAATATTGAATAGCGCTGGGTCTGGTGCTGGTTTGTTTTGTTCCATAAAGGTTGGAAGCAGTTCTTCAGTTTTGCGTCTGGTCCTGAAGTTAGGCACTCCGTAAACATAGCAGCAGTCGTCCTTTCGCCAGCAGGCACCTTCGTGCCTAGGCAAGTGGTAAATTAGCCCAGCACTGTCCAATGGGTTCAGGATAGTGCCAGTCACAACGTTGGGTGCCGAATCATGCGAACCGTCAACAGTCAGAACCGGAATCCCAGCCTCACGTAAGCGGCTGAAGTTTTTGATGGCATTTTCCAGTGTAGAATTTGAAGGACGTGCTTGGTGGAACAAATCTCCAGCGATTATCATGAAGTCTGGTTTTAGCTCAATGGCTTTGTCGACTAATTCTTGAAAAGTCTTATCGAAGTCTTCGCGTCTAGCTTCTAAGCCGTATTGTGAATAGCCTAAATGCAAATCGGCAACATGAACAAAACTGAAAGTCTTCAAATGCCCTTTCCTTCCCGTAAATTGTTGACGCTTAGATTTAGTTAAAGTCATCTGCTTTAAGTATTTAACAACTCATAGTGTAAGCAATACCCTCTTTACAGAAAACGCGTGTGTGAAAGAGGCTAGAAAGAAGAGAAACACAGAACATATTACATTCTGAGTGAAACTTCCTAGATGGATGTTCTCTATGAGTGTGCCCAAACCGACTGAAATGACCATTCAAGATTTACTGCAGGGAGAGCTTAGGAAGAGAGGCGTGGCAATTATTCCTGAGTTTTCTGTTTCAACGCCGACTGGTCGTTTGATGCCTGATATGTTGTTGAAGAATGGTGCACAGTATGTTGTTGAGACGAAGTTGGGTGCAGAGGCTAAGCTATTAGATGCCATGATGAAGTTGTACCCCTAACAGAAGACTTACTCATCCTATAACTCAATGAGTATAAGCTCTTTATAATGTTCCGCACTCTACAATTACTTTGAAGGCTCTAACCATGAAAACAATCACTATCGAAAACAAAACTGCCAAAGAGCTACGTTCTCGCCTTCTAAAAGAGTTAGCCCTCTTTGAAGGAATCGAAAAACGCTTCCAAAAGAAATACAAAATGTCCCTAACCCAACTCGAAGAAAAAATAAAAATCGAAGGCGTCCCCACAGAAAAACACGAAATATGGGAGGACTCCATAGAATGGCGAAACGCCACAGAAGAAGCCACCAAACTCAGAGCCATACTGGCGGGATTCGCCACCAAATGAGCCTTTCCACACTTCTAGAGACTTCAAGAAAACTTCTCCTGTCCCCACTCGTTCTAGACATCGAATTCCTCGGAACAAAAGTCCGAGCACACCTACCCAACGGCTACACTCTCGACATCTACTACAACGCAACCCTCTAAAAATACAGCTACACTATCATCAAACATGACAAACGCATCATTGGATGGGACAACGTCCCACACCATAAACAAGTAAAGACCTATCCACACCACTTCTTCACGCCGAACGGCAAAATCACCCAATCAAAAATGAAAGGCAACCCAATGAAGGATATCGCCTCAATCCTAAAAGAAGCAAAGAAAATCCTAAAACTGTAATGCAAAGATAACGTGCTTATGAACTAGTAGTTTGTTAGTACATCGAAACAAAGCAATAGCTATGGGTATGCAAGTTATTAAATTGTAAATAGAACGTTGGTTTCCCAAAGGGAAGGGGAATTGACAACAGTTTCAGTGCGCATCCAAAAATCCCAAGCAGAGGAAATCGAACGCATCGCCTCAAAAAAGGGAATAGCAAATCCGTCATCATACGTGAACTACTCGCTGCAGCCCTACAAAACAAAAGAATCGAAGAAGCCCTAAACCAAGTTCAAGCCAGAAAAATCACAGTGTGGAAAGCAGCAGAAATAGCTGGCATCACATACAGAGAAATGCTAGAACTCCTAAAAAACCACAACATACCCTTCACGCTTTCAGAACAAGAACTGAGGCGGGAAATTGAAGAGATCACAGGCGAAAGCAATACAAACGCTCGACAGACTAACAGAAACCGTGTACATAAGCGCTGACCTCTACAAAACCGCAAGAAAAGAAATCGACAAACTTGGCTAAGCCATAATCTGCAATCCCACATCGAATTTTGATCAAACCATCTGTCTCGAACTATTCTACTAGCTCTTCAATCTTGGACGCATCTGGCTCAACTATACAGACTATCGACACGCTTCTTCCCTCTCCCGCAAACAAAGCCAAACCAAACGATCGATTAGCCTTTAAATAGACGGACCCAACAATAATGCGCGCACAATCACTTCCAAAAAGAAACATATAAACGATCATATAGCGTGTTAACAGCAAAAGGCGTGCTCTGCATGAAGTGCCAGAAATGCGAACAGGAGACTTTTCTACCTTTTAGATGCCCTTATTGTGGAGGCTATTTCTGCTCTGATCATCGCTTACCAGAGAACCATGAATGCCCACAAATACAATTGGCACGCACACCCATCACGGTTCAAAAACAGAAACCATACGAATACACGATTACCTATGCACCTTCCGAACCCACTCGGAGAAAAATATACTTCAGCAACAGAGAAATCAGACATTTAACCATAGCCGCAATACTTGTCGCAGGAATCGCATTATCAGTGGGAATCTATTCAGACATCTACGAGGAAATGGGAGGACCCATTATGTTGGCTGCATTTACATTGATTTTGACAGGTTCCTTTTTCATTCATGAGATAGCCCACAAAATAACCGCACAAAGAAGAGGGCTGTGGGCAGAGTTCAGGTTAACATTTATGGGTGCCATTCTAACGCTAATCTCGGTGGTTTCGCCGTTTTTCAAGATAATATCTCCAGGCGCGGTTATGATAAGTGGATCTGCGGACTTGAAAAATATGGGAAAAATATCTATTGCGGGGCCAGCCACAAACATTACTTTGTCAACGACGTTTTTGGCCGTTGCCTTTCTTCTGCCTCAAGGCAATTTAATATTCTTATTCGGCGCCGCCTTCAACGCTTGGATAGCCCTCTTCAACCTCATTCCTTTCGGGATACTTGACGGGTTCAAAGTTTTCATGTGGAACAAGAAAATTTGGGCTTTGGCTTTCGCGGCGAGTTTGATTCTTACGATAGTCTCTTACATGGCACTTTACAAATTCGTCTTTTGAAGCAAAAAAGAAACGCTCAATCGATTAGAGAAGCTCTATTGTTACGTGCACTTCTTCTGGAACACGAATCCGCATGATACGCCTCATAGCACGCTCTTCAGCATCAATATCAACAAGCCGCTTATGAATGCGCATCTCCCACTTGTCCCATGTCGCTGTTCCCTCACCACAGGGCGACTTCAAAACAGGAACCTTCAGCCTCTTAGTAGGCAACGGAACAGGACCAGTCATTCTGACGCCTGTTTTCTGGGCGATGACTTTCAGTTCCTCACATACTTCTTCAAGTTTTTTGTAGTCTGTGCTTGTTAAGCGTATTCGTGCCTTTCGTGCCATTCATTATCATTCCTAATGTATCGCCCATCGGATTCATTGCGTATTTACCTTAGACAATTGACCGCAAATAAAAACTTATCGAAACAAATAGCAATAATAAGTAGCACATTAGGACAATAATTGCGGGAAAAGGGGAAAGTTGAAGGTTAAAGGGATAATCTTAGACTTGGATGGCACGATTGTAGATTCAAAAGAAGCGTACCTAGAAGCAGCAAGAACCGCCTTTGCAGCAATGGGACAAGAAACAGTTAACATCAAATTAGTGACGGAAATCCCCAAGAGACTTGAACAGAACCTTCCAATAGACGACACAGTGAAAGGAATTGATCCACGGAAATTTCTAGAAATATATCTTAAAACCTATTATCAACTCACATCCGAAAAAACTAAACCAATACCGAACATTTTGGATACTGTTAGGAAACTTTCAGAAAGGGCAAAGCTGGCGTTAATCACTATGCGTTATGTTCCGAAAAAGGAAATCATTGAGGAATTGGAGAAATTCGGCTTAGCAAAATATTTCCAGTATGTAATAACAGCATTGGACACACATAGCCCGAAGCCTTCACCAGAAGCGGTAACGAAGTGCGCACAACAATTTGGCATTCAAACGTGCGAATGTGCAGTTGTGGGAGACTCTGTCGCAGATATAAAAGCTGGAAAAACAGCCGGAGCCAAAACAGTTGCGGTCTTATCTGGAATCTTCTCTCGTGAAGAATTGGAGAGGGAAAAACCAGATTTAATCCTTGAAAATGTCAACCAGCTCCCAGATCTTCTCACACGCGCGTTTTAGCTGTGCTCAAATCCTTTATCAAAAAACTTCGTTGATACAACGATGGGAGGTTGATAGAAAACAGCTCAATATGCTTATTGATAAATCACTCTCTACTTCTTCGTTATGGGCCTAACTGTCACGAGTTCACCGTTTTGAATTCCTAGGTAAATCTGCACCTTATCTGGAACTTGCACAATTCTCTTTTCTGAATCTACAATAGGTTCGACTTTGCACCGCATTTTCTTACCTGTAACAGTTTCAATCTCGACTTCCTTAATTTTTCCACCCCAACCTAACAGGGTCAATTCATCGATACGTACAGTTCCAGACCAAGACGCGTATAGCATGCCAAGATCCTCGACTTCTAATTGGTTTCGCTCTAGCTCGTTTGATATTAATTTTGGCTTGACTTCAGGATCCTGTTTTTTCCTAACTTCTTTTTTCACGTTTTCTTCTAAAGAACTCTGGGACGACTCTTTTGTTTTCCTGCCAATGCAAACCTCACGCTCTGTCTCGCGCAAAGCTAGATCATCTTTAAGGGGTGGAATATGAGGTTTCTCCGCTTGTTCAGAAACTTCTAGATTCTCAGTAGTCAATAAAATACATTTTACAAGCTTCGTGCATGTCATGCATTCGTTTGGAATTTCCTCACCTTTTGAACGTTGACTCATGTATCCAAAATGATGCGAGCAATGATCTGTCTCGGATAAAGGCTGTTGGGTTTCAGCTGCTCTTTTTGTGTTTTTCATAGTAGTCTCTCATTTGAAGAGATGTTGGATTCAGTTTTTATCTCTAGTGCATTCACGATAAGTATTCATCAGATAGAATGAAGAAATTAGGTGGATTTCTGCGCAGCCCAGTCAACCCTAGCTTTTTTGGTCACTATGTAGGCTTTTAAATCTTACATATACAGCATTCCTTCGAAAGCTAAGGCAATAATTTTCGTAGTTAAGCGAAAGTATGGCAGTTCGATACGCGTATCAGCTAGCGAAAGCCTAGCCGCTTGGATGCAGAGTCAAATAAAGCTTAAGACCGCGTTTGAGCAACAAAAGAAGCCTGAAACTATCTTCTAGTGTTACGAACCGAAGAATATTTCGTTAAAAAT
>Ga0315308_1002363_pt1 | contig 10745 bp, 13 predicted proteins | sample TDP3_MG_FD_203078 | JGI IMG/M metagenome (GOLD analysis project Ga0315308, IMG submission 203078) | Freshwater sediment microbial communities from Lake Towuti, South Sulawesi, Indonesia - TDP3 | ecosystem: Environmental > Aquatic > Freshwater > Lake > Sediment | place: Indonesia: South Sulawesi...
CTCATCTTCCTTCTGCACTCGAAGCGGAAGGAGCTCCTGGGGAAGGTGAAGGGCGCCAATGAGGAGACGACCACTGGCATCATGCGCCTGCGGTCGATGGCCCAGGAGGGAGCGCTGAGATTCCCTGTGATGTCTGTCAACGACGCCTACATGAAGTACCTCTTCGACAACAGATATGGCACTGGCCAGTCGACCATGGATGGCATCATGTCCTCCACGAACCTCACCATAGCGGGGAAGAACTTCGTGATTGCTGGGTATGGTTGGTGCGGCAGGGGAATAGCCATGCGAGCCAAGGGAATGGGAGCGGATGTTACGATCTGCGAGGTCGACCCGATAAGGGCGATAGAGGCGAAGCTGGACGGCTTCGCGGTCATGCCTATGGCCGAGGCTGCGAAGGAAGCGGACATCATCGTCTCCGCGACGGGCTGCAAGGACGTCGTTACTGCCAGCGACCTCAGGGTGGTCAAGGACGGCTGCGTCTTGGCAAATGCTGGGCACTTCGACAATGAGATATCCAAGGCCGCGCTCGAGAAAATGTCCAAGAAGCGCTCTCGGGTCAGGGAGTCCGTCGAGGAGTACCTCCTGAAGAACGACCGCAGGGTCTACCTTCTAGCGGACGGCAGGCTTGTGAACCTCGCCGCAGGCCAGGGCCATCCAGTCGAGATCATGGACATGAGTTTTTCCATCCAGGCGCTGTGCCTGGAGTACCTCGACCTCAGCGCGCAGACCCTGGAGCCGGACGTGTACGATGTTCCCGATCACATCGACGAGCTGGTGGCGAAGCTCAAGCTGGAGACGATGAGAGTCAGGATTGACAAGCTGTCTAAACAGCAGCAGGCGTATGTCAGGAACTGGAGAGAGGGAACCTAGTTTTCGTTGCAGGATGACCGAAACGATTACTTAAGACCAGCATCCTAATTTTCAAGAGCGCACTAGCCGATACGGTACACGAGAGTGAGGGGGTGCGCCGAAGCAATTTCCTGGGTGTTTATGGTCACACTGCTATTGACATCATCTACAGCTCGGAGCAGTTCCCTCAGGCGAACACCTGCGTTGAGCTGAAGGGCCGTCAGGAGCACTTCGGGGGGACGGGTGCGAATGTCGCGAGAATCGCCTCCACGCTCGACGTCAAGACCGCCCTCGCAAGCTATGTCGGAGACGATTTTCCGAAGCGATTCATGGACGCATTGCGAAAGAGCGGCGTGGACACGACAGATGTGATCAAGGTTAGAGGGGAGCGGACGCCGTTCATAATCATGGTTTCCGACAAGGATCACAATCAGATTGGGTTCGTCGACCAGGGCGCGATGAGGGAAGCGGAGAGGCTGCCTGTGCGCACTCACACCGTCGACAGTTCCAAGTTCGTGCACATCGGGACTGGTCGACCATCATATATGCTCAAGGTGGCGAAGCACGCCAGAAAGAAGAAAAGGACCGTGTGTTTCGATCCCGCGCAAGAGCTCTCATATGTCTACACTCCAGAGAGCTTCAGGGCGATTCTGGGGTATTGCGATGTGCTGTTTGTGAACTCATCGGAGCTCGAGCTTGCGAAGTCGTACCTCAACCTGAAGGAGGACGTCGAGCTGTTGTCCTATGTGAAGATGGTCGTCAACACTCGAGGCGGCGAGGGAAGCAGGATAGTCACCGAGGACGACGAAATCTTGGTGGGCACGATTCAGCCGGACAACGTGGTTGACACAACGGGTGCCGGCGACGGATTCAGAGCGGGCTTCTATGCGGGCCTGAGCAGATCGTTGTCGCTAGAAGAATGCGCGTGGGTGGGTGCATCGACCGCTTCATTCGTAGTGGAAGGTGTCGGCGCGCAGAGCACTATGCCCACCTGGGACATGGTTCAGAGGAGGGCAGCGCGCAGGAAGTGCGTCTGAGATTGCGCGTACAGGCCTGTGGCGAGGAGATCGAAGTGAACCTCGATTCGATTGATGTCTCGATGTGTGAGGATACGTCTCTTTCCGGCCGCGTCGGAGAGATTCGGCCAGCAATTTGGCAAATGATACTGCAACCCGAAAGCTTTATGACCGAACATCCCATTATACGGAACCGGTGAGGACCAGATGGCCGTGGGTTTTATACTCATAAGCACCGCGCCGGCAAAAGAGCACGAGGTCTACAACGAGCTCCTTAAAGTGAAGGAGGTAGTGGAGCTACATCCTCTCTTCGGTGAGTACGACCTGATTGCGAAGATCGAGGCAGAGGACTTCAACCTGCTCGGGCAGGTCGTTGTTGACAAGGTCCGCTCGATACCGGGCGTGATTGATACTAAGACCCTGACAGGAATCAAGTTCTAGACCATTGGTGAAGGGGGCGGATGAAATGGAACCAATAGAGTTCTTGACAGTGCTGATACTAGTCTTTGCGCTGTTCATGCTGCTGGCGGGCATATTCACAGCGTATTTCGGCAGCGGAAAGAGCAGGATGATCGGCGTCGTGCTTCTTGTCGTTGGACTGGTCGTAGGCATCGTGTGGGTCCTGCTGGGATATGGCACGATCGAGGTCGACCTGTCCGAAGTGATTTGGAACGCCTTCCTGTACATCGTGGCCGGCGTTCTAGGCGCCCTTGCCGCGATCGGCGTGTTCCTCGTCGCCATCATGAAATCATAGATACCAAACCTTTTTCTACAAACTACCCTTCTACCTTTTCTGATGAGTGTCCAGATTGTTCTCGGCAGCAAGAGTGACATGAAGGTGGCCGAGAAAGCAGTCGCCGTGCTCAAGGCGCTTGGCGTGAAGTACAGCCTCACGGTCGCAAGCGCCCACAGAACTCCTGAGCTGGTCGACAAGCTGGTTGCGGAGACCGATGCGGAAGTGTTCATCGCGATTGCTGGCCTGTCCGCGGCTCTCCCGGGCGCCATTGCTGCGAGGACGATCAAGCCGGTCATTGGCGTCCCGGTCAGTGGCGCTCTTAACCTCGATGCCATTCTGTCCGTCGTGCAGATGCCGCCGGGTGTGCCTGTCGCGGGCGTGGGTTTGGACAGAGGAGACAACGCGGCACTGCTCGCAGCCGAGATCATGGCACTCAAGGATGAGAAGATCCGGAATTCGCTCTCTGAATATCGCAAGAAGCTGAAGGACATGGTCGTCCAGGATTCAAAGGAAGTCGAGATCTAGATGTTCGATGCGGAGAAATTCATCGAGGACCAAGTCAAAAAGATGAAGGAAGAGGTCAAGGGCAAAGCCATCATCGCGGCTTCTGGCGGCGTGGACAGCACGGTTTGCGCTGCTCTCGTGAGCAGAGCGATCGGCGACCGTTTGCTCGCGGTGTATGTCGACACTGGCTTCATGAGAAAAGGCGAAACAGAGAGCGTGGACAAGATGCTCAAGCGCCTTGGCGTCAACCATGTTGTCGTCGACGCGAGCGATGAGTACTTCGCGGCACTCAAAGGCGTCACAGACCCCGAGGATAAAAGGAAGATCATCGGTGAGAAGTTCATCAGAATCTTCGAACGAGAAGCCAAGAAGTTCGGCACTGAGTACGTAGTGCAGGGAACCATTGCACCAGACTGGATCGAGAGTGGTGGCGGCCTGAGGGACACGATCAAGTCGCATCACAATGTTGGCGGATTGCCGGCCGAAATGAACGTCAAGCTTGTGGAGCCATTGAGGGATCTCTACAAGGATGAGGTGCGGAAAGTCGCTCGTGTCCTCAAGATTGAGGTCGCAGAGAAGCAACCGTTCCCTGGGCCAGCAATGGCAATAAGGGTGATGGGTGAAGCAACTCGCGAGGCGGTTGGGGTCGCAAGGGAGGCGTGCGCAATCGTGGAAGAGGAGATCGAGAAGGCCGCTGCGGAAGGCAAGATGAAGCTGCCGTGGCAGTACTTCGCAGTCCTCCTGCCCGTGAAGAGCGTCGGCGTTCAGGGCGACATAAGAGCTTACGGATACACAATCGCGGTGAGAGCCGTCGACTCGGTCGACGCGATGACCGCTGTCTACTCCAAGATACCTCACGAGGTCCTCGAGAAGATCTCGATCAAGATCACGAACAAGATGAAGGACAAGGTCAACCGGGTGGTGTACGACATTACGAACAAGCCCCCGGCGACAATCGAGTGGGAATGAAACAACCTTCGATTGCTGGAGGGCAAATTCTTGCCAGGCTTATATAGGATTTCACCAGGAATCAGCATTGCTGGCTGAGTCGTATTCGGCTTTCATCTGAAGCATGATATCCTCGTCTCAGCAGAGGCTTTATATTCAGGGGCTGTTCCACGGACCATGCGCATCTTGGTCGTTGACAACGGTGGTCAGTGGACGCACAGAGAGTGGAGAGTCCTCAGAGATCTGGGCGTGGAGACTGAGATCATCCCGAACAGGACACCGCTTGACAAGATCAGGGCTGACGGGCTCGTCCTCTCGGGCGGGGCGCCTCGGGTTGGGCTGAACATCGAGGCCATGGGCCTCTGCGGGGAGTACATCGACAGATCGGGCCTGCCAATCCTTGGCATATGCGCAGGCCACCAGTTCATGGCGACGCACCTCAGGGGAGAGGCCGGCCCTTCGAAGGTGCCCGAGTTCGGCAAGATGCTGATCACTGTCGACGATGAAGACGACTTGTTCAAGGGCCTGCCAGACACTTTCGTGGCTTGGGAGTCTCACAATGACGAGGTCACCAAGCTCCCTCCCGATTTCGTTGCTCTTGCTCATTCAGACAGCTGCCAGGTTCAGGCGATGAAGCACAAGGCCAGGCCGCTCTACGGCCTGCAATTCCATCCTGAGGTCGAGCACACGGACAACGGGTACGAGATGTTTCAGGCCTTCATCGACATCTGTCAGGCGCGTCGGAAGGGGCAGGCCGATGGACCCTGAGCAGCTGGACCTCCTCAGGGAGGCGCTCAGCATCCAACAGCGAAAGGAGGAGCTCGAGCGAGCGATTGGGCGCGCAGTTCGTCGGAAGAATCTCGACTTCAAGGTCTATATTCAGGTTGTCGGCGAGCTGAGGGAGAAGGCCCGAGAGAACGGCATCGGATTGGACGAGATGGCGAGGCGACTACTTGACAATCAGAACAAACGTCCCGAGCAGGATGATGAGCAAGACCACGCCCAGGGCAAGCATTAGCAGCGCGAGGTTCCTGTTCGAGCCGAAGGCTATTGGCAACGGTCCGATCAGCACGAGTCCTCCGTATTGAGCCTTCCTATCTGGCTCACCTTTCGCTTCTGTGATGAGCGTTTTCGTCCTGGTGCTCTCAGCCTCAGAAGAGCTTATTGCCAGCATCATGAAGCCGATGATGAAGCTGAGCAGTATGAGCACTGTTCCTAGCAGGAAGACGGCACTAGAGCCGGTGAAGACAGGGAATATCACGACCAGAGAGACCTCGGCCTCTCCTGTCGCAACTGCCTCGCCTATGAGGCAAGCGCCTGCGACGAACAGTGCGACAGGGACCCACATCCTGAGCAACAAGCGTCCGCACCTCTAATCTGGGAAGCCCAGGGAATAGCAACGCTCCAATGCTATTTAATCCTGCCAGGATGCACACGCTATCTGAGAACCCTTTTATCCAGCCCTCGCAATCTGGGATGGGGGACGGTTTGGTCACTCTCAAGGACCACATGGTTCAGATACTGAAGTCCAGGGACTTCTCCGTCGAGGAGAGGGAAGGATATCTCTTCGGCAAGAGAGACGACGTCTCCGTCGTGGTCATGGCCGCAAGTGATCTCCTCCTGGAGGATGTCCAGGACTTTATCAGGAACGTTAGAGAGTTCCCCGGACGAAAAGTCGTCGCATCTTTGGGCAGGGTTGACGAGAGCGTTCAATCCTTCTTGCAGAGAAATGGCGTGCACTACTGGGGCCGTGAGGAGATAGAGCATGAGCTCGGCAACTTGCAGCTCGAGACGGTTGCCAACACCAAGGGAAGGAGCCTGATAGACGAGATCATCTCCGATGAGCTGCCCCAGAAGCTCGTCGAGCCACCAGAGCAGGCCATTCCCGTCATCGTCGAAAGCGCTGAGGAAAGGACCGAGCGCATCGTCAGGCCCAATTTCACTCTTGAAGATGTGAAGTACCTCGCTCGACATGAGATACAAGGATACAAGTACGAACTGGAGCTTGTGCCGCACTATCTCTTTCATTTTGTGCTCAGCTTGGAGGATGGTCGTCAGAAGGCCGGCATCGCGGCCGTCAACGCGCTGACGAGCCATGTGGAGACCTGGCGATGGGGGTTCGAACTCGTCGATTCGATTGAGCTACCACACTCGAAGAGAGAGCCGAAGATCGACCATGAGAAGGCGAGACAGATTGCTCAGAACATGGTGGCTAAGGAGTACAAGTCGCACATCGAGACTGTGAAGGATTTCGGCCACTCTGAGATAATCGAGAGGAAAAGGACTGGCAAGGACACAGTGACGATCGAACCGAAGGGACTTGTCTATCTGCCGGTGTGGTGTGTCGAGGGGACGCGCGGGGCTATGATCGTCAACTCGTCGAGCGGCAAGATCATCAGCGAGCACCTGCACGGAGGCGACAACGCGGCGGAGACTAGGTTAGGTTGAGCTTCTGGAGTCGCTCCGTTATTCCATGCCAATGCGTGCCCTTCCAGTAGACCTTCGCGCACTTGGAGCATTTCCAGAACTGGTCGTTGTTGTTGAATGCACCCTCAGGAACGAGAGCCTTCGCCTGCTCCTTGGGCAGGTCGACGAGCTCTCCATTGCAGACTGAACATCTGATCATGTTATCATTCTTCTTGAGGCCGTATCGTGTCGACACCGCCTTGAGCTGAGAGTCGAGGTTCTCCTCTTCGATCAGCAGCGCACCAGCTTCCTTGGCGAGTTCTCGGTCCCTTGTCAGGATGAATCTGTTCTCCGCGCGGGCGAGCTGCGCAATGGCAACATCGTCCATGTTCTTGTCATAAACTGTGTCGTAGCCCATTATCCTCAGCCATCGGGCGAGCGATCCTAGCATATGGTCTGCCACGAACTTCGGCCCGCTCGCACCCTCAGTCACTTGACCACCTCGTATCGGAGCAGCACCCCATTTCCGAGAGCTTGTGCGGATTTCAGCCTGAGCGCGACGATCTCCTTCTCTGAACCGGCTCCACGACCGCCTGCTGGCGTCGGAGATCTCTCTCCTCCGATGACCATGCTCCCGATGAAGATGTTGACTTCGTCCGCTATGCCGGATCGCAGGAACGACCAGATCACCTTCGACCCACCTTCGACGAGAAGTGTCCTCATTCCCCTTCTCTCAAGAATCTCCATCAACCTCTCGAGGTTGACCTCCTTCTTTCCGCATCTTATGGCCTCGGCGTTCAGGAAGGCCTTCTCGCAAGTCTCGTTCGTTACGACGATCGTCCTCGATGCACCGTCGAGAACGTTTGCGTTTCTTGGCGTCCTCCCGTCCGAGTCGAGAACGATTCTTATCGGGTGTCTGGGATGCTTGACGTACTTCTCTTTGACTGTGAGCTTCGGATTGTCGGAGATAATCGTCTCAACTCCAACTAGGATAGCATCAGACGCGCTTCTGAGCTTGTGGACTCTCCTCTTGTCCTCTTCGTTGGAGATCTGAGTTTGTCGCCTCGTCTTCAGTGCGATTTTGCCGTCTGCGGACATTGCGCAGTTTATCACGACTTTCAAGGCCACGGGAATTAACATGGTGGAACTTGATAAGAAGCTTTTGGATTCAAGAGGCCAGTGCATTCTGGTTAAGGAGTTCGAAGGTCCATGGCGACCTCTCACAAAGACTCCATTTTGAGCCCGGCCAGCATCATTGCGAGTGCCTCGGTTATCTCCCAAGTCTTATAAGCGAACTATCTTATTTGGGCACCGATGGTGGGCAGAAACGACGTGCGGATCCACGAGTTCAAACGAATCGATATGAAAGGCGCGACCATAATCGACGGCTTTCCAAGCGTTGGTCTGGTCAGCTCGATTGCCGCTAACTACCTGATCAAGGTCTTGGACATGGAGCACATTGGAATCATGGACTCTGTCCACTTTCCGACGGTCTCGCTTATCAGGGACGCGAAGCCTTTGAGCCCGGTCAGGATATACGCGGGTCGCAAGGAGAGGAGCGGAGACCAGATTGTCACGTTCATATCGGAATTCCAAGCGCCGCCGAACCTGATCAAACCGATCTCCTATACGCTCGTGGACTGGGCAGAGGAGCAGCGCTGCAAGATGATCGTCTCCCCTGAGGGCTTGGTTGTCGATCCGGAGCTGAGGGACAGTGCCGAGATCTCGGACGTTGTCTTCGGCATTGCGAGCACGCAACGCGGCCGCGAGTTGCTGAAGGAGCACGGCATCCAGTCATTCGAGGAGGGCGTCATCTCTGGCGTGGCGGGCGTGCTGCTCAACGAGGGCAGAAAGCGCGACTTCGACGTCCTGACGTTGCTCGCGGAGGCGCATCCTGATTTCCCAGACGCGAAGGCCGCTGCGCTTGTGCTCGAAGCGATTGACGATATCCTGCTCGGAATTGATTTCGATGCGAAGCCCTTGTTCGAAGAGGCCAAGAGGATTGAGGAGCACATCAAGGAGATTCAGAAACAGGCGGTGACAAAGAGGGAGGACAAGGGAGCCCCCAGGCCGAGCATGTATGGCTAGACCGTGCTAATCTCGATTAGCTTCTCGAGCTTTGTCGTGCGGAACTTCTTGCCCAGAAATCTCTCTATGACAATGATGTTCGTCTCCGCATGTGGGGTCATCTCCTCAGCGAGTATCCTCGATCCGCCGGCTGCGAGAGCCATATAGGGGAGTATCTGGTCGAGCATGTGTTCGTCGACCGTCGCTCCTGACCTCAGTGTCTCAAGCAGGTCCATTGCGCATCTCTCGCCGAGCGTCTCCGACCTGATTCCCCTGGCTCCGAGAGCTGATTCAGCGATGATTGTGTTCTCGCACCTGGCTGCGAGAACAATGCCAGCTCCGGTGCTGTGGCCCTTTCGGAGGTCGGCATCTATGACCACTTCCCTGAAGTCCAGGAGCTTCTTCAGCGCTGAGTGCTTCATCCTTGAGATAACATGGTCAGGAAGATTCTGCGCATAGGCGATGCCCTCAATGCCAAGCACCTTTCCTCGAGCGCCAAGCTCGACCGGCAGCAGCTTTGCTGTCGGGGACACCTCGGCTCTGACCTCGCCACCGCCCTCGGGGTAGAATCCTCGGGAGACCAGACTGAGGTCACATGCGGGACCAAATCTAGCCAGGATCGGCAAGTGGACCATTTTCATGAAATCGATCGGGGGAGACCATTTCACATCTGTTCCCCCCTTCACGGTCATGGCAACTCGCGCCTTCGACAGGACTGCAGGTATCAGGCAACTCTGGATCACGAGGGAAATGCTCCCCGCGGTCCCGACATCGAAGTCAAACTCGCCACCTGTAAGAAGGCCCGGCCTGAAGACTATCTCCTTCGAGCCTGCGAACAGGCAATCTACGTCGGCATCACACAGCTGCGCGACTGCCTCGATGCTTGTGACATGTTGAGGCGAGAGCCCTGGGTTCGGCCTGCCAGCGCGTATGTTGGTGATTCTCATGGCCTGGCCAGTTACGGCCGAGAGCGAGATCGAGGTCCTGAGAATCTGGCCTCCGCCCTCCCCGATGGATCCATCTATCTCGATCATCCGGACCTGGCCTTCTTCCCCGTTCTCTTTCCGACGATTGTCGAGACGAAGAAAACCATCATCAGAACGACTGCGATGCCAATCAGAGCAGCTGCGAAGTACAGCAGCCAAGCAGGCGCCTCCTCTTCGCCCGTCATCACGATGATCGCGAGGCCAAGGCTTTCAGCGATGAAGGCGCCAAACCCGAGAGCAAACGAGTAAAGCCCCATCGTGGCGCCGTAGCACTCAGCGTCAGAGGAATCCGCCATCAATGCCAGAGCAGACGGCACAAAGGCCCCCGCACCCAACCCCATGATCCCAAGAGGGATCATCCCCATCAGATGGAACTTGATGCCATCATCCGTGACCTCGAAAGCGGATTCCGGGAAGAGCAAGAGCATGACGATTATGCCGAGGATGCTGAGGACGCCGTAGGCCATGACTGGGATTCTGCCCACGATGTCGGAGACCTTTCCCCAGAATGGCTGCAACAGTCCGAGGGCAACTCCTGCTGCCGCGAACATGATTCCTATGGTCGAGCCTTCGACTTCCGCGTTCAACAATATGATCGGCAGATAGGTGATTGCGATTCCGAGCAATGTTGCGATTATCAGCCAGATTGGAAACATCAATCTGACTTCTCTCACCTTGAACACCCGCCTCAGCTCGGTGAAACCGCCCATGTATTCTGACCTTGGTTTCATCTTCTCGCTCTTCACCAGGGTGTAGAGCATCACGGCTGAGATCGCAAGCAGAGCTGCGATGATGAGGAATCCAACGCGCTCGTCCAAGAACTCAACAAGGAATCCACCTACAACTGCGCCGATGATGTATCCCAGGAACGTTGAGTAGTCGAACCAGCCCATCTGCCTGCCTCGGTCACAGGCATCTGCATGATCTGCAATCATCGCGATTGCCGGCGCCACTGTGGCAGCCGCGCCGATGCCATGGATTCCGTGCAGGGTCGTAAGATACCAGATGTTGTCCCAGAGAGCGTAAGCAGCGACAACGATGGCGGCCAAAGTCGTGCCCGCAACAATGATCGGCTTTCTTCCTGTTCGATCGCTCAGTATTCCGAAGTAGTTGGCTGTCACCATCTCGGCGAGAGGATACGGGACCGCAATGATTGCCACGTTGAGAAGACCTCTGTCTCCCATGACATAGGCCGAGATCAGAAGCAACAGTGCTCCAAAGGCTGTTCTT
>Ga0315308_1002364_pt1 | contig 10745 bp, 6 predicted proteins | sample TDP3_MG_FD_203078 | JGI IMG/M metagenome (GOLD analysis project Ga0315308, IMG submission 203078) | Freshwater sediment microbial communities from Lake Towuti, South Sulawesi, Indonesia - TDP3 | ecosystem: Environmental > Aquatic > Freshwater > Lake > Sediment | place: Indonesia: South Sulawesi...
GATTCTAACACAAATATCAATGTTTGGGAATGTTCACTTTCTTGTTCCCAATGTACACTTTTTGCGTTCCCGAAAGTACACTTTCTAAGTTACGTATCAAAAATAGAAAAAACACTTGACAAAATTTATTAATTTAAATATAATTATAGTTTGGGAAAAATAAAAAGATAGGGTCGAAGACAGTAGGCCTCCGCTTCGGCGGGTTAAATTTTGCCTACCGAGATCAGATAAGTGCAAAATAAAACTTCTCTGTCTGGGGGAAGTTTTTTTATCGCCCGAAAAGGCGAGTTTTTTTCTTAATTTTTCTAAGTTTGGGGGAAGGAATGGCACGAAAAGAGAAGGAAGTTTTTGTGAACGAACTTACTGATAGACTAAAGACGAATAATAATTTTATCTTGACTGATTATAAGGGATTGAATGTGGAAGAAATGACCGATCTGAGGAACAAGATGCGCGAAATAGGTTGCGAATTCAAAGTGGTAAAAAATACTCTGGCTCGCCTGGCTATGAAGAATCTCAATTTGGAGAACTTAATAGAGTACCTCAAGGGACCGACTGCTATTGCTGTTGAAAAAACGGATATTATCGCTGCCACAAAAACTCTTGTAGATTTTTCTCGCCAGCACCAGAATTTAAAAATTAAGGCAGGTTTTTTAGGGGGCCATGTTATACCTGCCCAGGAGGTGGAATCTTTAGCTAAGTTACCTTCGAGAGAAATACTCCTTGCCCAATTATGTCAGGGTCTTCAGGGACCTATCGTTAGGTTTTGTGGAGTACTTCAGGGGGTAGTGAGGAATTTAATTTTTGTCTTAAGTGCGATTAGCAAGAAGAGAACGGAAAGTTAATCTATAAGGAGGATAAAAGATGGCAACTGGAAAAAGTAAAGACGAGATTATCCAGACAATTGAAAAAATGAGCGTGCTTGAATTGTCTGAGTTGGTAAAGGCTCTGGAAAAGAAGTTCGGAGTTAGCGCTGCCTCTTTAGTTCCGCTCGGGACTCCGGTTGTAGCTCAAGCGGAAGCTTCTAAGGCTGAGGAGAAGACTGAATTCAGTGTTATTTTGACAAAACCCGGTGATAAGAAGATTCAGGTAATAAAGGTGGTGCGTGAGCTTACTGGCTTAGGACTGAAAGAGGCCAAAGACCTGGTAGATAATCCACCGAAGCCATTGAAGGAAGGAGTGGATAAGACTTTGGCAGAAGAAATCAAAAATAAGTTAAAGGAAGTTGGAGCAGAAATAGAAATTAAATAAGATTGAGTCTTACTTATTCTAATTTGAAATTACAAAATTAGGGGGTGGATCGATTTGGCAAAGAAAATAGATTTTGCACGGATTCCCTCAATTATGAGTATTCCTAATCTCATCGAGGTACAAAAAACTTCCTTTGAAGAATTTTTGCAGAAGTATGTGCCACCTGAAAAGAGGAAAAAACAGGGTCTGCAAGCGGCTTTTTTGGATATTTTCCCTATTGTGAATGTTGACCAAACTCTATCTTTGGAATTTGTGGAGTACATCCTGGAAGAACCCAAATATGATAAAATGGAAGCGATAGATAAGGACACAACGTATTCTATGCCATTAAAGATAAGAGTAAGATTGAAAATTGAGAAAGGAGCTCGGAAAAAGCCAATCATTAAAGAACAATCAGTCTACCTCTGCAATCTTCCTTGTATGACTGATACAGGGACTTTCATTATTAATGGTGCCGAGCGGGTCGTCGTTAATCAATTGCACCGCTCGCCTGGAGTCATCTTTGAAGAAGACCAGGAACCCGGGACCAAAAAGATAAAGATATCATCTTATGGTAAAAGGCTCTATGTGGCGAGTATTATACCATATCGGGGAGCCTGGGTAGAGTTTGAATTCGATAACAATAATGCACTTTTTGTTAAGATTGATAAAAAGAGAAAACTTCCCACGAGTGTGCTGTTGAAGGCATTGGGTTTGGAAACTAACCAGCAAATTTTGCACATGTTCTATAATACGGAGGTTATTGAATTAAACACAGATAACTTACATAATACAGAAAAAATTATCTCCTCCTTATCGGGGAAGATATTTGCTTCTGATATAATTGACAAAAAGACCGGAGAGATATTAGCGGAGGCTAATGAGCAGATTAATCCGGAGTTGGCAAAGAGAATAATGAAGGCAGAAATTGGCAAGGTTGAAGTCCTGAAATTTGATCCCACTATTAATGATATAACTATTCATGAAACGTTAAAAAGGGACAAGATTAAATCGCAGGCTCAAGCAATACTGGACATATTTCGCAGGCTCCGCGCACAGGAATATATTACGGAAGAGTCGGCAACAGCGTTCTTTGATACCTTGTTGTTCAAGGGCATTAAAAAATACGATTTATCTAAAGTTGGACGCTATAAAATAAATAGGAAGCTGTCCCCTGTATTGGAGAAGATGAGGTCTGAATTACCCACTGGACTACAGGAGGCCATTTGTCGCAGCAGCTACTATTTTGGAAATAGGGACAGCAAGAAATTAGAAATTCCCCTAGAGACAAAGAGAACCCTATGTCTGCAGGACATTTTGGCCACAATTAAGTATCTTATAGATTTAAATAATGGAACTGGTGGAGAAATAGACGATATCGACCATTTGGGGAATCGCCGTGTCCGTTCGGTAGGTGAGCTTTTGGAGAACCAGATAAGAATTGGACTTTCCCATATGGCGCGCCTGGTTAGAGAAAGAATGAATATGCAAAGTAATGAAACAATAACTCCTCGGGATATAATCAATACTGCTCCAGTGGTGGGAGTTATTCGGAAATTTTTCGGCACCAGTCAACTATCTCAATTTATGGACCAGACAAACCCTCTGGCTGAACTCACTCATAAGAGGAGACTTTCTGCGTTGGGACCTGGAGGGTTGAATCGCAAAAGGGCTGGTTTTGAAGTGCGCGATGTTCACCACTCTCATTATGGTCGGATTTGCCCCATTGAGACCCCTGAAGGTCCAAACATAGGTTTGATTACCAGTCTATCACTTTACGCGCGAATCAATAAGTACGGACTTATTGAAACACCATACCGTAAAGTAGTTAAGGGAAAAGTGACCGACCAGATTGAGTATCTCACTGCCGACCGAGAGGATGAGTATGTAATTGCTCAGGCAAACGCTCCTATAGATGAAGAAGGTAAATTTAAAAAAGACCTGATAGCCACTCGGTGTCGAGGAGATTTTTCTCTGGTTTCACCAAAAGAGATAGATTTTATGGACATTTCACCGAAACAGCTTGTGGGTGCCTCGGCGGGGTTAATTCCCTTTTTAGAACACGATGATGCTAATCGTGCTTTGATGGGTTCCAATATGCAAAGGCAGGCGGTTCCTCTTCTTACCTGTGAGGAGCCACTGGTGGCCACAGGCATTGAGGAAGCTGTAGCCCGGGATTCGGGAGTGGTGGTGACTGCTCGGCGGGCTGGTCGCGTGGAGAGCGTGAGTGCAGACCAAGTTATAGTTTGGTGTGAAGAAGAGGACAAAAGTCAAGAGGGCCCCATGGATATTTACTATTTGAAAAAGTATAAGCGGAGTAACCAGGATACATGTGTGAATCAGATTCCGATTGTTAAGGTAGGCGACCATGTCAGGAAAGGTGAAGTAATTGCCGATGGACCGGCTACCTGTCAAGGGGAACTTGCTTTGGGCAGAAATGTTCTGGTGGCTTTTATGTCCTGGGGTGGATACAATTTTGAAGATGCAATCTTAATTAGTGAAAGGCTGGTTAAGGATGACATTTTCACTTCAATTCATATTCAAGAATTTGAAGTTGATGCTCGTGATTTAACAATAGGTTCAGAAGAGATAACACGAGATATTCCCAATGTGGGAGAAGAGGCCCTGAAGAATCTGGATGAGAACGGTATAGTTCATATGGGAGCGTTTGTCTATCCTGGGGACATCCTTGTGGGGAAGGTTACTCCCAAGGGCGAAACCAGGGCTACTCCGGAAGAGAGGTTACTAAGGGTGATTTTTGGAAAGAAAGCAGAGGAAGTTCAAGATGCTTCGCTGAGGGTTCCACCAGGAGTAGAGGGTAAGGTCTTGGATGTCCAGATTTTTACCCGTAAGGGGAAAATTTCGAAGGAACGAGAGTTAAAAATTTTGAAGGAAATTGATCAGAAATATAGTAAATTGATTTCTGATTTGAGGCAAAAGAGAAAAAAGGCACTTGCCAGTGCGAAGAAGTTAAGTAAGGAAGAGAGAGAGAAAATAAATAAATTAGTTGAATTCCAAATAGAAGAGCTGAAGAAGAATAAAAGGAAAGCCCAGGAGAGTCTCCGTCAAGGTGATGACCTCCCGGTTACAGTTAACAAGGTTGTGAAAGTTTTTGTAGTAAGTAAAAGGAAGATTTCTGCAGGGGATAAGTTGGCGGGCCGGCATGGGAATAAAGGCGTCGTGGCACGCATTTTATCTGTTGAGGATATGCCTTATTTGCCCGATGGGACTCCGGTGGATATAGTGTTGAACCCTTTGTCCATTCCCTCCCGTATGAATGTGGGACAAATCCTGGAGGCAGAACTGGGCTGGGCTGCTCATCAGTTGGGCATGCAGATGATTTCACCCATCTTCGATGGAGCGAGGGAAAAAGATATAAGAGCTAGGTTGAAGGAAGTAGGACTTCCTGAAGACGGTAAAATTACCCTTTACGATGGTCTGACAGGTGAGCCTATAGAGGAGAAAGTTACGGTGGGATATATGTATATTATGAAACTGGCACATTTGGTAGAGGATAAAATTCATGCTCGTTCTATAGGTCCCTACTCACTCATTACTCGACAGCCCTTGGGTGGGAAAGCACAGTTTGGTGGTCAGAGGTTTGGGGAGATGGAAGTCTGGGCAGTAGAGGGATACGGTGCGGCTTATACTTTAAAGGAATTTTTGACCATGAAAAGCGATGATGTCACCGGCCGCACCAAAATGTATGAGGCAATTGTAAAAGGAGAACCGATAGAGGAAGCAGGAGTGCCTGAATCGTTTAAAGTACTGGTAAAGGAGCTTCAGGCTTTAGGTCTGAATGTGGAACTCCAAAAATAAAAAGCAAATTCTTAATTCCGATTTTAGAGGTGAGGCAAATTGGTTAAGAAAGCGAGAATAAAAAAACTTAGAGAAAAATTAGACTATACTGATTTTAAGTCCGTCCAGTTACGTTTAGCTTCTCCGGAACAGATAAGAGGCTGGTCTTATGGTGAAGTTAAGAAGCCAGAAACGATTAACTACCGCACTTTCAAGCCAGAGTGGGATGGTCTATTTTGTGAGAGAATTTTTGGGCCAGTTAAGGATTATGAATGTAGCTGTGGGAAATATAAGTGGTCCAAACATAAAGGAATTATCTGCGACCGTTGTGGAGTTGAAGTTACAGAGTCTAAAGTGAGAAGGGAAAGAATGGGTCATATAGAATTGGCGGTGCCGGTTGCACATATCTGGTTTTTGAGAAAGCCCCCTTCTCGAATTGGGATGCTTTTAAATATGAAGCTGGGGGATTTGGAAAGAGTTATCTATTATGCTGCTTATGCTGTAATCGACCCAGGGAAAGTGCCAGGCTTATTTAAAAAACAGCTTCTTTCACAGGAAGAATATGAGAGATACAAAACAGAACATGGGGAGAAGGCGTTTAAGGCAGAAATAGGAGCATCGGCAATAAAGACTTTGCTTAAAGAAGTAGATTTGGTGAAGATGTCTGAGGAGTTGAGAGCGAGAATAAAGGAGGAGATAGCCCAAACTACCAGGACAAGGATGGTGAAGCAGCTCAGGATAATCGATGGCTTTATTAAATCAGGAAACAAACCGGAGTGGATGGTCCTCGACTGCATTCCGGTGATTCCGCCAGACCTTAGACCGTTAGTTCCTTTAGAAGGGGGAAGGTTTGCTTCTTCCGATTTGAACGATTTATACAGGAGAATAATTAATCGCAATAACAGGTTAAAACATATCGAAAATCTCAAAGCCCCAGCAGTGATGATTCATTCTGAGAAGCGCTTGCTTCAAGAAGCTGTGGACGCTCTATTTGAAAACGGAGCCAGAGGTAAGACAGTCAATGGTCCCGGCAATCGGCCGTTGAAATCTCTATCAGATATTCTGAAAGGGAAACAGGGGCGCTTCCGCCAAAATTTACTTGGGAAGAGGGTCGATTATTCTGGTCGCTCTGTTATCGTCGTGGGTCCCCATCTGAAGATACACCAGTGTGGCCTGCCGAAAGAGATGGCCCTGGAATTATTCAAGCCTTTTATCTTAAACGAGTTAATCGCTCAGGGACATGTGACGACTTTGAAGAGCGCTAAAAAGGAGCTGGAAAAGCGGACCCCGGTGGTTTTCGATATTCTGGAAAAAGTGATTCGTGACCATTCTGTTCTACTTAATAGAGCCCCTACCCTCCATCGGTTAGGAATTCAGGCTTTTCAACCAGTTTTGGTCGAAGGCAAAGCAATCCAATTACATCCTTTGGTTTGCGCAGCGTTCAATGCAGATTTCGACGGTGACCAAATGGCAGTGCATGTGCCATTATCTCCCGAGGCTTGCATGGAAGCAAAGGTGCTCATGTCTGCAGCAAATAATATCCTTTCCCCTGCTAATGGACAATCAATTGTAACGCCTACACAGGACATAGTCTTAGGGTGCTGTTATTTGACTAAAGAGAAGAAAGGGGTAAAAGGAGAAGGACGAATCTTTGCCAGTGTAGACGAAGTTACAGTAGCTTACGAGGAGGGTGAAGTTGACCTTCATGCCCGGATAAAAGTGAGAGGAATTAATAAAATTAGAGAACGGGACGACTGGGAGAAAGAAGATTTCATTAACCCTGACAGGTGGGAAGACTATACAACTGTGGGTAGAATTCTCTTCAACCAGGTCATTCCTGAGGAACTTCGGTTTGTCAATACAGTAATTGATAAGAAAACTTTGGCGGATTTAATCCAGAAGTGTTTCCACCAACTCGGCAATTATAGAACTTTGACTTTGCTCGATGAAATAAAAGCATTGGGCTTTAAATATGTTACTAAATCCGGAATTACCATCTCTGTTGACGATATGAGAACGCCTCAGATAAAGGAACATTTATTGGAATTGGCTAGAGCTCAGGTGAAGAAGATTGAATTAAATTATAGGCAGGGTTTAATTACTGAGGCGGAGAGGTATAATAATATTATTGATATCTGGACCAGCGTCACCAATAGAATAGCGGACACCATGTTTATGGAGTTGAAAAACCAGGGGCTGGAGGTAGCTAAGAAAGGGACTCCTAAGTTCAATTCCATATATCTCATGGCTGAATCTGGAGCACGGGGTTCTGTTCAGCAGATTAGACAACTCGCCGGTATGCGAGGATTAATGGCAAGGCCCGAAAAGAGAGTTACTGGCAAAGTAGGGGAAATTATAGAATCTCCGATTGAATCTAACTTTAGGGAGGGACTGACTGTTTTGGAATACTTCATATCTACACACGGGGGACGCAAGGGCTTAGCCGATACAGCACTGAAGACCGCGGATGCTGGATACCTTACTAGGAGACTCATCGATGTTGCCCATAATATTGTAATTGTTGAGGAAGATTGTGGCACAATGAATGGCGTCCGCGTGAGTGAATTAAAAGAGGGCGATGAGATTATCGAATCTTTAAGTGAGCGGATTGTAGGGCGTATAAGCATTGATAGGATGGCCCATCCTTTAACCGATGAGGTCGTTGTAGAAGCAGGGGAGATAATCACTCCGGAGATAGCTAAGAAGATTCAGGAATCGGAGATCGAACGGATTAGAATTCGTTCAGTTTTAACCTGTGAGTCCATAAATGGCATTTGCTCTAAGTGTTACGGTGTAGATTTGACTACGGGAAAGCTGGCTGAAATTGGCTTAGCTGTGGGGATCGTGGCAGCACAATCTATTGGCGAACCCGGGACACAGCTAACTCTTAGGACCTTTCATATTGGAGGGACCGCTACAGGACCTGTTAAGAAGTCATCGGTGGTAGCTAAAGATGACGGAGTACTTAAGTACCATAACATTCGCACAATAAAGGATAAACAGGAACAGCTGATTGTGGTGAGTCGTAATGGCGAAATAAGTGTTAAATCTTTAAAGGGACAAAGTAAAGAGCAGTATCAATTGGTTCCTTATGGTGCGCGCTTGAAAGTTAAAGAAAATAGTAAAATCAAAAAGGGAGAGTTGTTGGCAGAGTGGGATCCTTATTCCATGCCGATTATTTCTGAAGTTTCTGGCAGGGTTAGAGTGGAAGATATTATTGATGGCGTAAGTCTGCACGAGGAGATAAACCGAAACACAGGTTTAAAGGAAAGGGTAATTATTCCCTACCGCTCTGAGAAACTCAGACCCAGGATAGAAGTCGTGGATAAGAATCGAAAAAAATTGGGGAATTACCTTTTGCCTGTGGATACACACATTGTAGTTGAAGACGGAGCAGAAGTTTCTCAAGGAGATGTTTTAGCCAAGATTCCCCAGGTCGATTACAAGCCGCGTGATATCACTGGTGGACTGCCAAGAATCTCTGATCTATTTGAAGCCAGAAATCCCAAGAATAGTGCCGTTATCTCTGAAATTAGTGGCCTGGTAAAACTGGGGACTACTAAGAAGGGAGCATTTAAAGTGACTGTTGTCCCTGATGTAGGGGAGTCTAAGGAATATCCGATACCACCAGACCGCCATCTGGTTGTTTATGAGGGAGACAGAGTAGCCGAGGCGGCTCCTTTAACCGATGGCCCAGTTAACCCCCGTGACATCCTCAGAGTAAAAGGAGATAAGGAGGTTCAGGAATATCTGGTTAATGAGATACAAGAAGTATATCGGTTGCAGGGAGTGAGAATTAATGATAAACACATTGAAACTATTGTTCGCCAGATGCTGTCCAATGTGCGCATCGAAGATAGCGGTGATAGCAGCTTTCTTGTGGGAGAGACAGTTAAGAAAGCTAAAGTTATAGAAGAAAATAAGAAGATTAGGGCTAAGCGTAAGAAACCCGTTCAGTACCGTCCAATTCTTTTAGGTATAACTAAAGCTGCTCTCTCCAGTGATAGCTTTATTTCTGCTGCCAGTTTTCAGGAGACAACACGGGTGTTGACAAATGCCAGTCTCTCTGGCGAGAGCGATAGTTTGCAAGGATTGAAAGAAAATGTCATAATAGGAAGGTTAATTCCTGCAGGGACAGGAATGTCTAACTATCAGAAGTTGCTGGAAGAGTGAAACCATCGGTTGAGTCCTTCCGAAAGGAAGGGCTTTATGAGTTATTGTTTACATAAAGGGGGCGAAACGCGGAACGAAAGATGCCTACAATTAGTCAGTTAATAAGAAAAGGTAGAAGAAAGGCTAAAAGGAAAGAGAAGACACCCGCCTTAGGCGGGTGTTCTCAAAAGAGAGGGGTCTGTATTCGTGTTTATACTACGACACCCAAGAAGCCCAATTCAGCACTCCGAAAAGTGGCCAGGGTAAAACTGAGTAACGGCATGGAAGTGACTGCTTATATACCCGGGATAGGACATAATTTGCAAGAGCATTCCATAGTTTTAATTCGCGGCGGAAGAGTGAAGGATTTGCCAGGGGTCCGTTACCATGTAGTGCGGGGTACCTTAGATACTGCTGGGGTAACCGATAGGAAAAAGGGGCGCTCTCGATACGGTTCAAAGAGAGTAAAAACAGTAGCACAGCCGACAGCGTAGGGGCGACCCTTGTGGTCGCCCGATTGTTGTCTTCGCAAACTATTTTTCAAATCTGGGGTATTATAAATTTGGAATTTGTAATTTGAAATTTACTTCCGCTTTAGCGGAAGTAGGAGGTTAAGTCCTTGCCAAGAAAAGGAAAAGTAAGAAGGAGAGAAATAGAATCAGATTATATTTACAACAGTTCAATTATGGCTAAATTTATAAATAAAATAATGTTAAAGGGAAAAAAGAGAGTGGCTGAACAGATTGTTTACCTGGCTTTAGAGACTGCGGGAAAGAAACTCAATCTTTCCCCCATGGAAGCATTCAATAAAGCTGTAGGTAATGTGAAGCCTGTCTTGGAAGTAAAAGCAAGAAGGGTTGGTGGAGCCACCTACCAGGTTCCGGTTGAGGTAAGATCGGACCGGGCGGTCGACTTAGCAATGCGTTGGATAATCCAGTTTGCCAGAATACGAAAGGGCAAGCCTATGTCCGAAAAACTGGCTGAGGAGATAGTTGCGGCTGCAAATAATGAAGGCTTGGCAGTGAAGAAAAGGGAAGACCTTCACAAAATGGCTGAAGCCAATCGTGCTTTTGCTCACTATCGCTGGTAAAAAAGGGGACAGGCTACTTTTTCCCTTAAACTCTTAAGGCTATGTTTGATTATGGCAAGAGATTTTTTATTAGAAAAAGTGAGGAATATTGGAATTGTTGCCCATATTGATGCTGGCAAAACTACAACTACTGAAAGGATTCTATATTATACTGGAAAGATTTATAAGATGGGCGAAGTGCACGAAGGTACGGCAACAATGGACTGGATGGAGCAGGAACAGGAGAGAGGTATTACAATTACTTCGGCAGCCACTACTTGCCACTGGCGGGATTGCCGGATAAATATTATTGATACTCCTGGACATGTCGATTTCACTGTAGAAGTGGAAAGGTCTTTGAGAGTACTGGATGGATGCGTAGTGGTTTTCTGTGGGGTGGAGGGAGTTGAGCCCCAGTCAGAGACAGTTTGGCGACAGGCAGATAGGTATGGTGTTCCCCGTATAACTTTTGTCAATAAGATGGACCGCGTGGGGA
>Ga0315308_1002366_pt1 | contig 10741 bp, 10 predicted proteins | sample TDP3_MG_FD_203078 | JGI IMG/M metagenome (GOLD analysis project Ga0315308, IMG submission 203078) | Freshwater sediment microbial communities from Lake Towuti, South Sulawesi, Indonesia - TDP3 | ecosystem: Environmental > Aquatic > Freshwater > Lake > Sediment | place: Indonesia: South Sulawesi...
TGGGAATAAAATAGGCCCCATTTTCACTCACGTATATTATAATCCCCTCGGCTCTCTCGGAAGGATTGAACACATCAATCCAAATTTCCAAATGATACCAACCTGGTTCGCTTATCGTAATATTGGTCAATAGAAATGGGTTGATCCTTCCTTCAGTGAAATCGAAATAAATATAGTGAACGGTAGTGTTCCCAGGTGAAATCTTTATTTCTTTTGCTACTACATGCATGGAATTTTCAGGTGCACTGATCGGGGAAGACAGAGAAAACATCGACAGCAGTAACAATGTCAGAAGACAAATCCGTACTGTGCCTTTTATCATTGCATTCGTACCTATTATCTAACCAGAAGAACACCCATAAAAACCTTACCGCATGCCTTTTCCATTGCATGAGAGGTTTAAACTGTGGGAGGATGCTTGATCTGATGGGGGTTTCAAAGACTGCAAAAGCCATACACTAATATTTAGTGAAGAAACAGATCTGCGACGGAATCAATAACGAGATTCATTTTCTAACAACTGGTTGATTTGGTCTAGCCTATCGGTTTTCAAAGTGGAAGTTGTAGTATTGAGACATAAAGTTTTAATTTTCCAATTCGAATCAAAACCCCAACCGGGAAGGTTATCAATCTTGGTTACTTTGTATCTTGATAAAATTTTTAATCCCAAAAGCGTCGCTATAGTCGGCGCAAGCGACGAAGAGGGCACAGTAGGATATGCGCTAATGAAAAATTTTACGCAACTACCTTTTGGAGGCAAAGTCTACCCAGTCAATATTCGAAAAACGGAAATTTTGGGCTTCAAGGCTTGTCAAACTGTAGAGCAAGTTCCGGAACCAATTGACCTTGCGGTAATCGCTACTCCGGCCAAAACCGTTCCAGAAGTGGTGGAACAATGCGGAAAAGCAGGAATAAAAGGAATAATCATAATCTCCGCCGGCTTCAAGGAGATCGGCCTCGAAGGCAAGGCCCTAGAAGAAAGAATAATTGATATTAAAAAGAAATATGGCTTGCGCATCATTGGGCCTAACTGTTTAGGTATTATCCGACCAAGCATCCATCTCAACGCAACATTCATTAGCAAAACGCCAAAACCAGGAAACATAGCCTTCATCAGTCAAAGCGGAGCATTGGGTTCTGCAATCCTTGACTGGGCTATACACGAAAACATAGGTTTTAGCAACTTCGTCTCAGTAGGGTCAATGATAGATGTGGACTTCGGCGACCTCATAGACTATTTTGGTACTGATCCGAAGACAAGAAGCATTCTAATGTATGTTGAAGGCTTAACAGACGCAAGAAAATTCATGAGTGCGGCAAGACATTTTGCAAGAACAAAACCAATAATTGTCGTGAAGGCCGGGAAATTCAGTGAAAGTGCAGAGGCAGCCGCATCTCACACGGGGTCGCTCACCGGCGAGGATATGGTATATGATAAAGCATTCAAACGCGCCGGAATAGTGCGAGTAGATGAAATCGCAGACCTATTTAACTGCGCCGAAGTTTTGGGAATGCAGCCCTTACCAAGAGGACCACATCTTGCGATAATCACCAATGCTGGCGGTCCAGGAGTAATGGCAACGGATGCGCTAATAGCAAAAGGCGGAAAACTTGCTAAACTAAGTCAAAAGACGATAGAGACGCTTAACAGCATATTGCCCCATTACTGGAGCAGAGGCAACCCAATTGATATTCTGGGAGACGCCAAAGCTGACAGATACAAGGCAGTCGTCGAAGCCTGTCTAAACGATGAAAACGTCGATGGAATACTCGTAATTTATACTCCTCAAGCTGTAGCGGAACCCGTTGAGGTTGCTAAAAGCATTGTGGAACTGTGCAACGTGAGAGGTTATCGAAACAAGACGATCTTGACTTCCTTCATGGGTTTTGGAGCCGTGGAAGAGGCGAATCGCGTCTTTAACAAAAACAATATCCCAACATATACCACTCCAGAACAAGCGATCAAAACGTACCTTTACATGTACCAGTACAAAAGTAACCTTGAACTGCTCTATGAAACACCTGAAGAATTACCAGTGGGTGTTGTTCCTCCGAAACGTCCGTTCATGGTCATAATGAGAAGTGTTGCCATGAAAAACCGTGAAATTCTGAATGAAGCAGAGGCCAAAACCCTCTTGGAATATTACGATTTTCCCGTCGCAAGAACGAAAATTGCGCGAACAGAGGACGAAGCCGCCCTTCTAGCCGGGCAAATAGGCTATCCAGTCGTGGTTAAGATCCTGTCTCCTCAAATTGTCCACAAAACTGATGCCGGAGGGGTGGTCTTGGACATAACCAGCGAGACTGAACTTCGAGAAGCATTTAAACGCATCATGCAGAGTGCTAGAGAGTACAACCCGAATGCGGAAATTCTAGGCGCTACGGTCCAGCCCATGATAAAGAAACGAGGCTATGAAGTCATCATTGGAGCAAAAGCGGATCCACTGTTCGGTCCAGTAATACTATTCGGAATGGGCGGCGTTGGCGTAGAATTATTCAAAGACTTTGCCATTGGAATCCCACCGTTAAATCAAACCCTAGCTAGAAGGATGATGGAAGAAACCAAGGTTTACCAACTTCTGAAAGGCTACAGAAACGTTCCGCCAGCGAACATCAAGCTTCTCGAAGAGATAATGGTGCGTTTCAGTCAGATGCTTGTTGACTTTCCACAACTTAAGGAAGTTGACATTAACCCGTTATTCATAAACGAAAAAGAAGCTTTTGCTATTGACGCTCGCATTGTGATCGATAAGAAACGCGTATTCTCAAAGCTTGAACCTCACCAGCACTTAGTGATAACTCCGTACCCGAAGAAGTACGAAACCATGTGGAAACTTCGAGACAGTAGAACAGTAATATTAAGACCCATAAAACCAGAAGACGAACCACTATGGCTAGAAATGTTTCAAAACTTCTCAGAGGAATCCATACGCTACAGATTCTTCCAGATAATCAAAGACACACCACATGAAGTAAGAGTACGCTACTGCAACATCGACTACGATAGAGAAATGGCCATCGTGGCGGAACTGAATGAAAATGGGCATAGAAAAATTCTAGGAGTAACCAGGCTCATCGTCGAACCAGGCAGAAAAAGCGGCGAAATAGCCTTTATCGTAGCAGACCCATGGCAAGGCTTAGGATTGGGAACGAAAATGCTGGATTACACAATTGAGATCGCGAAGGATATGGGAGTTGAAACAATTTACGGCATAATGCTTTCTGACAATTACAGGGCTATAAATCTGATGAAGAAGATGGGGTTTACAATCAAATACTTGGACGACGGCACAGTGCATGGAACGCTCAACTTGAAAGAAGAGGAGCAAGGGGTTCGGTTTGAAGAAAAGGAAAGTGCAGAAGAACCGCAAACACAACCGCAGTCAGAACAAAAACAAACAGAAGCAACTAAGGCGTAATTAGGGATAGATTTGCAAAAAATCTAGGCATTCTCCACAAGCTACTACATGTTCTCTTCTGGCAAGCTATACACAAGTTGGCTGTCGCGCTCGCCAACAACCGCAACTTTACCAAAAATCCTCATGGCGACTAGATGTTTCACAAGTTTCGACTTTTCCATGCTCGTTGCCTTTGACAGCTCATCTACAGTCGATGGACCATGATCCTTGATCACCTTAAGTATAAGGTTCCTTTCTCTGGTACGTTCTTGCAGTTCTTTCACCTTTTCTGGATCCAGCCTAGGCTTTTCAGACAAAGCTTTCACTCCTGCAGAAGACTTAATCCAATATCAAGTCATATATAAGAATAATTGCGAGCGGAAATCAATGTAAACCATTCAATCAAACATGAAAATACATACAATTATATTTTCGAACCGTGAAATAATTAGGGCGGCGAAATTCTTGAGAAGAAGTTTGTCTGAAGTCAAGTTTGAAGAATTGAAGGACAAAAGCTTCGAATTAATTCGCGTAGTCGAACTGCTGTGCGAAGTTTGTCAGAAACCATTGGGCGCAAAAGAGAAGTTTTCTAGAGAAATTCAAATTTCAAGTAAAGAAGATTACCAGAACTTTCTTCGTAGGGCAACAGTTCATGACCGTGTCGAAGTTGATTTTGAAAGCGGTAAGATCTACTTATATGATCACGACTTTCCAGGAGATATCCACCCCGAATGTATAGAGAAACTATAGTCTAATTCGCACGCTTATATTTGATGGGTGCAATGGCGACCAGTAGATTGCTGCTTCACCGCAGATGAGAAAAACCGATCCCCTGTAGTGGATTCCCTCACTTTTGAAAAGGTTAATTATGCTTATGCGATATTCGATAAGGGTGGATCCATAGAGGAGTGCATATGAATGGAAAAACCCATTAGAAGTCTAATAAAAGCAATTTCTTGGAGAATTGTGGCAACTTTAACAACAATACTTTTGGTGTTTGCATTCACTGGGAATTTGGTCTTAAGTGGTAGTGTTGGCTTTCTAGAACTTTCACTGAAAATCCTTATCTATTACGTGCATGAACGAGTCTGGAACATGTCAAGTTTTGGTAGAGAACGAAAGTGAAATAATAGGTGAAATAGCGTATGCACGCGACGATTCTGATGCTCATCCACATTAGTTCCTAACAAGGACTTTCCCTGCAACTCTGCATTTCAGATAATCTTCTTAACAGTCATTTTACAAAATGGTTGTCTTTAGAGAAGAGCCCCTCTATAATTAATCGAACCTGGACAGCCTAAGCATCTATTGTTTATATAAAAGGTACAGTTGCTACAGTCTTTTTCGCAGGGTGTGATTTTCTTTTTATCCAAAATAGGTCTTAAAGGTACAACAAAATCCCGAATCGGGGTTATGAAAAGATTAAACTCCATTTCTTTTATAATCGGGTCGGGTCTTAGATAGGAGTCCACACACGACATTATAGATCTTATATTTTCACCTATCAAAAGAATAGTCAGGTTGTATCTTCCAGATGTCAGAAAGCTGTTGAGGTAAAGAGGACATTTATTTAGCAAATTCAGAACGTGTTCAGTGTTGGCTGTAACTATATCAATTCTCGCAAGAAATAGTTGAGCTTTCTTGACATCGGCCCCGATTAGATACGTCAATACCCCTGTTTCCTTAAGCTTCTGCATCCTTGCACTTACTGCCGGTTGCGAAATTCCCAAGCATTCTCCAATATGAATTTGTGAAGTCTCAGGATTTTTAGATAGTAAATGTAAGATCTTTTTATCAACGTCGTCGATGACCTTTGTCAAGGTCTTTCACCCCCTAAAATATTCTATCCGCTATATATAAGCTAGTAAAAGATGATTATTGATTCTTTATAAACCTTGGTGGACTTTCGCTTATAATCTATAAAGGAAATGTTTATAATCAATTCTTTACTAATTAAAGTAATAGATTATTTGGAGATGAGAAAAATGGTCGAGGCTGAGTCGTGGGAAAATGCATGTTGCCGTTGTGGTAGCGATGTTCAAGTTAATCTATACCCCGGAAAGAGAGCATGTCACGTAACTTGTGGCCCTTGCCTGTACCCGGAAGACTGGTCTAAATGCAGTTCCTGCGAAATTGTCGGACACTGTATGTATGCTTTAGCTTATCTGAAAAGTCTAAAACCTAATGGCATAAGGAAGGGGTGCTACTTCAAGGATCAGCTCACTGGAGAAGAGACACTGTATCATACTCTGGAGTTTGTAAATGCGCAACAGCATCTCGCAAATGCGTCTGGGGAAAATAAATACCTGGAAGAATTGAAAAAGACTAACTTAAGGAGTGTTTGCCTTCACAGATAGCTTTCGCGTAATAATTACCGCGCAGTTCAGCTAGAGTGAAGATCGACTAGATCCAGCGGTGACTCGTTAGCTTGATATGAATAACCGTAGATTCGGTGCGCTTTAAATGAGTCTATAAAGGTACTGTTTGTTTTTCTCTCCCGCTTCGCTTACTAAGCCGTTTCTTCTGAGAGCTATCAAATGCTGCACTATTCGGTTCGTTTGTAGATCAGTTAACTGCGAAAGCTCCTCCACTGTTAGTGGCCCCTTTTCTTTCATGGCTTCCATTATCATGTGTCGCTCAATTTCGTCTTGCATTATCGAATCTACAGCTTTTTGATATTTTTCTTCGTCAATCTCCACTTTTATTTTCGATCTTCCAGTTACCCATCGTAGCCTGAATGATTTGAAAGCCTGGACTGTTGCATCGGTTTTTCTTTTTAACTTTTCTTTTTCAGTCATTTTCTCACCTATTTCGGATTTTGAATAACTCTAAAGGGGCTCGGTCCTAACTGTTTTACTTGTTCCGCCATCTCTCTGACGAGGGCTGCAAATTTTCCTCCTTCGCTTGCTGAAACCCATTCCAGTTTTACTCGTCCCGGTTCGATTCCTATACTCTGCACTGCTTTCATTATGTGAGTGAACCTTTTCTCCATCATGTAGTTTCCCTTTTGATAATGGCAATCGCCTGGGTGGCAGCCAGCGATTATTACTCCATCAGCTCCAGCTCTCAGAGCTTCGAGAACAAATGTTGGGTCTATTCTTCCTGTACACATTACGCGGACTATCCTTATGTTGGTTGGGTATTGGAAACGACTTGTGCCAGCTAGGTCTGCGCCTGCGTAAGAACACCAATTGCAGCAGTAAGCCACAATCACTGGTTCAAATTCACTCTCGCCCGCTTTTTCTTCTTCGAAAATGTCTTTAACCATTTAAGACGCAACCTCCTTCATGCTTTCAGGCATTAAAAGCGCTTTGACCTGTGCCAAAACCTGATAGTCTTTATAGTGTCGCATGGTTATTGCTTGACTTGGGCATTCTGCGGCGCATGTGCCGCATCCCCTGCATAGTATCTCGCGGATTTTTGATTTTCCATTTTCAATTTTTGGTGCTCCATATGGGCATATTTCTTCGCATAGTCCACATCCAACACATAGGTCTTCATTTACAACGGATGTTATGGCCTCTGCCCTGACCTTTCTGTTGCCCATTGGAATTGACGCCCTTGCTGATGCTGCTTCGCCTGCAATTATGCTTTCAGAAACATCCTTTGGTCCTGAAACTGCGCCAGCGATGAAAATTCCATCCACGTTTGTATCCACTGGTCTAAGCTTTAAGTGGGCTTCCATTAGAAAGCCATCGGTGCCTATGGGAACCTTTAGCATTCTTGCAAGTAATACTTCATCTTTATTTGGGATTAGTGGTGTAGAAAGCACAACCCAATCTGCTAGAAACTTAACTTCAAGTCCAGCTAAAGCGTCAAAAGCCGATATTTGAAGCTTGCCTTCTGGTGTTTGAATTATTTCTGGCTGAACCTCTTCTATGTGCCTCACAAATCTAACCTCAAGGTCTCTGGCTCTCTTGTAGAAATCTTCATACTCCTTGTAAACTCTCAGGTCTCCGAAGAGTACGACAACGTCAGTTTTTGGAGATTTTTCCTTTACGAGTATGGCATTTTTTATGGCGTTCATGCAGCATATCCTTGAGCAGTATGGCCATCCTTCTTCTTTGCGAGCCCTCAAAATTCTTCTTAAAAGGTCGGCCGTGTCCGACTTCGGGAACGCCTCAAGTTCGGAAGGTCGAATTTCTCCTTTTCTTGCACCTACGCACTGTATCATTACGATTCTTTCTGGATCGCCGATTTTCTCCGTCCTCAACATTTCATCCAATTCTCGTTGCGTTACCACATGGTCGTATACGCCATACTGGTAGAGTCCTTTTGGCGGTGTATAACTAGACGCGCCAGACGCAACGATAATTGTGCCTACATTTATTTCCTTATCTCCATCAGGATTAGTTAGAATGACATTGAAGTTTCCAATGTATCCTAAAACGTCTTTTGTGGTGGTCGAAGTCATAAGCTCGATGTTTTTATGAGATTTTACAGCCTCTATCAACGGCTCCACAACTTCTGATGAATCAACCAATGTTGGGTATAACTTATAGAGTTTTGAAGTTATTCCTCCCAGTTCTTTCCCCTTCTCAATCAAATACACTTTGAAGCCTTGATTTGCCATGGAAAGTGCTGCTGTCATCCCAGCGACACCAGCTCCGATGACAAGCGAAACATCTTTAACTTCAACCTCTGGTTCAGTTTGAGGCTCAAGCGAAGTAGCCCTTGCAACAGACATCCTAACCAGATCTTTGGCTTTTTGTGTTGCTTTTTCTGGTTCGTGCATGTGCACCCAGCTGCACTGGTCTCGGATGTTCGCCATCTCAAAAAGGTACGGGTTTACCCCCGATTCTTTGCATTTTGCTCTAAATAATGGCTCGTGCGTTCGTGGGGTACACGAAGCGACAACAACTCTGTTTAGATTATGTTCTTTTATCGCTTTCTCCATTGCTGCCAATCCTGCTTCCGAGCAGGTGTAAAGATTGTTTTCAGCGTAGGCAACGTTCGGCAACGTCTTAGAGTACTCCGTCACCTCGGGAACGTTGACTACTCCGCCGATGTTAACTCCACAATGACAAATGAAAACTCCAACACGTGGTTTTTCGCTCATCTACGCCGCCTCCTTACTTAACAAAACTTCGGTCACTCGCGCGGCTGTGGCACTCCCTTGAGTTATCGAGTCGGGGATGTCTCCGGTTTTTGGGCCTAAACAATAACCAGAAGCAAAAATTCCTGGGACAGTTGTGTCAAGAGGTTTTTTCACAGGGTCTTCCGGCTTCAAGAAGCCATAGTTGTCTAATTCTATATCTAGTATTTTGGCCAATTCTTTCATTTCCTCTCGGGGGATTAAGGCTGGGCATAACACAACCAAGTCGAACGAGACCTTCTGAACGGTTCGGGTGATTGGGTCTTCAAACGAGATTATGAGATTCTTTGTAGTTGGGTCTTCTGACAATTCTCCGGGGTTGCTTCGTATGAACTCTATTCCAAATTCAGATTTCGCTCTGTTTACGAATTCTTGAAATCCCTTGCCGAAGGCCCGCATGTCTATGTAGAAAATTGTGACCAGAGAATTTGGTTCATGTTCCTTTATTAAAACAGCGTCTTTAACTGCATACTTACAGCAAATGCTTGAACAGTAGGAGTGGTTAATCCATTCTCTTCTATCGCGGGAACCGACACACTGTATGAAGGCTATGCTTCTAGGTATTTTTCCATCGGCAGGCCTTATTAAGTGTCCACCAGTGGGGCCAGATGCGCATAATAACCGTTCTAGCTCCATTGCTGTTATAACATTATTGAATTGTTTATATCCATATTGTGGAATGATGGATGGGTCAAACATGTCGAAGCCTGTAGCGACAACTAAGGCTCCTACGTCTAACTCAATTTCTTCGGGAAGTTGTTCTCTGTTCACCGCTTTGGCTGGACAAACTTTCTCACAGAGACCACATTCCAGACAGCTTTCTTTATCTATAACCATTATTCTTGGGACAGCTTGTGGAAAAGGCATGTAAATTGCCTTTCTTACGCCCATTTTTTCGTCAAACTCGTTGGGTACTTCTGTTGGGCACTTTTCGGAACAGATTCCACATCCATTGCACTTTGTTTCGTCAACGTACCTAGGCTTTTTGAGAACTTTGACTTTAAAGTTGCCAACAGAACCTTTTACCTCTTTAACTTCTGAATACGTTAGCAAATGGACATTTGGGTGGTGCGCACATTCTATCATTTTAGGTGCTAGAATACACATGGAGCAGTCCATCGTTGGGAATGTCTTGTCTAGTTGTGCCATCCTGCCGCCGATGCTTGGGGTTTTCTCAACTAAATATACTTTGAAGCCTCTGCTTGCAAGGTCCATGGATGCTTGTATGCCAGCAATCCCTGCGCCAATAACCATAACTGCCTTTTGCATTTTCACTTCGCCTCCTTTATGTTAGGAATTTCTGTTATTGGTATTCTGTGGCCTTTAATTTCCCAATCTTCGAGTTTCATACCCATTGCTATTCTGAGTAATTCTGCAAAATGTAGCACCGGTAGATTGTATTCTTCTTTCAGATGTCTTTTAATTTCTAGTTGTCCCATGTCCAGTTCAATGTAACAGAATGGGCATACCGTGACTATACAATCAACACCCGCAGCTTTCATGGAATCTAGTTTCTGCTTAGCAACATGTAAGGCAACATCATCGTTAACTCCGCGCAGTGGACCTCCACAGCAAGCCTCTTTCCTTCCATAGGGAATTGATTTCGCGCCGGTTGCTTCCACAAGTTCATCTAATGCGGTGACACCCATCCACTGCCCAAAATGTATCCTTTTAGGTTTTGTCAAATGGCAGCCTGGTTGCACCGCAACGCGAAGGCCATTGAATGGGGCTGTGACAGCATTCTTGACTTTTTCTAAACCTACATCTTCATACAATACGTCACTAAAGATTTTCACGTTTGTTTTTCCTTTGAATTTTAGACCGACATCTGCAAGAATTTTGTTTACTTTTTCCTTAGTTTCCTTCTGTTCTTTCAAAATTATATTTGTCATTAGAAGTGATTCATAACAGTCGTTACATAAAGCTAATACGTCAAGCCCCATTTGCTCGGCGATGCAGAGATTTCTGGCGGCCAATGCAAGCCAACTTATGTAATCAACGGATTGTATGCTGAAGGGTGCACAGCAGTTTGCGCCTTCCATTTCTACAAGCTCTACACCGAGTTGAGAGGCGATTTTTCGGACAGAATTTTCATAGTTTGGCTCCCTTGCTGGTATTAGACAACCTAAGAAGAAAGCGTATTTCATGTGCTTCACGAACCCCTGTAGATTAGCTTATCAAAGGATGTTCTTCTCAGTATCTTTTGAACAGCGTCAACATCGACGGCTGGTTCTTTACCCATTCCGTA
>Ga0315308_1002367_pt1 | contig 10739 bp, 9 predicted proteins | sample TDP3_MG_FD_203078 | JGI IMG/M metagenome (GOLD analysis project Ga0315308, IMG submission 203078) | Freshwater sediment microbial communities from Lake Towuti, South Sulawesi, Indonesia - TDP3 | ecosystem: Environmental > Aquatic > Freshwater > Lake > Sediment | place: Indonesia: South Sulawesi...
CTGAACCAGCATTAGTGAGGAGCAGAAAACAAGTGCTTGAGTGTGCAGGATCGAAATATTTAGTGTGCCCTACAGTCTCAAGGGTTTCTGAAACTATGGAGCAAATAAGAGGCGGCAAATTCTGTGTAGTAGGCACCCCATGTCAAATTACGGCGATTCGAAAAATGCAAGCTTCAAATTTCGAAACTCAAGTGGATAGGATAGGTCTTCTAATAGGATTATTTTGCACATGGGCTTTTTCGCCCGATGTACGTTCGTTGATTCGTGAAACTTTTGGCCAAGTCAAGGTAGTGAAAGTCGACGTGCCTCCTCCTCCAGCTAACATTTTTGTCGTGCAAACCGAAGACAAAAGATTCGGAATTCCGTTAGACAACCTGAGGAGGTTTATAATGCCATCATGCAATGTCTGTTTCGACATGACGAATGAATTCTCAGACATCTCAGTTGGATCTGTGGAAGGAGAGGAAAACTGGAATACAATAATAGTGCGAACCAAGAAAGGCGAAGAGCTTCTACAGGCTGCCAAGAATACTGGAATTCTGGAAGTAAGACCGTTGGAACAGGAGAGATTAAATCACCTACGCGAAGCCTCCCTGATAAGGAAGAAAAGGGTGCTCACTGAAAAAGAAGCCGACAAGGTAGCTTATCTGCGCATAAGAGACGAAGACAAATCCAAGATAATTCATGAAAAAGGGGGTTCATGAAAGATGTCTAACATTAGCATAGATGAACCACGCAAAAAATTGCTGCTGATGGGGAACGAGGCAATCGCAAGGGGGGCATTGGAAGCTGGAGTCAACTTTTGCACCGGGTATCCTGGAAACCCTGCGTCAGAAATTCTAGGCACCTTAGCGAAAGTGGCTGAAAAATTCGAAATGTACGTTGAATGGTCAGTGAACGAAATCGTAGCTCTTGAAGCCGCAGGCGCAGCAACGGCAGCAGGTTTGAGGGCTCTAACTGCCATGAAAAATCTCGGAGCTAACGTCTGCGCCGACTTTTTGATGACGGTGAACTTGTCTGGCACGAAGGGAGGCTTTGTACTGGTTACTGGCGATGACCCACTAGCTCACTCAACCACCACTGAGTTAGATACGCGCAACTATGCAAGACTCGCAGATATTCCACTGTTAGAACCCGCAACCATTCAGGAGGCAAAAGACATGACAAGATACGCCTTTGAGCTCTCTGAAGAGTTAGGACTTTTATGTATGCTGCGAACAGTCACTCGGCTCTCTCACTCAAGAGGCGTAGTTACGCTTGGACCTATACCAAGCAAAAAAAGGTTAGCTGAATTCAGTTCACAAGATCTTTGGACTTCAGGCTCATCCTCAATAACGTGCATGCTCCACAGCGTCTTACATGAAAAAATGAAAAATGTTCAAACTAAATTTGAAGAATCAGAATTCAACCAGTATGTTGGAAAACAAGATGCCGAATTTCTAATCGTCACATCCGGAACGGGGTGGCTCTACTCATTAGAGGCAATAAACCTGTTGCGTCTCCAAGATGATGTGGGAATATTGAAGCTTGGAACGACATGGCCTCTTCCAGAAAAGCTTCTGGCCAGCTATCTGAAGTACACAAGAGAAGTTCTATTCGTCGAGGAAATTGATCCTTTCTTAGAGCAAAACGTCAAAATGACAGCGGCGGAACTGCAAGCTGAAGGCATTGGACCAATAAAGTTCTACGGTCAAAAATCAAATCATGTTCGCGGCGAGTTTGGAGCAGGAACAGGCGAAATAAACGTCAACACTGTAGTAAAGGCGCTGATGGAAATAAGGAAAATAGAGTATCTCCCAAGGAGAAGTGAATACTCTGAAAAAGTGCAAAAAATCATCAGTTCTTATACGCCACCCAGGTCGATGAGCTTTTGTGCAGGATGCCCGCATAGGGCGTCTTTCTGGGGCATAAAGAAGGCTATAAAGTGGTATGGGCAAGATGTGATTGTAACCGGCGACATCGGATGTTACAGCCTAGGGCTTTTACCAACGGGATTCTCTGTTGAGAAGACGTTGCACTGTATGGGAGCAGGTTTAGGAACCGCAAACGGGTTTGGAAACCTCAAAAAGTTTGGCCTAGATAAGCCCGTCATAGCCGTTTCAGGTGACTCAACCTTCTACCACGCTTGCATACCAGCACTGATAAACGCTAAGTGGAACCAAGCCAATATTCTCTATGTGGTTTTAGATAACAACACAACAGCTATGACGGGCCATCAACCTCATCCCGGCAGTGGAGTCAATGCTTTAGGTAGTCCTTCCCCGAGGATTTCTATAGAGGACATCTGTAAAAGTATCGGTCTTGAAGTGCGTGTGCAAGACCCCTTTGACCTAGAGTACGCTGTTCAGAACATATACCAAATGCTTCAAACCGAGGGAATAAAAGTGTTAATCTTTAGACATGACTGCCCACTAACTGAAGCTCAAAGACGGGAAAAGAAACCCGTAATCTACGTTGACCAGGACAAATGCATAGGCGAAAAATGCGGGTGTGTAAGATTCTGTAACCGGGTTTTCAAGTGCCCGGGCATAACATGGGATTACACCAAGGGAAAGGCAAAGATAGATGAGTTAATCTGCACTGGATGCCGACTCTGCGCTGACCTCTGTCCAGAAGGGGCAATTAAAGTCGAGGAGACTGTATAAATGAGTCTGAGAGAGGATCCACTCAACATAATAGTAACAGGGGTTGGAGGACAAGGGAATATCCTAGCCTCTTTGATAATAGCTTCAACAGCAGTGCAAGATGGAGTATCAGTCTCAGTTGGAGAAACCTACGGGGCGTCACAACGTGGAGGAGCCGTCATGAGTCATATTAGGCTCTTCGAAAAGAGACAGTATGGGCCATTGATACCAGAAGGGAAGGCGCACATAATCCTCGGTTTTGAGCCCGTAGAGTGCCTACGAACTATCGGAGGTTTCGGCAACCAAGGCACTAAGGTGATAGTGAACCCAAGACCGATCTATTCTGTGGATGTTCTTTCAGGCGAAGCAAAATATCCGAGCATAGACGAAGTGTTGAACGCCATCAAAGAACTGGCAGACAATGTCTACGTGGTTCAGGCAGTCAAACTGGCGTTAGAAGCTGAGGATGCTATTCTGCAAAACATAGTAATGATTGGATGCCTAATTGGATCCGAGTTTACTCCTTTGAAAAATGAAACCGCAAGAGGAGTAATCAAAGAGATCTTTCTGAGTAAGAGTGAAAGGTATCTAGCAGCATTCGAGTTGGGAGCCAAAGAAATCAAGAAGACCAAGCCTCTTTAGGAAAAGTCACTTATATGTTCTCATGGCGGGCTCGCAAAGACGAAATAAAAAGAGAAAGTTCCCAATAAACTTCTTTTTTGGGCTAGTAGATAATATGTTCTTCGCAATCTTTTTCCATATTACCCATTAAAGATTAATTGAGGTAGGTGGATTTTCGAGTACAGATGGCGGTGCTTTTGTGGTATGTCTCCTGAATTGAGAAGTAGAAAGGTATATGGAGGAATAGAGGGTCACTTTGCGAGAACCCTGCTGAAGGCATGCGGCTTCACTGACGAGGAACTTGATCGACCTCTAGTTGCAGTGGTTAACAGTTGGACAACTATTGTACCGGGACATGTGCACCTTGATAAAGTGGCAGATGCTGTTGAAGCGGGAGTAAGAATGGCAGGGGGAACACCACTGCAATTTCACACGATTGCAGTTTGCGATGGGATCGCGATGGGTCACGATGGAATGAGATACTCCCTTCCGAGCAGGGACATAATAGCGGCTTCGATTGAGATTATGGTAGAAGCACACAAATTTGACGGCATGGTTCTAATAGGTTCCTGCGATAAAATAGTTCCAGGAATGCTGATGGCGTCAGCCCATATTGACATTCCTACAATCATTGTCAATGGAGGACCAATGCTTCCGGGATTCTTCAAGGGCGATAAACTAACGGGATCAAAGGCATTAGAACTCATGTTTCTAGCTGCGTGGAGTCAATCCGAACAAATGTTGAAGCAGATGGCGGAGTTATCTGAGTATGTGTGCCCGGGTGCTGGATCTTGCCAAGGTATGTACACAGCAAATACGATGGGATGTTTAACCGAAGCACTCGGGATGTCATTGCCAAAATCCGCTACAATTCCGGCTGTCGACGCAAGAAGACTAAGAGTAGCTAAACACTCCGGAATGCAAGTAATGAAGCTGATACAAGAAAATATCAGACCACACGATATCATGACACACAAAGCATTCAAGAATGCCATCAAAGTCGATATGGCGTTAGGAGGATCTACTAACACTGTTCTTCATCTGCCCGCAGTTGCATCGCAGTTGGGAATAGAGTTGCCTCTAGACTTGTTTGATAAACTCAGCAGAGAAACGCCACACATCTGCGATATGGATCCTGCAGGGCCATACACTGTTAAGGATCTTGACGACGCCGGAGGAGTACCAGCGGTGCTTAAAGAACTAGGAAATAATGTGGACCAAGACGTACTAACTGTCACTGGAAAGACTCTCGGAGAAACCGTAGCAGATGCTGCTGTGTTAAACAGAGAAGTACTCAGAACCAAAGAAGACCCAATCCATGAAGAAGGTGGAATCGCGATACTACATGGAACTTTGGCGCCTGAAGGTGCAGTGGTCAAGCAATCCGCCGTCGATCCAAAAATGCTGAAGTTTGAAGGTTTGGCTAAGGTATTCGATTCTGAAGAAAATGCCTTAGAAGCCGTAATGGAACGGAGAATAAATTCTGGAGAGATAATAGTGATAAGATACGAAGGCCCAAAGGGAGGCCCTGGGATGAGAGAGATGCTCAAGCCCACGGCCGCTCTAATGGGTACTGGGCTTGGAGATGAAGTTGCGTTGGTAACGGATGGCAGATTTTCAGGTGCTACTAGAGGGCCTTGCATAGGACATGTGACTCCAGAGGCGATGGATAGAGGGCCTATAGCGGTTGTAAAGGATGGAGATATTATTTCGATAGATATCCCATCGCGCAGGCTCGACTTGAAGATTTCACGGGAGGAAATAGAAGAACGATTGGAACAATGGACACCTCCGAAACAAAGAGTTGAAAAAGGAATATTGGCCGCATATTCGAAGATTGTTAAGTCAACTTCTAAAGGCGCCGGATTCCTACTCTAAATCCAATGTCTTCATTTTCGGAAACATCGCGACGCACGCTAACTCTACAAACTTAGACGTTTCACTAATAGTAACAATAAAACTAGGGAAGATACGTGCTTTTCTAGCTAAGAATATTCGGAAATTGTTTTGAACTCGGCTTTTAATGATGCGTGCTTGCGACGCCCGCATTAACCCTCTAGAAAAACGGCGGTAATAAGCTTGGCGAGCGTAGATCCTTCGTGGCCAGCTCCCATGAGAAGGAGATCCCAGTTTTTCATGGCGTCTCCAACGCTTCTTTTACCTGTGAAAACGTCAGAGATAACTTGCGAGGAGCCTCGCAAGGTAAGGTCTGGACTGGGATATTCTCCACTGCAGAGTTCTATCCTTCCGTCGGTGACCACTAGATAGAATTTTTCGGAATCGGTTTCGAACTGAAGAATTTTGCCATGGTATGGCCCAACCCATTGTTTCATGATCTTTTGCGCCTCACTGCTGCTGTTGGCTTTTTTTGCGATCTCTTCGAAAATTCTCCTTGGGGTCTCGTCGCTCATTTGGATTCCACCTCTTCAATCCAAGTCTTTAAAGCTTGTGAAGCGGCTTTTTCAACGTTGGAGGCTGAAATGTCGCCGTATTTCTTTCTCACCGCGCCGAGGAATTTCTGATACATGTTATGATCCATCAGTAAGTAGACTCTGCCCTTTCTGTTCTGTACCATAGACTCTGCGAATTGTTTGGCAACTTTAAATGATTCGTGTTCTATGTCTTCTAAGCCTAGTTTGGGATAGCCGAGCCATTCCCCGCTTGGAGCCTTCTTAACACTTGCTGACATAATGGGTCACCTTAATTTGACTCCGATTTTCATTAGTTCATCTGCATTCATTTTGGAAATTCCTGTGAAAAATGGCCATTGAACTACGAATCTCAAGCCTCCTCCTTCTTTCCACCTTCCTACGTAGATGCGTCCACCCTCTTCTTTTGCAAACTCGGAGAGGATGATTTCGCAGGCCTTTTCGAGAGGAAGGTTGCATTCCTTGGCTATCTCATTGAGTTTTTCGTTGACCTCAGGTTTCAATTCTACGTTCATGTTCATTGTCCCTTCCTGAAAGCCAGTCTCGTGTACGGATTTCCCCACCTTTCACTATACATTACTCCTTCTAGGGGAAACCTTGAAGGTCCGAGCATTCTCTTCGTTTTTGGAACTCCGATGCACAAGATTCCGATGGGAGTCCAGCTTCTCGGGATCCCGAGCCTCTCGCAGAGCATTTCTGAATGTCTTGGGTCTGTGGTGGCCAAAGCCATCCATCCCACGCCGTATCCTATGGAATGGGCAACAAGCCACATCTGGAGCATACCCATGGCAACGCTTACAGAGCCCATGAGGTGCAGTGGGTAGAGCTGATAGGCATCGGTGAAGGTTTCTGAGGCACAGCCGATTATAACAGTGTCAGCGTTCTTTGGATAGGTAAACAAGCTTCCGTCTCGCAGGTTCTCAAATTCTTTTGGCCTTATTTCCTCAGGAAGGTACCAGATTCGTCCTTGGGTCATTTCGTAGGGTTGTGCGCCGAAGACTCCGCGTGCGGCTTCTCTGCAGATTTCAGCAATGAAGTCTTTTGTTCCTTGGTCGTCTCTGATAACTATGTATCGCCACATCTGTAGGTTTTCAGGTGAGGGTGCGTATCTTGCGGCGTCTAGGATTTTCTCGATGTCAGTGTCTGGGATCCGTTCGCCTGTGAATTCTCTGATGCTTCGTCGGGTTTTAATTGCGTCCAGTAACTCCATATTTTGCATCACTCCGCTCGTTTAGAGTTGTGAGCGGTTCTTAATAAGCAATGAGAAAAAAGCGCTGAAGAAGCTTGTCGGAGAGGGGTTTGACTGGCGTTTTAGTGTAATCATTCTGGTGCATTGTGGCTGATGGGTTTGTGCGGTGAAAGAAATTTCGGAAGAAGAAGACAACTTTCCCCTTATACCTTCTTCTACCATGTTGCAGGTGCGTTTTGCGGCTGAAGCTGCGTGAACATCGTCGTCAGAGTGTTCCCCGCGATATCAACGATCCACATGTTGTGGATTGCGGGCAGGTTTGGACAGTTGTACTTGAACATGCAAGCGCAGACTGTTTGTAGCCGAGCTGGGTTTGCTCAGAAGTAGAAGTCTGCTCCGCGTGTACGTTGACTACTACTTCTATGTTGCCTTTGGAGCTGTGGCTGTGTGGGTGTTGATGCCCAACTGCTCTTAGTGTCGTCGACAAGTGCATGGAAATTGAAGTTTGTGAAGAGTGTCCTTCTGTTTGTGTGGTGCATGATGGTGAGAAGGATGATTTGGTTGAGACATGGAGCTTGGCGCTTTAATTGCTAATGAGAAGTTGGACTATTTGACTTTCTTCTGGGGATCCTTTGCAGTCTCTTCCCCACGATGTCAATGTTAAGGCGCTTCTTAGAATAGCCGTATTGTACAATGTGCCCACTGCCTGCAACAGGGCGACTGCGGATCTGATAATTTCCAGCCCGTTGTTTCACAGTGCAGAATACGAGCCAGCAAAAGAAAGATCCAAAAGTGACTGTTAAAAGAAGTTGTGGATAGTCTCCCGCCAATGTTCCCGCGCAATCTATTGATGATGATCATGCGCTCTTACTTGCTAATTTTGGTCTTTACCAGTCGCATGCTAAAGGGTGCACGTTCTTGAAGTCAGCTAACACCTTCATACTTGTCCTAATCCTGAGAAGTCAATTTCCTCTCTGCAGAAATGATAGGTTCCTAGACCAAGCATAAAAATTGACACTGACAGCAAGGCTTCTGAGAATATCGGAATGGCAAACGTCAAAATTCCTAACATTGCAAATAATATAGCCATAAACCACGCCATGAACGCACTCAAATTTGTGTTCTTGTTTGAGGCGAATCTGAATATATCAAAGTTCAAGATAAATAGTCTCAAAATGAAGTTACGTCTTCGGCGTCTTTCAAGATGGTCAACATTCAAAGAACGGGAATTGACAACATTTCTCGATACTTTCTCGAAAACAATGGATGTCATGGCCGCTGCCAAAGCAAGCCAGATGAACAAAAACAGCAGCCATGTTAATGCAGGTGTGAATTGCGGATTCGCTGACAAGTCTTTGTAGAGACTCACGATCATCCGTAAGACGAAAGATAGCAAAAACGCTGAGGTCACTGCCGCAAAGCATGAATATTGGTGAGAGATTTCACCGCCAACATCAAATACATTGATGAACCATTTTTGCAGAACGAAAACCAGAGTCAGTCCCATCGCAGCGATAGAATACATCACTATCCAGTTGTTGAACAGATTCGCTTGACTGCTTGAAAAGATGAATCCAAAATATCCGCTAACTCCCATAATTAGGTAAATCCACCCTCTCATTCTTTCCATTATTGAACGGTTGACAAAAGCTATCGATATGCTGCCTCTTATGTACCCGATATAGAAAGGCAAGACATTTCCTAGAAACAAGAGCGCAGAGATTTCAATTAAACTCCTTACATCCTTCTCTTCAAAAATTGACACTTGAAGTATAGTTATGAGTAACCCGAAGAAGCTCACCGTGAACAAAAAGGCATTATCCAGTCTCTCCAGCCTATTTTCCGCCAAGATTCAATGTCACCCTTCTTAACTTTCAGGCTCCGAGAAAGACCTAATGGTTTGTTGTGAACGTGAAGCCTACCCCCTATAGGTTTCTACAATTGTTGCAATGCCTACTCCGCCGCCACCGCACAGGGTTTCAAGCCCATACCGAAGTCCCTTACGTTGCATCTCGTAGATCATCTCAGTGAAGTATATTACTCCGGTTGCGCCGATGGGGTGTCCAAGGGCAATTGCGCCTCCAGTTGGGTTGACTCTTGGGTCGTCGAAAGCGTATCCGAACTCCTTTGCGAAGGCGAGAGGTGGGCCTGCAAAGGCTTCATTGGGTTCGATCAAGTCAATGTCGTTAATTGCTAGGTCGCCAGCTCTTTTCAAGGCTTTCTTCATGGCAGGGATCGGGCCTAGAAGCATTATAGCGGGGTCATCTCCGGCTACGGCCATGGATTTTATGGTAGCCATAGGTTTCAACCCCAACTCGTCAGCTTTCTCTTCAGACATTAACATTGCCGCGGCTGCTCCATCCACGATCTGCGAGGAATTGCCAGCGGTGTGGACTCCATCCGGGCTGAACCGTGGCTCAAGCTCTTTGAGCTTTGAATAAGCAAGGTCAGGTTCATCCAATGACTGAGTTCTAACCGTTTCATCTGTGTCGATTGTTTTTGTCGTTCCATCTGCTAGTTGTATCTTTACCGGTGCGATTCTTTTGCTGTACCACTCTTTTTCCCTAAGCGCTCTTGTGGCTTTTTGGTGACTCCAAAGGGCGAATTTGTCGCAGTCTTCGCGTGTCAGGTTGTATTTCTTGGCCACCATGTCGGCGGCAACGCCCATCGGAGTGAAAACATTTCTTTCGTATATCTTATCGCTAACCATAATAGGATATCCGGCAGCCTCGGCCGCACTGATGCTCGACATCATGGGGTAATGAGACATGTGCTCAACTCCAGCAGCTATCATGATATCGCCACATCCTGACATTATAGCCTGAGCCATCGAGTTTATGGCTTGCAGTCCGCCGTTACAGTATCTGTCTATGGTCATTCCTGCAATTTCGTCTGGAAGATCAGCTACGAAAACCACAAGTCTTCCAATGTTTCCGCCTTGTTCTCCAATCTGACTTAGACATCCAACCGCTATGTCCTCGATTTCCTTCGGGTCAAATGCACTGGATCTACCTGCAACGCGTCTAACAAGTTCTGCTACCGCAGAGCCTAGAAGAACTTGGGCGGATACATGGGCGAAATGGCCTCCCTTCTTCATACCGTTCCAACCTGATCGTCCTATCGGAGTTCTAACAGCGTCAATCACTACGCATCTCAACAGTTTCTCCCCTCCAGATTGAATACCCAATTTTCACCTGAAGTTTAAACGTATACCCACTATGCTATGGATAAATCTTTGTTCAATGCACAGCGAGGCGCTAGTCCAAGCCTGAATCTCCCACATCAGATATGCAGAGTGGTTAAATCTTATTAGCGGGTGCACACTTCGACGTACATGCTAAGCGGTAACTTCTACTATTAAAGAAAATCTTATCAATCATAGTATAGAATTGCATCATTATACTCGGAGGCTTGCACTTGGAAAATTTGGAAAAATGGATCAATATTGGAAAAGCCTTAGAGGAAATACTCAGACCTCAAACCTACCCACTCGCAGTAAAACTAGCGAGAGACGAATCCGAATTTCCCGAAAAAGCACGAAGACCAGAGCAAAAACTAGCCATCTGCCAAGCATTAACCATAAGTCGCAGATACGGGTGGACCATGGGAATAACAGAAAAAGATAGCGGATGCCCAGGAGCCAGCCTTGCCTATGGCTGGACTAAACTCGCTGACGAACAAACAATAGCACAGTTCTTTCTAGGAGCTGGATACGCTTCAGACGAGGCTGGAGCAAAAACAATAGTAGACAACATAGATCATTTGGAACCAGGTAGATATAGAGGCTTAATTGTTTCCCCTCTGACAAGGACAAGAATTGTTCCAGACGTCATTCTGGTTTACGGAAACCCCGCTCAGATGATGCGGCTGATTCAG
>Ga0315308_1002368_pt1 | contig 10734 bp, 15 predicted proteins | sample TDP3_MG_FD_203078 | JGI IMG/M metagenome (GOLD analysis project Ga0315308, IMG submission 203078) | Freshwater sediment microbial communities from Lake Towuti, South Sulawesi, Indonesia - TDP3 | ecosystem: Environmental > Aquatic > Freshwater > Lake > Sediment | place: Indonesia: South Sulawesi...
TTCAACATCACCACTACATATATCGCATATCGTAATATATAAGCATTCCTCTAAAATTTGGGGTAGAACACAAATACACATCAAAAAGGAACAAAACACAAATACTCGTAGTAACATAGATGCTCTCGGTGTGGGACTCGCTTTCTCTACAACCCTTAGGAAACTCAAACCCTTCAATACTTCAACGTCACCAACCCACACCACAGCAAAACATATCAACTGAAACACTCTCAACCCTCAAAAAAAAGTTTACGGCGACGCATTTCTGAAAACCGTATCAAATGAAATAGAACAATCTACCATACATCTTTTTAAAGCACAAAAACAACCACAACAAAAGGGAAGAAACAAAATGCCAGAAGAAAACAACAAATGTTCATATCCCCACTGCAATAACCCCTCAGAATACAAAATCAGAAAAAACCTACAACTCTGCGAACCACACTACAACCTATGGCAATTCATCGACCAACTACTATTCGAATCACTCATCGAAATCAACACCAGAAAATCAAGATTCCAACTAGCAGAAAACAGCCATTGACTTCTATTCTATTAGGAATAAAGTCTCTGTTGCTTTCTAGGCTACAGATCAGTGAAGATTCAAAGTCACAAGTCCTGTAACTGTCTATGTGAACTATTGTAGAACTGTTCTACATGATTCTGAAAATGTAGTTTTGTTCAACACTTCGACAAAAAAACAAGCCGAAAACCAGACCATAAACACCCCACTGCACAACTGCCTAACTGTTTAACTGTTCTACAAGTCGGCGAAGTGTTCTACAAGTCTACAGTTTCAACCAAAGTTCAACTGTATTCACGTTCTACAAGTCCGCGAGCATGTGTAGTTGTGTTGGACAGTTGGTTATGGTCGGCGTTTCAGACAATTTGTCGAACTGTCTTTTACATAGATGCCTGCGGCTTCTACTTGTTAAACGAATCCATAGATGAATCCTTCTTCTACTCTCTTCTTTCTTGTTCCTTCTTCTTCACTTCTTTCTCTTTTAGAATACTATCTATACAATGACATCTTACTATACTATCTTGATGGGATGTGTTTGTTTGGTTAGGTGAGGAGTGCGAGTAGTGTTGTGATGATTGCTAAGGTTAGTGTTGCTTGTGTGAATTCTAGGTCTAGTATGTCGTGTGTTCTTTTTCCTTTTGCTATATCTATTAAGAGGTGTAGAATGTTTGTGGATACTATTATTAGTGCGTTGATGAGGAGAATGGTGTTTATTATAGTATAGTTCGTCTTTTCACCCCCCATTTTGTTTGTTCTTTACTTTCTAGGCTATATTGATGGGTGGTTTGTTTGTGTGGTGGTTAGGTGTTTTTGTTGGTCGTCCTTTGTATGGTTGGACTAGGTATATCATGATGGGTTCTTGTTGTGTGCATTGTTTGCAGAAGTAGTATTTTGTTTTGTGGTGTGCGGTGTTAGCGTAGACTGTTTCTCCTGCGTAGAGTATTCTTTGACACTTTAGGTTACTGCAACTAGGGTTTTCTCCTAATTGTTCTATTCGATGCCATGTGAGTTTGAGTTTTCGCATTTTCTAATAGGGTTCTTCCTCTATATTGATGGGTTGTTGGTTATGGTGTTGGTGTTGGGTTGATTGTTTGTTGGTGTGACCAGTGTATGAGTTTGTGTTCTTCTGGGTTTAGTTTATAGGTTTTTTCCATGTTGTTTCACCTCTTGGAGATGTGGGTTCTTCCTTTATTGTTTTCTTTATTAGGTTTCTTTTAGTATGAGTTTTTTACATCTTCTGCATTTTCTGATTTCTATGGTATCGCTGATATATGCGACTCTGTAGGTTTTGTGTCCTTTGAGAATGCAGGTTAAGTTCATTTAGGTTTCCTTCTTGTGTTTGTGGAGTAGTCTTGTGATTGTGAGGAATTGTTCGCCTTTTCTGATGGTTGCGGTAGATGTCATAGGTATGTCTTCTTGTGCTTCTACTAATGTAGAGTGTTTAGACTGTTTTATGATTGTGACTTTGTAGATGCCCTTGTAGAATCTGATTTCTTGCTGTGTCATTTAGCGTCTTCCTTCTCCTTTGTGTTTCCTTCTTGTTTATGATGTGGCTTGTGCTGCTTTTTGTGCTAATGTTAGACGATCTAGTGCAACTTGTAACCTATTTGTGTTTGTGAAAGCCAATGTTGTTATAGTGGCAACCACTACGTTATCTTGTTCTCTTGGAGTCTTAAATTGGCTGATTAAATTTTCAAGTTGAAATATGAGTTTTTTTATTTCTTTATGTATTTCCTCATCTTTCATTTTTATCGTTCACTTCCTTCTTATTGTGCAATAGTCGAAGAGGGGACATAAGTCTCTAGTCTTTACAAATGGGGGAGTATTTAGACAACACATCTTTCTTTTCGAGCAGAAGTGTTTGACTAGGCGGTGTAGCCACCTTTCAACAGCAACTTTATTCATAAGATAGAAGGGCGGAATTCCGCCTTTTAAGGGTATATAGAATAATCTTCTAGTCTCTTGTTCTAGCCATATTTCATGTAGAACCTATAAAGTGCATTGTCTAAGCGTTGTGGGAAGTAGTAAACTTTTCTTGCGAGAACGAGCCATAGATACCAAAATTTGAAGTATGATTCCCAGACTAAGTATTTGATGAGTTTGAGCATTTTCTATTCCTTCACTCTTGTTTTGTCCGTAGCCATCTCTGATATTTCATCATGCCCATTGTGTAGCCATACCTTTCAATAAGCCATGACTTGAATGTTTTAGGCATGCTCTCACGGAAACGCTGATAACGTTATTCCCATGCGCCTAGCAACCTCTATCAAATGCGTAGCATTCAAGCCTCTACGCAACCATTTCCCCGCTAGCAGTTCTGCTTCCATCCTTAAGGTTTCCCCACTGAACATTCTACTTTTAGCCCACAGTTCCTGAGCAAAATTCATGTAATGATGCTGCTGGATCGTGAACATACCTATTGGTTCTAAGTAGTTTTTGATTTTTTGTTCTATCATGGCTTGCTGAGGATACATGATGTTGACTTGCTCAACCATAAATTTTTTGTATTCTGTGATTCTTTGATTAACTACTGGACCGCTCCATTTTGCGTTGAATTTGTTTGTGCGTGTGGATGCTGAACGAACCATACTATCACTTCACAAACTAATAGAGTAGAGAAAAAAGGATTAAAAGGTTATGCTTCCTTCACATTGAAAAGGCAAAGTGTTAGAATAGATTTCAGCAGTCCAACATAGTCACGTCAATACACCAAAGATTTAACGTTTGTAGATGTATTCGACAGTAGCAGCGCCAATTATCGCTAAAGCAAAGAATGTAAGCCAAGATGCATAGACAACATAGCAGAATGGCGCTCCTTGTAAGCCTATAGCCACACTACATATATAGAGCGACGCTGGTATGATGACTATTGTTGAAGCCATCATTAAGACTGCAATGACTTTAAAGGCTATAGCGCCAAAGCCTACATAGTTACAGCACCATTCAAAGAATGCAAAGATTTTCCTTGGAATCACTGAAGCAAGATAACTCGACTGTCCCAGCCTGCGCCTAAGACTGCTCCACCTTGTCCTGAAACTAATGGAACGGCCTGTGCAGGATGCGTTAACAGTGAGGCTACTATTGGGATTGCTGCGACTATTATCGGTAGAATCCTTAGCAAAAAAATCTTTTTCCTCATCTTTTATCACCCCCTTCACCTCATTTAGTTGTGACGGCTAGGAGACTGCCGAAGGAGAAAGGAGAAACAGATAGTAATTCCATCTATCTGTTCCTCGTCAAGTTTTCGTGTCTCCTAGCCTTTATCACTGTTACTCTTCTTAGGTTTCAAGTCACCTAACTTCTTCGCTATGCCGTCAACAGACTTGTCCACATAATTTTTTAGGTCCACTATCATTTGGTAAACCTCTTCATAAGTGGCTGACACTTCTTTAGGCTTCTCCGCTACTAAAGGAATCTTGAATAAGCCACCTTCGTATTTGCCACCTATATCTCTCACTCTACCAAGAATATCATTGAAAGTGTCTTTTCCTAAGAAACTTTTAGGCTTCAAACAGATGTTTCCATCCTTCTCAAAAACATTCAACACATCAACTACATCTGCACCTAAAGCGTCTACAACTTCATCCTTAGACTTGAACTCCATATTACTTTCACCCTACTCTCCCAGAACTCCTAGCCTTCTGACAGTAAGGACAACAACAATAACCCTTCTTACGTTGATGTTGTATAAAAAATTTTGTTGCCCTACCCCTCGAAATCTCATGCAAACCCACAACAGACACCAAAACAACATTTAGAGCAACCACTATTTAAACACATATAGAAGAATGTTCTACACTAACACTAACACTAACACTAAGCTAAACCTTATATGTATATGTATATATGTATACGGCTATTATGAAACGCAAGAATCCTTACAAACTCACAACTTATGTTCCAGAGGAAAAGGAGGGGTATGTCAAAGACTTCATAACAATCTGTGACAGGGAAGGTGAAAGCGCCTCTAAAAAACTTGTAGACTTCATAACTAAATATGTGGAAGCACACAAGAATGGCAACCCTCAACTACGCATGGAATCATTCATCACAGACCCTATGACACCTATCCCAAAATGTAACAGCCTAATCAGCATAGTCAGATTACGTGGTTGTGTGGGATGGTGCAACAAGAGAGAAGGCATGGTAACAAACGAAATCTGTAACAACTGCAAAAAGAGGTGATATATGATGCCAAAAGTGAAGCAGAATCCAAAACTAGAAATCATTGCTCAACTGCCATGTCCACACTGCAACAACAAAATAGACATCATAAAAGTTACCAACGTGATTAAGCCTGCTGAATCAGCAACCAAAGAAGTCACATACAAAGCAGAGAAATCAGAACAAACCACACTAAGTTAGGTGAAATCAAATCATCTAGGTTAACTGCCTTCAAAATACCCACTTCCCCCCATTTTACACACACCAAAATAATGCTTCACAAATCTTTTATATAAGAAATATTCATTCTTAGTGATGTGTAGGTGAAAGAGTTGAAAGGTGAAAAAATTGGAACAGTTGAAATCGTAAGGGTTTCAAGTAGTGGTAGGAGACGCTATATCAAGTTGACTAAGGAACTCTGTGACGCTTATGGCATAGAAGTCGGCGACAAACTCAGAGTGAAGATAGAAGAGAAAGTTACTGACCCAACTGTGAAGGTTGGTCCAGCAAGCGTAGAAGAAGAGAGGAATGAACATGACTAAATACACTTGTTGGATAGATGGAACACTCTGTAAAATGCCTGAAAACAAAAAACCATGTGACGATGAATGCAAACTATGTCAACAAACACGGCTTGAGAAGACTAGGCTTTCATTAATGAAGGCTGTGTTAAAGAAGGGAATGAATCCTTTTAAACCATAGGTGTCTCAATGTCTCCTACTAAGGAAACTACATTGAAAGAAGTTGACACACTCATCCGTAAAGCCTTAAAGATGCAAGACCCTCATAACAAATATGAAATGTTGAAAACATGCCTAATGCAGATGAAACTTCTGTTAGGAATAGATGAAGTCACAGTTATCTCATGATTCTTTTTTAGATTCTTCTTTAGCCTTCTTAATCAGTTGCTCAAGACCTGCAAAAGTGCCAAATAAGCCTGCCCATGTAACTAAGAAGTTTTTTACTGCGTCGAAACTCCATTTTCCTATATCCATGATTATAACTTCCCATTGAGCATTAGCGAAAAACTGTAGAATCCAAATTACGATAGCGCCAATTAGAGAGACTATGAAGGCATCTTTCAAACTCATAGGGTTATTTGTGTTGAAGGGATTGATGTTTATTTTCGTTGTTTCACCCCCTTCTTTTACTTTTAATAGTATCCGTAATAGCCTTGTGCCTTTAAAACTTCTACCATCAAGTTAGCCTTTTCCTCACGAATACCCAAATCTAAGAAGTCTTGTAGCAGTTCTTCTTCACTGATGACAGCAGTCTTATAATACCATGAATAAATCTCTATTTTCTCTGTCATCAACTCATCTTCATAATTCAACTCAGCCTCTTCAACAATCAAAGTTTTCTCCGTTGCTTGAATGTAGCCACTTACCCAATACTCCTGTAGTGCCTCTTCTAACTGTGTAGGAGTAACCCAACCATAACGATACCGTTTAACCCAAATTGCTATTTGCCTACGGATTTCATCTCTTAAAGGTCTAATCTTTAGCATAGCGGTGATTTTGCTGATGTCCCTATCCCTTAACCCTCTCTCCTTCAAAATCTTAGTAGCCCAAATCAAGTCCATTTCAACATAGTCGGCAATTCTGGTGAGGTCATAGACTGTTGGCACATAATAGTAGTTAGCAGTCATTTGGTTGTGCCATTCACTGTCATAGCCGTTAGCCTTATACAATTCATCTCTCTGCTTAAGGGTGATGATGTTTTTTGTCCACATATAGAAGGCTTCATGCGGTGAAGGCAACTTAGTATAAATTTCATATAGAAAATCTGCCATGCCAGTTGTCCATTCATTTTGGTAAATCCAATTGTCAAACTTTTTCTTGTCTATGTAGCCTCGCATAAGAGCGTTGAAAGCATCTCTCGGATGTGGAATACGCTCATAGAGACTTGGAACAATCTTCTGAAAAGTTGGTGAGTAGCCATCAGCCTTAATTAACGTTGTTAAGCCTGAAGCCCCTATTTTTCCTCTTCTATAAAGTGTGAATGCTTCATGACTGTTAGGTAAATTCGTAAACATGGAAAATAAACGATCTGCACTGCCTTCTTCCCACTCATTTGCTTTAACATACCTATCAAAATCATCCTTCTCTATGACACCACGTATAAGCATGGTGAAAGCGTCACGTGGTGTTGGCAACCTTTCCCAAATCTTAGGCAATACCTTATCATAGAATGGCATGAAGCCTTGCGCTCTAAAGTAAGAGGTCATGCCCTTCTCTGTTATTTGCCCTCTTTTGAACAGTGTGAAGCCTTCACGTGCATTAGGTAGCCACTGGTAAATCGTGTCTAACTTGTCGAAGTCTTCTTTCTCCCATGAATTAGCGAAGTAGTAGTCTTCCTTAGTCTTTTGGTCTATTGCGCCTCGCATCATCATTCTGAAGGCAGTATTCTCGTTTGGGATTGCTTTCCAAACTGCTTTCAAATATCTTATGATGTCTGGATGCCATCCATCGTAACTAGCGTATTCCACAAACTGTTTTTCTGTGATTGCGCCTCTTCTTAAAAGGTTGAAAGCCATGCTAGTGTTAGGAACTGTAGGTGAATACTCTTTCATCCAGTAGCGGCGCATTCTCGGAGCGACACTTATCTGATATTGCATTGTGCCATAAGCGTTAAGCAACTGTCCAGAAGAGAGGAACTGTTCTTGAAAACTGCTGAAGCCCCCACCTAAACCTGTTTGTATTCCAGCGTTCCACGCATACACCAAATAGTCATAGTCACTGTTGACCTGCTTTAATACCTCGTTTTTTACACCCTCTAAGTCGCCTGCAAGCTCTAAAACCTTCACTCTATACGATAGGTTCATGGGAAGGTTAGCAGCGTTAGGCACAAACTCGTTTTTCATTCTGTTGATAAGATACATTTGTGCAGTGAATCTGGCAAAGTCTTGTAGGGTGTTTCCAAGTGCGCTCATAGCCCAGAAAGCCGCTAGGGATGGTCTAGGCAAGTGAACGGCTACGTGTGGTGAAACATCAATGTCTGCAGGTGAAACCACGATTTTAGGTTGAAAGGCTGCTTCTCTTCCAGTCCAATATGTTGGTTCTTCTGCCATGTTGTTTTATCCCTTCTTGAATAGTGTAGTTTTTCTTTTAGAAGGTTGCTCTGGCTTCTTGAATTTGAATTCTTTTGCTGCTTTCAACGATTCATCTTCTTTCTGACTCATACAACTCCCTCAACTTGCTTGGAAACATACAAGCACATTGTTATCTGTGAGCGCAACTATATATTTTCCGTCATGCCTCAGACCTGCTTCATAAAATTCTGATGCGCCAACAACTGCGACACTTGCTAGAGGTGAGGTCCACTGTAGGCTACCATTCTTCCAAACCTCAAACCATTCTGTGTTGCCAGTTGAAGGCTCATAACGACCTATTAAGGTGTATTTTCCAAGAATTGAGAACACTAAACTACCATCCATCCATGCAAGCACATTATATCTTGCATGGTCATAGTCATCAAAATAGTTTGTTTTGAAATAGTGGTTAACAGCACCAGACTGAAACTGCACAGAACCATCTGACAACTTCAGAATCAGTATGCGGTTGCGGTTTACTCCATAGTCTCTATAAATAATGTAAAGGAAGTCTCCTTGAAAGCAAGCGCCTACAATGTTTACGTTTACTCCAAAAGAGTATTCCCAAATTTCACTCCACGCTGTATAGTCTCCTTCTAAGCATGCTTTCACATCAACACATGTAAACGGCAACTCAAATATCCCCTCTGCACAGTTTGCTGCTACCTCTTGCACTTGCTCTAAAACAGTTATGTCTTTTCCTCTTAAAACATATTCGCTAATCAGTGAATCCTTCTCTTTCTGCAAAGTCTCAGAAGTGAAGTTCCGATACAACTTAACCATTCTTTTCATGAAGCCTAAATAATAGACCCACTCTTCAGTAGGCACACCTAAATTGCCTAACAACTCCATTGTTGGAACTTCACACTCAACATGCACATAAAGTTTAGGCTCAAGCCTCTCTGCAAAATCTAACAACTGCACTTTAAACCTCAACGGAATAACATGATGGTCATATTTTTTGACTCTTCTAACCCTTCGCCTAGCAAAACTTGTTCTAGCAACACCACGTTTCCGAACCATGCTAGACACTACTCGGCATTGATTACTGATAAAGGCTTAGAAGGATGCAAGCCTGCCTTAGCCTTCGGCGCAACAGTTGTTATGACTTTCAACCGCATACAGTCAACATCTACCCCCATCTCTCCAACATTCAGAGTTACTAAGTATGCTCTGCAACCGTCAACTTTAGCCCAACTGTTAATGAAGGCTGATATATCAATGGTTTTCCAACCAAATGTTCCAGTTAAAATATCTGTGTCATAGCTTTCCCAAGAAGAACCGTCCCAAACCCAAACTCTAATTATTGGATAACCAGAATCTGGGTCTTCATATCCTCTAGTGTAGATTTCAATGTAAACGTTGCTTAAGGTTTCACTGTTTTCTGCACCGCTGTTTTGAAAGTCAAAGATTCCCTCTCTCCTGTTCAACAAATACATTTGATAAATATAGTTTGCTGGGTAGTCAATGGCATTTAAGTAAGGAATAACACCTGTTCGATTCCATTCAGTATATGTTAAGTCATCTGCGTTCACATAGTAATAGTATGTTCCCATGGGGTTATGCCTCGTTACGCTGCTAATGGGTAGTTTTCACCCACTTCCACAGTGACAACTTGAATAGCGTTCACTGACGCTTCTATCGTGCCATCTGCAACATAAGGTTTCAAGTTGTCTTGAATCTTCTTAACTATAACAACCTTCTTATCATCATCTTTTGCTGATAGAAAGGTTATAGTGTATTGGTATTTCTGCATTCAATCACCCCCTTCTAATGATACCACACTTTAATCATGACTTGCACATCATTTAGCCTTAAAAAGTCTAAGTCCACATCAGCATCTTCAAATCTAAGGTTGTAGGTTTCGTTTCCATCTACCTCAGACTTGACATCTCTACTGTCATCGCCCCCTATGACATCTCCAAATTCCCTAGTTGAAGCCGCTACGGTCCACAAATTGTCTATAAGTTGAATGGCAGCGACATCATCAACTCCCCACGCACCAGTAGATTTCTTAACTCTGATATATTGTGTGCCTTGAATAGCGTTGGCGCCCCCTGCATTCGTGTTCTCAATCGCCCTTACAATCAAGAACACTAACACTTTGTCTAAGGTTGCGCCTGCTGGAATTCCAGAAATAACTACGTCTGGAAGGTTAGTATCTGCTGCTACTGCTGGAAGATTAATTTGAGCGTTTATAGTGCTAAGGAAGGTCATGCAGTGCATTCTTTTATCTAGTTTAGCCTCGATTGCATCAAGCAAGTCATGCAATGCGTCAAGACCATAGGTAGCATTGTCAAGTTTTCCCTCTATCGCATCTAAGAGAGCCTTCAACGCTGCTAACCCATACGTGCCATTGTCCAGTTTATCTTCGATAGCATCTAACAAAGCCTTCAATGCGTCAAGACCAGAAGTGCCATCATCTAACTTAGCCTCAATCGCATCAATCAACGCTTTCAACGCTGCAAGACCGTATGTGCCATTATCTAGTTTGTCTTCCAAATCATCTATTAGAGACTTCAGATTTGCTAGTCCAGAAGTAGGGTCGTCTAACTTAGCCTCTATCGCATCTATTAGGGCTTTGAGTGCTGCCAAACCCCATGTTGCATCATCAAGTTTGTCTTCTATGTCTTGAAGCGTGACCAAGATGCCTTTCACCAATCCACATTTATAGTCGGCAATGCTTATAATTTCATCTACTTCATGGCTGTCTAACCCTCTCAAAACGAATTCGTTTCTGAGGCTAGTTCTCTCTTTCGCATAAGTTTCACTGCTGAAGTTCAAACATTTAACGAAGCATCTTCTACCTAAAGCAGCATAGTAAGGATACTGTTCTGTGGGTATGCCATCTTCTTCTAGTTCAGCATAAATCTGTTTCTCTAGTTCCTCTTGATTAGTCAACCATTCTTCTAGGAGTGAGGCGCCTTGTGGAAGAGTCTTCTTAAAGAATAAGGGA
>Ga0315308_1002370_pt1 | contig 10727 bp, 8 predicted proteins | sample TDP3_MG_FD_203078 | JGI IMG/M metagenome (GOLD analysis project Ga0315308, IMG submission 203078) | Freshwater sediment microbial communities from Lake Towuti, South Sulawesi, Indonesia - TDP3 | ecosystem: Environmental > Aquatic > Freshwater > Lake > Sediment | place: Indonesia: South Sulawesi...
GGCCAGAAAGAGCGTTCGGCTGATAACCGAAAGGTCGAGAGTTCAAATCTCTCCCGGCCCACATTTTTAACACAGTTCTAGAGCAGTTCTGCTGCGCTGTTTTTGCAAAAACAAGCCTCTTCGGTCGTTTTCATTATGTAACACTATAATATTTTGTTTGAACGGTTGTATCTCTCGAAATCAGTTTTCAGAAGATTCTGAGAAGTTGAATATTCTACACAGGTTCTGAAAGGGGCATTAGATGGTTGTTATGTCCAGAATTTCTATAGCAGCGATATTTTCCTTTTCGTCATAATGCAGTATTACTTTCCCATCTTTGGTTGGTTCGCCTTCAGTATGCTTTGCATGTTTGAATCTTATGAAAAGGTCTCCTACATCGTCTCCATAATCTACCGTAATGACTTTGCGAGGCAACTTTAGTTGATACTTTTTCTCTAACCTCTCTAGGACTTTTTTCACGTCAATGTCTAAGAGGGTTTCAACCTTCTGAATCGCTTATACCTCCTCTCTTTCCTTCTAGAACTTGTGTAGTACGCCGTTCTTATATAGCATTCTCCATCCTCTTTACGATATATTACTACAAGATAATCAGAGATTTCATGAGTCAGTCTTTTCAATATGTGAACGGCTCCTGTAGAGTCGACATATACTTCATCCGGATTTGTAACAGCAGCCAAAATTTTAGCAATATTGTCTTCTAATTCTGGATGCCTCAAAACAATATGTTTCCACCTTTCCTCACTAACTAAAACTCTCTTGCCGTCAAACGCTTGAACAGAATGCAATGACACAACCTTCATGCAGAGTTAATTGAAAGAACATTTAAAACTTTGAGTAGAGTTGTTTAAACAACTTCATAGAGAGAAGAGTGCCTCTTGATCAATTATAGAGAATCTCGAGACTTCCAAACGAGACTTCATCAACTATCCCGGCCCACATTTTACCACATTTTTAGAAGTTTGCGGATGGTTACTACAAAATAAAACTAGCTATTTGCTTTTGCCGACTTCCATGTGTTCTTGAAAGATTTCTCCGAAGGCTTTGCAAAAATATTCGCAGGCTGCCTGAATTCCTTTTCTTCCCTTCTCTGTTATGTGGTAGTTAGTTATTCTTCCTTCCCTTTTCAGTTCTATTAGACCCCGCTTCTTCAACTCTCTGAGCGCCGGATAAATGGTCCCAGGATTTGGTTTGGTTCCTCTTCTCTTACCGATTTCCTTTGCAAGTTCCTGCCCATACATGGGCTTCTTTGAAAGCAACCATAATATCAGGAAGGAGAGCATTCCCTTCATATCGCAGCATTCAGAGGGACATACATCGCTGTGTTTCTTAGGCATAGTTCTCACAAAATATTGGGTATCCAATACATTTAAATATTCCTCTGATATTATTGGACATCCAATATAGAAGTGATTGTCCATGACAAAAAGAGAGAAGAAAATAAAACAACACGTGAAAAAAACCTACGCAGAAGTGGCGAAGGATGCCTCGTGTTGTGATATACCCACCTGTTGCTATCCAAAGTCTAGAACTTCATTTGCCAAGATGATTGGTTATTCAGACGAAGAATTAGAAGGCTTGCCGGATTCTGTGGTGAGAACCGTGTCGGGCTGTGGCAACCCGACAGCGCTGGCGGGTCTCAAGGAGGGAGAAGTAGTCCTTGACCTCGGTTCTGGAGGAGGCATAGACGCATTTTTGGCAGCCAAAAGTGTTGGTCCCAAAGGAAGGGTGATAGGAGTGGATATGACTGAGGAGATGGTTCAACTCTCCAAGAAAAACGCTGAAAGGATGAGGGTAGAGAATGTGGAGTTTCGGCTAGGTGAAATCGAAAACCTTCCAGTCGAAGACGAAACGGTTAACGTTATAATTAGCAACTGCGTCATTAACCTCTCACCTGACAAAGACAAAGTCTTCAGCGAGGCTTTTAGAGTGTTAAAACCCGGAGGTCGCATGTTAATTTCTGACATAGTTACACAGGGTAAACTTCCCAGCGAAATTCGTGAAAACCTGGAGATGTGGGCTGCTTGTGTAGCCGGAGCCCTGGATGAAAAAGACTACCTTCAGAAAATCAAGAACGCTGGGTTCGAAAAAGTGGAAGTCATAGCGAAAAACGATTTCATGGAAATAGTTTCAAGCATTAAAGTGCGGGCCTACAAACCTTTATAAGTCTCTGTATTTTTCATGTTCCCAGTCTGTAACACTTCTTTGGAATTCATTCCATTCTGCAGTTTTGATTTCAAGATATTTATTAAACACGTGTTCGCCTAACGTTTCTTTCATAAATTTGCTTCTCTTGAATTCTTCTATTGCTTCCCCTAGATCTTCTGGAAGGGTTTTGATGTAAAACTTTGCGAGTTTTCTGTCGTCAAATCCGTATACATCCTCTTCCACGGCGTCTGGGGGCTCAATTTTTTCTTCGATTCCTTTAAGGCTCGCAGCCAGCATAACGGCAAAGGCTAGGTATGGATTGCAACTCGGGTCTGAGCATCTTAATTCAAGTCTGGTTGATTTCTCTCTGCCTTCGCTGTATCTCGGTACTCTGATCAACGCGGATCGATTTCTTTGACCCCAACAGATGTATACGGGTGCTTCGTACCCGCGTACTAAGCGCTTATAGCTGTTCACGGTGGGGCATAAGACGGCTGCCATTTCCCTGATGTATCTAAGTTGGCCGCCCATGAAATAGTATGCCAAGGAGGAGAGTTTGTACTCGTCTTTTTTATCGTAAAAGAGGTTCTCGCCGTCTTTGTCAAATAGTGACTGGTGTGTATGCATTCCGCTTCCGTTGATGCCGAAGATGGGTTTTGGCATGAATGTTGCGTAGAGACCCTGGCTGTTAGCTACAGTTTTGATGGCTTGTTTAAGGATCATAACTTTGTCTGCAGTGTTCAGGGCTTCACCGTATTCTATGTCAATCTCATGTTGGCTTGGAGCAACTTCGTGATGCGTCATTTCAACGTTTATCCCTAATTTTTCGAGGGTGGAAACCATCACGGCTCGTATATCTGTGGCCATATCCCGAGGGGAAAAATCAAAGTATCCCGCTATGTCGTGGTATGTTCTGTTTTCCTTTGATCTGAATAGGAAGAATTCGATTTCTGGTCCGACATGGTAAAAGTATCCTTTTTCCTTTGCTTTATCTTGAATTCGTTTGAGGGCATAGCGGGGATCGCCTAGAAAGGGAGTTTTATCTGGATTATGAACGTCGCAAATAATTCTCGCAACTTTCTTCTCGTCGCGTAGCCAGGGGAGAAGGGTGTACGTTGATAGGTCGGGGATCAACATCATGTCGCTCTCGTGTATCCTAGTGAAACCTTCTATTGAAGAACCGTCAAACCATTTTCCATTGTCGAGGCAGTCCCTCAATTCCCTAGGTGATAACGTGACGCTTTTCAAACGGCCGGACAAATCAGAGAACATTAAATCTATGAACTCTATTTTTTCGCGTTTAACCTTCTCTACTATCTCCTCTTTGTCCATGAAATCACAACGTCTTCATAAGATTGCAACTATTTAAGCCTTTTATGTTTTCTTAATATGAAACTTGGAAATTTGGAGGAAGCATATTTGGTCTTTCTTGAAAGACGCCTATAGTTATTTTATGGAACGAATGAATCTTTGGTATATGTAGACGAAATAGATGAAGGAAAAAATTGTGAGAAACACCTCGAAGGAGAGTATCAGTTGATTTGCTTCTGTGGCTAAGAAGTAGCCTTTTAGGGCTATGTCCCTGAAAACCAGTATCTGGAGGAATATGGCGCTGCTTAAGCAGCCGAGACCCAAACTGTGGAAGAGCAGTCGCCAGCCCAGCTTTATTCTGTTCAACTTTCGTCAGTAATCGTTAAGCCCTAGGCATTAATTATACATTATGAATTCCCTCTACAGAACACGTTTAAGGATTCCAAACGTTATTTTCTGTTAATTATTTTGAACCACTCGGTGTTTCTTCACAAAATCAAGAACAGCCCATTCCAATTAAAGCGGGTTTTAATGGTGTTTGCACGCGCAAAAATAGAAAAGTAAAAGAAAGGACAAGAGATAGATGAGTCACCTTTATGGAATGACTTGGTAGAGAAAAATGCATTGCTACCACGGCTTCAGTTGGCTATCGAATTAAATAAGTGAGGGAAGAGGATGAAACGAACGATAGTTATAAAAGTGAATGCGCGACGGCCAGAAATAAATAAAATCCGAGTTGCAGCAGATTTGATTAGAAAAGGAGGCATCGTTGCTTTTCCCACAGAAACGGTTTATGGTCTCGGCGCAGATGCCCTAAATCCCAAAGCTGTAATGAAGGTGTTTAAAGCAAAAAAGCGGCCTCCAGACAACCCCATAATTGTTCACATAGCCAACAAAAAAGATGTGCATAGGCTGGCAAGAGATGTTCCGGAAACTGCGGAAAAGTTGATGGCTCGATTTTGGCCGGGACCATTAACCCTTATTCTGAAACGGTCAAAGCTTGTGCCAGACATAACGGTTGTGGGCTTAGACACTATAGCCATCAGAATGCCCAGCAACAAGGTTGCACTTGCTTTAATTAGCGAATCGATGACTCCTATTTCAGCTCCTAGCGCAAACCTTGCTGGTAAACCCAGCCCCACAACGGCTGAGCACGTCATAAACGACCTTGCGGGAAGGATTGATGCCATACTAGACGCTGGACCCACCAAAATCGGTGTGGAATCAACCGTTATCGATATGACGGTTCCTATCCCCCAGATTTTGAGGCCCGGAGGAACACCCTACGAGAAACTGAAAAGCGTTTTAGGCCAAGTTGAACTGCATCCCATAGCGGTTGCTAATCGGCGAGTGCGCGTAACTAGGGCGCGTTCGCCTGGAATGAAGCACAAACATTACGCACCAGACGCTGAAATGGTTGTGGTTGAAGGAGAATTTAACAAGGTTGTAGGAAGGATTCAAGAGCTCGCCAACTTGCATATGGCTGAAGGAAAAAAGGTAGGTATATTGGCGACTGATGAAAGCCTGCCTAAATATAGCGCAGACATTGTTAAGTCCCTCGGAAGCCGAGAAAACTTAACAATAATTGCCAAAAACCTCTTTAAGCTTCTTAGGGAATTCGATAAAGAAAAGGTTGACATAATTGTTGCGGAAGGAGTCGCTCCTCAAGGCTTAGGACTGGCTGTTATGAACAGACTTAGAAGAGCGGCAAACTTCAACATAATAAAAGTTTAAGGGGACACAAGTTTAGACTGAAATTTTGTTTTTTGTCTGTAAAAGTCGTTTTGTGACCTCAATGCTGAGTAGTGTTATTAGGCATAGACCAGCGATAAGTCCAGCTTCAAACAAACCGATTGAAGCTATTCCAAATGCTTGTTGCGCCACTGGAATGTTGATTAAGGCTAGTATAAGCAAGGCTTCCCATAGCACAGCCAACACGAGGAATTTATGAGGTTGAACCTCGACGAGTGTATACTTTAGTGAACGACAGTTTAGCGCTAGAATTAATTCAAAGAAAACTAAGACTAAGAACAATCTAGTTTGAGCTGATTGCTCGCCTTGTGGCAGAGAGCTTAAGAAAACCCATAGCAAAAGAGGAACTTCTATTAACACTGCACGCAAAAGGAAGGACTTCACTTCCTTCGTAAACACTGTTTCTTTAGGGTTTCGAGGAGGTCTCTTCATGACGTCCGGATCTGATGGGCTTATGCCTAGAGCTATGGCTGGAAGGCCGTCGGTGGCTAAGTTAATGTATAGGATTTGTACGGGAAGAAGAGGTAGAGGATATCCTGCGAGAACCGCAATTGAAAGCACCGCTATTTCTACAAGGTTGGCTTGAAGAAGGTATGTGAGGTATTTCTTTATGTTATCGTAGATCCATCTGCCAAGTTCAATTGCGTTCACTATTGTGGCGAAGTTGTCGTCTGCAAGCACTAAATCTGATGCCTCCTTGGTCACGTCTGTTCCCGTTATGCCCATTGCCACGCCAATATCTGCATGTTTAAGCGCTGGAGCATCATTAACGCCGTCACCAGTCATAGCCACAACCTGTCCTTTCTTTTTCCACGCTTCAACAATTTTCAACTTGTGTATTGGGGATACTCTCGCGTAAACGGTTACTTTTTCAACGATATCTTCAAACTCTTCATCACTCATTTTTTCTAAGTCTTCACCTATGAGTACAATGTCCCCTTCTCGGTAGATGCCCATCTCCCTAGCGATAGCCATTGCAGTGAGCTTATGGTCGCCTGTTATCATGATGGGTTTTATTTTGACTTGTTTACACGCTTCTACAGCCTTTTTTGCTTCTTCTCTGGGCGGGTCCATCATTCCCATCAAACCTAGAAAAATTAAGCCCTTCTCCAAAGCTTCCTCGTCAAAATTCGTGATGCTGGCAGGTATTTTCTTGTAAGCTACGCCCAGAACTCTTAGAGCTTCTCCAGCCATTTCTTCGTTTATTCTCAGAATCTCCTTTTTTCTCTTTTCAGTTAGTCTTTCTACTTTGTCTAATTCATGTACATGGGCACATCGTTGTAAAATTGTTTCAGGCGCGCCTTTCATGTAAACAATTTGATCACCCTGGGGTGTTAAGTGAACCGTGGTCATTCGTTTTCTTTCAGAGCTAAAGGGCAATTCGCCTACACGTGGGTATTGCTTTTTTACTTCGTTTTGTTGAAAGCCAGCTTTCGCTGCAGCTACTACAAGCGCCCCCTCGGTTGGATCACCCTTAATGCGCCATTTGTCTTCTTCAACTATTAATTCAGCATCATTACATAGAAGAGAGCCTTCCATAAGGAGAGAGAAGTATTCGCCCTGGAGAATATTGCTGTCTTCTTCTGCATGGAATTCGCCCTTCGGCTCATAGCCAACCCCTGTAACGCTTATCATCTTGTCTCCGGCGTATATCTTGCGTACTGTCATTTCTCCTTTGGTTAACGTGCCAGTTTTATCCGAACAAATTACAGTGGTGGAGCCAAGTGTTTCAACGGCGGGCATTTTCCTTACAAGAGCGTTCCTTTTAGCCATTTTATACGTGCCAATCGCAAGACTGCCTGTAACAACTGCTGGTAAGGCTTCTGGAACAGCGGCTACGGCCAAGGCAATGCCAAACAAAACTACTCTTATAAGAGGCATACCTCTAAAGATTCCGAGAATCATTACAGAAACACTAACAGATAACGCTGCTATGCCCAACCACTTGCCTAACTCTTTGGTTCTTTTTTCTAGCGGAGTTTCCTCTTTCACAACAACAGTTACTTGTTTTGCAATCTTCCCGAACTCTGTGTTCATGCCTGTAGCCACTATGAGTGCTTTTCCCTTTCCGCTAGTCACTTCAGTGCCTGAAAACACCATGTTTTTCCTATCGAGAATCGAAACGTCCTCAGAAAGCCTCATTATTTCCTTAGATGATGGCATAGATTCCCCAGTTAAAGACGCTTCGTTGGTCTGGAGATTTATTGTCTCGATTAATCGAGCATCGGCAGATATCTTGTCTCCTTCTCTTAAGACGAGGATGTCGCCAGGCACGATTTCTCTCGCTGGTATCGTTACCTCTTTTCCATCTCTTATCACTACAGCGGTGAGACTGAGCATTCTTTTCAGTGCTTCTAGGGCTCTTTCGGCACGATACTCTTGGGTAAAACCAAGCACGGCGGAAACGAGAACTATGGCAAAAATGACTACAGCGTCAACGCCATGACCCGTGACTAGAGAAATTATTGTGGCGCCAACAAGTATCAGTATGAGGATGCTCTTGAACTGTCTGAAGAGAATTGTCAGAGGTGAAATTTTTCCCACAGCGGCTAACTCGTTGAACCCATACTGCTTTAACCTGCTTGCGGCTTCGTCTCGAGTCAACCCTTGTGTGCTAGTTTTAAATCTGTGTAAGGCTTCAGTGATTTCAAGAGCATGCCACTTCTCTTCAGCGTTCACGTAGAAGTCTCCTCCAAAACAGCTTCTGAATATTCTACATATTTAAAATTCTTAATAAACCTGAACTCGGTTTAGGTTAAGTCCAACGCCATATTTTTCTTCCATAGAAAACCTCTGGCAGTATTAGTAAGCCTGAAAGAGAAGCTATTACGACGATTGCCCAGTCGAAGGGATCTGTTATGGGAACCGTTCCAAACAGCCCTATGTAAGGTATGGCAAGCGTCAATAGGGCTGACCCAATCACAGCAACTAACAGAAACTTGTTAGACAAGAAACTTATCCTAAAGGCGTTGCGTCTTTCGGATCGGCAATTCCATACGACGAACAATTCCTGCAGCGTTGCCCGCATGAAAGCCATAGTTCTTGCCTTTGCCAAAGATTCCTTTAGCATGTAGTATTGCCAGTAGAATATGCCTCCGGTTAAGAGGAACTGGAATGTAAAAGTAACGAGTATTGAGGCAATCCTTCCGTGTAGTACACCCTCGTTTGGGTTGCGTGGAGGACGTTCCATCACGTCTGGTTCAGGGGGTTCCATTGTTAAAGCTACAGCTGGTCCTCCATCTGTGACCAAGTTTAACCATAATATCATGCCAGCAACAAGTGGAAGTTCTAGGCCCATAAGAGCGAAGAGGGCTATGATGCCTAACTCATCGAAATTGCAACGCATCAGGAAGAAGGAGAATTTTCTTATGTTGTCGTAGATGCTTCGTCCTCCCTCAACGGCGTTGACTATTGTGGCGAAGTTGTCGTCTGCCAGCACCATGTCCGCGGCTTCTCTTGTTACGTCTGTGCCTGTGATGCCCATGGCTACGCCAATATCTGCTTGTTTGAGGGCTGGGGCATCATTCACCCCGTCTCCGGTCATGGCAACAATGTGTCCTTTCTTTTTCAGCGCCCCGACTATTCGAAGTTTATGTTCTGGAGAAACCCTAGCGTAGACTGCCACATCTTCCACTATTTTCTCAAATTCCTCGTCACTCATGTTGTCCAGTTCGGCACCAGTCAGAACCACATCGCTTTTCAGCATGCCCAGCTCTTTGGCTATGGCCACCGCCGTAAGTCTGTGGTCTCCAGTAATCATGACGGTCTTTATGCCCGCTTGCTGGCATAGACGGTTAGCTTCCTTTGCTTCCTCCCTTGGCGGGTCAATCATCCCCGTCAAGCCTACAAAGACTAAGCCTTTCTCCAAGTTTTCTTCATCAAATTTTTCTGAGGTGGCGGTTGGCAACTCTTTATAGGCTACGCCTAGCACACGCAGGGCTTCCCTCGCCATTTCCTCGTTTATTCCTAAGATGCGTTTTCTTTCTTTTCCATTCAGTTTAGTTGTTTTGTCATCTTTAAGGATACCATCACAGCGCTCTAAGATGGTTTCAGGGGCTCCTTTAACGTAGGCAAAGACCTCTCCTTCAGGGGACTTGTGGACGGTCGTCATACGCTTTCTTTCGGAAGTGAAGGGCACCTCATGCACACGGGGATACATACTCTCCAAGTTTTCTTTTGTCATTCCCGCCTTGGCTGCGGCTACAATCAATGCCCCTTCCGTGGTGTCTCCAATCACGCTTTTTCCATCATAGTGGGCGTTGGAGCACAATGTACTAGCCCTTAGCAGCAAAGCGAGGTGAGCATCCTCCTTTGGGTCTATGCGAGCGCCGTTTAGGAGAAAATCGCCTTTAGATTCGTATCCAACCCCTGTTACATCAATCATCTTGTCGTTGGTGTAGATTTTTCGTACCGTCATTTCGCCCTTTGTTAGTGTGCCAGTTTTGTCGGAACAGATGACGGTTGTAGCACCTAATGTTTCAGCTGAGGCGAGTCTTCTGATGATAGAGTTGCGTCTTGCAAGTTCACGGGCGCCAAGAGCAAGGGATATGGTTACTACTGCTGGTAAGCCTTCTGGAACGGCTGAAACAGCGAGGGCAACCGATGTTTCAAACGCCTTTACGATGTTTCCTATGGCCTCGCCTACTCCACCTACTCCACCTACTCCAAGAACGAAGATTTCGTAGAGTTCAAGAGCAAATATGATAGCGCATATAACCACAATTATTATTCCCAATTTTTTGGCGAAGCGTGCTAGCTTCTGCTTTAGAGGAGTATCCACCTCCTCCACAGCCTGAACCATCTCAGCGACTTTTCCAAACTCTGTACCCATGCCAGTAGAGGTTATTACAGCTTTTCCCCTACCATAGGTTACATGGGTAGCCATGAAAACCGAATTTTTCCTATCGGCTACAGGCGTTTTCTCGTCAAGAACCCCCGTTATCTTTCCTACAGGCGTGGATTCACCTGTTAAAACTGCCTCATCAGTCTTTAAATCCACTACCTCGAGTAGTCGAGCATCAGCTGGGATGCGGTCTCCAGCCTCCAAAAGGGTGATGTCACCAGGCACAATCTCTCTGGCGGGTATAAGCATCTCTTTTCCATCTCGTAAGACTCGAGCCTTGGGAGCCGTCAACTTTTTCATGGCTTCCATTGCCCTTTCCGACCGATACTCTTGAACAAAACCAACCACTGCATTGAGGGCTACGATGGCGCCTATTGTTGAAGCATCTATAATTTCTCTGATTCCTAATTCAATGACAACTGCTATCAGAAGCATGATTACGAAAATGTCCTTAAACTGTCCAAGAAATATCTGAAGAGGGGTTACTCTCTTCCTCTCCACCAGTTCGTTGGGTCCGAATTCCTGCAGTCGGCGTTTAGCCTCTTCTTCACTCAAGCCTTTCTCGCTGGCTTTTAAGGCACCCATGAGTTCGTCTGTTTCCATAGCTTGCCATTCGGGGCTCACATCAACCGCCTGCTTTACCAACCATATAATTTCGCATTTAGCTTTTTAAGGC
>Ga0315308_1002372_pt1 | contig 10720 bp, 14 predicted proteins | sample TDP3_MG_FD_203078 | JGI IMG/M metagenome (GOLD analysis project Ga0315308, IMG submission 203078) | Freshwater sediment microbial communities from Lake Towuti, South Sulawesi, Indonesia - TDP3 | ecosystem: Environmental > Aquatic > Freshwater > Lake > Sediment | place: Indonesia: South Sulawesi...
GACGACTAGGTTGGCAACGTTTCTTTCCTGCCCAGCTGTTGTCCTAATAGCGAAGATGGTTGTGGAAGTCTTTGTCTCGTCAACACTGCTCATAGCCCAATCACCAAGATCCTTATGCTGGCAGAATGATAAAATCAAATATATTCTTTATGATAAAACCTATGAATCCGATTAGTAAAACCCCTAGCAAGCATATCCTAATCGAAAGCCAGAGCTCGGTTCTCCCAGGCTTCTTTGAAAGCCTCAGCAATCTGGCACACGATTTGACGAAGGATGAGAGACCCAAATTTATCCTTGACCACCATCTTCTCAAACAATGGATGAAAAGCCAATATATAAAACTATGTTCAAGGTTGGGGTTGAAAGACCAGATGAATCGCGTAAAGAAACGATATGCGTGAATTATCTGAACCACTCTTCAGAGTTCATATGAACATATAAGAATCTTCCTATTCACTACATCCATAATCAACTACAAACGTTGTAAAGGTCTCTCAATGATCTTGATAGTTGCTTCGAAGAAAGACGAAGCAGGTATGAACATTGCCCAGAAAATCATAGAACAACATGGGTTTGAAGCAACTTCGGAGCGGTTTCAAGACAGCACAGTCCACTACAAAAAAATCGGAGATGCCGAAGCTAAGCTCGTCTTCATCAAGGAAGATTCAATAAACGCTCAATTCATTGGCGATTGCTTTCCTGCGGAGCTCATAATTTTCGCATCCAGACACAGCAGCCTAAGCGGCATCCCCACATTATCGGTTCACACCCCAGGAAACCTCGTGGATAAGGCAGATTTTGGTGGCATACCGAAGAAGGTCTCGATCTCCCCGACGAGTATGATGAAGAATGTCCTACAAGAGTTGGCGAAGATGAAAGAGGAGATGAGGCTAAACTTCAAAGTCTCGTATGAGTGCACGCACCATGGACCCTCTCTTGACGCCCCCTGCATGTTCGCAGAACTGGGGAGTTCACCGGAACAGTGGCGGGATTTAAAGGCAGCCGAAGCCGTCGCAAACTCGGTGGTCAACGCTGTCACCAAACGTTTGGCATATCCTGCAGCCTTAGGCATTGGCGGTCCCCATTACAACGAGAAGTTTACTGAAATTGCACTTAAGACCTCAATAGCCTTCGGACACATAATCCCGAAATATGCTGTTCCATCCGTGGATGCCTCAATGATAAAGCAGTGCGTTGAAAGAACTAAGGAAAAAGTGGAGTTCGCGGTATTCGATTGGAAAGGGGTTCGAGGTGCAGATAGAAACAGGCTAATCTTAGTAGTAAGAGACCTGGGTTTAACGATAGAAAGAGCCTGATGGAAGAGCTTTTTTTCCTTGGATAATTCGCTGTCCCTTTAACTACACTTTCCAATTTTAGTTGATTTTTTTCTTCATATACGTGTGCCAGTGGCGTCCAGAGTTTTTCGTCGAAAGTAGTACTTATTTTTCTATCCTACCTAGGCTCCCAGTTCATCAGCGATGGAAGCAGAAGTAATGTTGATCTCCCGTATCATAAGAGGAAAAAAGTGTTTGATACTTTCGTGTTCTTCACCTGGCTTCCGCCTTTTCCAGGACGTATTCACACCCTTTCAGGATCTTGGATGAGTAATCTACTGACAGAATTTTTTCCAGTTAATTCATAGCTCTTTGCATCACGACATTATAGCCGTAGAAGCCCTTTTTTGCTTAGATTCAGGGATGGTGCGGAGGGTGGGATTCGGACCCGCGTACCGCTTGGGACTGGATCTTTGCTCCTAAGAGTCCGTGCATCCTCGGTATCCCTGTGTATTGAAGATCGCTGCGTCGTAATCAGGAGATGTGGAGAAAAGGATATATGGACATAAATACATTTTCCCGTTGAGGTGGAAGGAGTGCGAGGCATACGACTTCAAGTCAAGGAGGAGCTTGAGAGAAGATTCAGGGAGGCTGCTATGAAAAGGTTTGGGTATGGGAAAGGCTCACTAAGCCGCGCGGCTGAGGAGGCCCTTCAGAAATGGCTTCTTTCTGTGAGTGTCGAAGAGCTTGTCTTCGAAGGAGATCCTGTGGAGGCTCTTGATGGTCTGATTGCTGGAGTGGATTTGGACTCTGTGGAACTCCAGCATCTTGTGACGAAGAAGTGGGCTGGTGAAGTGCTGGGCAATGTATCTCCTTGATACGAACATTTTCTTAGAGGTCATGCTGTCAAGACCCAGAAAAGACATCTGCAAACGCTTTCTCAATGTTCTGAAGGAGGGAAAAGAGGTCGGCGTGATCACTGATTTCTCAGTCTACTCGATAATGGTTATCTTGAGTGGCCTCGTGAAGTTGGATGAGCTCAAGACCTTTCTGACTAGCCTATCTGCTTACAAGGGTCTAAGCATCTACGCAACCACCCTTCTGGACAAAGTAAGAGCCATTGACATATGTCTCGCGGAGACTCTGGACATAGACGACTCCATCCAATACTCAGCGGCTCTCGCAAGCCGAGCAGAGAGCATAGTCTCATTCGATAGACACTTCGATGGACTGGAAATCCCTAGGGATGAACCGCAAGACGTACTCTCAAAGAGGCAGTAGAGCCTAAGCCTAGACAAGCCCATGCGAAGGCTCATTGCTTAGCCCTGCCATGGACACCTTCAATGGCAGCAGCGTTTACAACCGCTTTTCGCCCTTCGCCCGAAACTCTGATATTATGTGAAGCATCAGATTAGGGTTAACTCCACATCTTCGCTGAACTCTCTAACCTTCGTCAGCTCTACGGCCAAGGCGTTCTCATCTAAGGAACCCTCATAAAAACATTGCATGCGAAGCCAATAGCTTCTGGCACCTAGTCTATCGTAAAAACCCAGCTTCTTAATCCTTTCATCTTTCTCACCGTCTTCCTTCAAATCCCTCGTAAAAACCCAGTTTCAGCCAGTTTCTTGTCAAAAATAGGTAAGAAACAGCTCTTTGAAATATGAGAATTTGTTTCCCGCTTTTATTTGAAGGCATTCGTGAAAATTAATCTGGAATAGCAGGGAAAGATATATCCGACTTCATGAAAGTGGTGCTCAACTCGTCGAAAGGGCAAAACCTATTAATCCATGGATAAAGAACTACGACTCGAGTTTTTCAATGGTTTCTTCGGGCGTCAGGATCATTAATCTAGGTATCCTCTTGTAGTGCTTGATGTTTCTGGTGATTAGGGGCATCCTCCTCACCTTAGAGATGCTGGCTACAAATAGATCCCTGATTTCGATGGTCTGACCCTGTTTTCTCAACTTCACCATGGTGCGGCTCGCTTCGACTGAGGCGTCATAGTTAAAATCTAAGATCCGGAGTCGATTGGGAAACTCCTCAGTTTCTTTAGTGATCTCCTCGGGTTTAGATGCTAGGAGCGTTCCTAGCCATATTTCAAATGAATTCACTGTTGTAGTATGGGCTGAAATCTTCCCCTCATAAATCTTCCTGCACCAAAAGATCACCGTACTACTTAATAGTACTACAAATATTTAACCCTTGTTTAGGCATGTTCTCAAGGTCTTTAGATAGCAAAACCTTTTCAGGCACAAAGTAACCTCAATCGATCTTTCTACCATAGCCCAAAACCCACTCACACCGGTTATCATCAGCTGATGCAAAACGTCATTCCGACGAAATAAGATTCAAGCTAGCAATTTTGGTTGCGTGGTACGGGGATATAGGTTCAGACTTTCGCTTATAATTTTCACAGAAAGCAAAGAGACAAGGCTATAGAAGAAGCACGCCCTATAAAATAAAACCTGATCAGATACCCGAAAAACTCCCCAAAGAATAGACCACACGACCAGAAACAACCGTCGAAATACCCCTGGAAAAAGTTAGGAACTACTTGAAGAGAAAGGAGACGAACTAGGAACAAGACACCGATAAGATGAATAATATGCATGATTCATGCATCGAAAGAAATGAGAAGAAGTAACAGAGTCTTCAGGAGGTTCGTTAACTTTAAATCTCTCCTCTTTTTTCTCTCTAAAACTCGATAGTTGATGGATGATGGAGACGTCTCCATCATCCATCAACTATTATATGCGCACACACATACAATCATTGAAACCGAATAAAAGTCAAAAAATTAGATCAACTCGATGCTTATGAAGACCTCTTCAGGAACCCTCACCCTCATGATCCGTCTCATTATTCTCTCCTCCGCATCGACATCTATCAAGCGTTTATGGATCCGCATCTCCCACTTATCCCAAGTAGCTGTGCCCTCTCCGCACGGTGTCTTCCGGACTGTTAAACGTAACCTTTTCGTGGGAAGAGGATGAGGCCCTACTATCTTGACACCCGTCTTCTCCGATATTGTTTTCAGTTCCTTGCATACTTCTTCAAGTTTTCTGTAGTCGGTACTTGTCAACCTTATTCGAGCTTTTCTGACCATCCCAATCACGCTGAGTTTTGCTCTTATCCACTCACCTTGTTTTAAAAACCTTTTGGTTGGCTCGTCGATTGGACGTTATGAACCAATTAATCCGATTCGACATCATGCGCCTAAAGCGTGATGGGATTAGAATAGTCTTTCCCTATTGAGATTCTTTGTCTGCCATGAGTATCTTCTTATCCTTTTTGTCTCTCCATAGCCACAAGCCGAACATCTTTTATCTTTGACATTATATGATCTTCTTCCGCATCTTCTGCATCGAATGTGGAGGGTCTTTCCCATCCGTTTACCAAAAGACGGAGTTCCTTTCCCCACGCTTTCACCTCGGCGGTGGGGAAATCATAACAACGTTGTCTCCCCTGACTATTATCAACCCGAGCTTCTTCACATCATCTGCATCCGTCAGGTCTTCTGCTTCATCGAGGACGATATTTAGATGCTGGTCAAACCCTTGTAGTTTTCCGCGTAGACATTTTCCACCCCTCAGTCTAATGAGAACAGTCTTTCCAAGGCTGTCTTCTAGAATCTGCATCGCCATTCTCAGCATCTCCCGATTATGAACCCTCCAATTTGGTGTTAAAGAGGAATGCAAATTTATATGTCTTGCGTTAAAATCTAGGTCTATGAGTAAGAGTTTAAAGCGGCACTTCCTCAAAGAAAACGAAGTAAAGCAGATTCTGTCCGATTTTCATAGAAGAATCGACGCCGATCCTGAACTTCTGTTTGGACCTAAGCCTCGGATCGAACTGGTTGAGGCGCATGAGGTTGAAATCTTCATCTTCGATGAGACGCCATTTTCAGCTAGGATTCAGGATAGCCTCTTTCCGACGCTGCTTTTCAAGGAGACATTTCGCTTTCTACCAAAAATCGTGGTCGATATGGGTGCTGTACCCCACATCTGCGATGGAGCTGACATCATGGCACCGGGGATTGTTAGAATCGACGGAGAATTCGACAAGGATGACCTAATCTTGGTTGTAGACGAACGACATAGAAAACCGTTAGCAATAGGCCAAGCATTAGTCGATTCGAAAACCATGAAAGCAACCAAACGAGGAAAAATCGCGAAAAACGTACACTATGTAGGCGACAGAATCTGGAATCTAATGAGAAACCTTACTTAAGAACGAAAAGGTTAAGACTTGAGAACTGGTAATTAGTTACTGAAGGTGTTATACTTGCCAGATATGAAGTTAGGTAAGATGATCGAGAGTGTCCTAAGCAAGATTAAAAAAGAGAAGAAACATCAGATCATTGAAGTGGCACCTTCTGGAACAATCACACCTACGAGCCCAGAAAGCTCTCCCAGCTCAATCTCTCCAAACATGCCGGAAAAGACATACTTGAAGGCCTTGCCTTTGAGGTCTATCGAAGACATTGACCTTATCAAGCAAGAGGTCAAGTCGGGGAACATCCTCATCGTGAAGGTCAGTCCATTGGCAAAGAAGAGTATAGACGACGTCAAACGAGCCGTGACCGAATTGTGTGAGTTTACGGAATTGGTTGGAGGCGACATAGCTCGTCTAGGTGAAGAACGGGTCGTGATAACCCCTTCGAACATTAAGATATGGCGGGAAAAGGCTGAGTAAACCGAGGCTGTTCCTACCGCAACCTGATCGTTTCTAAGGCATCAGGCACCCTAGCATTGATCCTGAACCTTTTCTGAAACACCTCTGCTATGCTCTCGCATTTTTCCTTTTCGCCGTGACATACGATGATATTTTCGAGCTTCGGCGAAACTTTACGGAGGTAACTTATTATCTGTTTTCTATCTGAATGACCGGAGAAGCCTTCAATGGTATCGATATTCAGATCGATTCTGGTTACCTCGATCTTCCTATTGCTATTCACCATCGGGACTTCCTTTAGGCCCTTCTGAACTCGACGCCCCAGAGTTCCCTCAATCTGATAGCTTACGAATATTATCGTATTCCGTTTATCCGATGCTAGACGCTTGAAGTAGTCGATGATGGGTCCCCCTTCGAGCATGCCAGACGTAGCGATTATGATGCACTCTTCACCACCTATGATGTCCTCTCTGGCGCTCGGATGTTCCACTATGGTGAAGTAGTCCGACTGGAACGGATTGACGCCTTCATAGAGTATGCTGTCCCTTACTTCCCTTGAAAGGTATTCCGGGAAGGCCGTGTGGATGGCCGTAGCATCAGAGATCATCCCTTCAATGAAGACCGGGGCCTCTTTCAACAAACCGCGCTTCATATATCTATCGATGACCAACATAATCTCTTGGGCTCTTCCAACTGCCGGAACAGGAATTAGAACCTTTCCACCTCTTTCGAAAGTCTTGTTTATCGTGGATACAAGCTTCTCTTCAGCTTCTTGTCTGGACGGCATGATGTCTGTTGGCGCCCCGTAAGTGCTCTCAGTTATTATGGTCTCAAGTCTCGGAAACTCGGTGGCTGCGGCTTCTAAAAGCATAGTCTTCCCGTATTTGTAGTCGCCAGTGTAGACTATGTTATGTAAGCCTTCTCCGATGTGCAGATGCACTACCGATGAGCCGAGAATGTGCCCAGCGTTATGAAGCGTCAAGCGTATGTCCGGAGCAATGTCGGTAACGACGCCGTAACGAAGCGGAATCGCATGTAAGACGCTCTCTCTAATATCTCTCTGATCGTAAGGAGGTGTTATCCCTTCTTTGGCGAGAACATCAAGGTAGTCAAGCTGAAGCAGAGTCATGAGGCTTAGAGTCGGCGCTGAACAGTAAGTTGCCCCATCATATCCATATTTGTATAGGAAAGGAAGGAGACCGCAGTGATCCAGGTGAGCGTGACTTATGACGACCGCGTCCAGAGTATCCAAGTCAAATTGCGGCAGATCAAACCGTGGAAAAGCCTCTAACGCGCTCCCAGAACCTGGATTGATGCCGCAATCCAGCAACACCTGGCTTTCTCTGGTTTGGAGAAGAATGGCTGAACGACCAACTTGCTGTGCGCCTCCCAGCATTGAGATTCTGACGTCACCAACTCCATAAACCACTGGACGAAAGATTCTTTCACCGACATTCCTGAGGATTCTTTCTCGTTCCTTGCTTTCGCTGTGGAGGAAATGTGTCACGTGCGCCATTATTTTCGACGGTATTGGGGGGCTCCTTAGGACCCTTGGTCTCCAACGCGTCTTTTGTATAATCTCCTGTAGGACTGCGCCGTCCCTCCCAATAGCAAGTCCAGGTTTCTTCGCTTCTAAGATGACTTCGCCAAGGCTTGGGTCAAAATTTATGTTGGTGATCTCTGCATCTCGAGGAACCGTTTCACTTATGGCTTTTTCAGCATCTTTTTCTAATAGTCTGACTGATGGGTCTGAACGGACAACGATCCTTTTCCTGATCATGTTGACTATGTCGGCTACGATGTGGCTTTGTTCTATCAGAATCTCCGGCTTCTTTGTGTAGATGGCTAGAGATGGGCCTTCAAACTCGATGCGGGTAATCTCTGCCTCTTTGGGTATATGTTCAAGTATGGTTTGTCGAATCTCTGCCTTATCAATGGAAGACACTTCTCTCTTGAACCTCCCGGATTCTTATGAACTTTTTTAGCAGGCTACAAGGTTCTTCTTTTCTTCATCGCTCAGTTCTCGATATCCTTCCTTATCTATTACTGCTATATCGAAGCTATCTCCACTTGCAGCGTCTCTCTTCATAGCGGAGACAACGGATTGGATGACCATAGGTAAAACTTCGCTTACTGACATATCCTCCTCATACTTATCTTCAAGAACACCGTAAGCCACTGGAGAACCTGAGCCTGTTGCGACGCATTTCTCCTCGGTTAGACCCCCAAAGGGATCCAAAGCATAGACATTGGGTCCCGAATCATCTATGCCCCCAACTAGGATCTGCGCGATCATAGGGGCTAGACGAGAGGAAAAAAAGACGTTCGCGATGAGGCGGGCTGCTGACTTCACCGGCATCGCCCGCTTATTCTCTAGGCGATATAGACTTGCGTTAGCTTTAAGTATCTCGACGGTTCGTTGGGCATCTGCAACGTTACCTGAGATGGTCATCGCTAGATGGTCATCAATCTTGTAGACTTTCTTTCCTTTTTTATGAGCTATGAACGATCCCATGGTTACACGTGTGTCGGAAGCTAAGACGACACCGTCTTTGCTTACAACCCCGATCGTCGTGGTTCCCTTAAACGCGTAGTCTTCAATTCTATCGTACAATTTCTTTTGTCTCCTAAGATGTAATCTTGCTAGCAGTGCTTGCGAGACAAGAGAGCGAGAGATACATAGTAGAGGTTAGATTTAAATCGTTCGGATTTACCTCACTACAATCCTGCCGTAATATGAGAGTTTGACCCAGAAGTTTTAAATCTCTTCTGGAGGGATAAGAATGGATGCTTTCGCTGAGTTGTGATACTCTTGACTGCCAAGATCCACCACATGCAGCTCCCAAGGGAGGTAGTTGTGGGAGATGAAACTTTAGACCTTATCGGTGATGTGTGTAAGAGACTTGGTTTTTCAGAGTCTGCTTTCCTGATCACCGGTCGCGAAACCTTTCATATCGCTGGGCAAAGAGTCATGGAATTACTGAAGGATGCCGGTTTGAAGGTTAATCATTTCATCGCAGATTGTCATATCCCCACCTTGGAAGATGTCAGAATCATCAAAGAGAAGATTGAGGGATGTGCACCGCAAGTGGTGCTCGGAGTTGGTGGTGGTACAAAGATAGATCTGGCCAAATTGAGTTCTGCTCATAAAGGAACTCCATTCATCAGTGTGCCAACAACCGCATCTCACGACGGGATGGCTAGTCCATTCGCTTCCCTAAAGGGATTAAAGAGGCCTTACTCAGTTACAGCCCAGTCTCCTATGGCTGTAATCGCTGATACAAGCATAATAATCCGTGCACCTCACCGTTTCTTGGCGAGTGGATGTGGAGACGTGATAGCTAAGTTTACATCGACTCGTGATTGGGAGCTGGCGCATACAAAGAAGAACGAGTATTATGCTCAGTATGCGTCCAGTCTGGCCCTCATGAGCGCGAGGCACATAGCCGACAATTCGGACATGATCAAGCCTGGATCAGAAGAGGGGCTTAGAGTGGTACTTGAGGCGTTGGTGAGCTGTGGTGTATCTATGGGCATAGCTGGGACAAGCAGACCTTGCAGTGGATCAGAGCATCTGTTTAGTCATGCTTTAGATCTGATAGCGCAGAAACCTGCTATGCACGGAGAACAGTGTGGTTTAGGAACTGTAATGATGGCTTACCTTTATGGCATAGACTGGGAAAGTATAAGAAATCTTTTGCAGAAGGTAGGAGCACCAGTTACGGCCAGTGAGATCGGGGTAGAACCCGAATACATTGTAAAGGCTCTTGTAGAGGCGCATGAGATTCGACCTGAAAGATATACGATCCTAAATGAGAAGCGATTAACATACAAGACTGCTCAGAAATTAGCCGAGATCACTGGCGTAATCGAGTAAAGGGGGTTAGATTTGATGTCTGAAAAGAAGGTTTTGGTCACTCTTGTGAGCATCAATCAGGCTAAGGAGGGCTTCACCTTCCTCCATAAAGGGGCTGCCCCAAAATGTGAGCAATGCGAATATTTCCGTGCCTGCGTAAGAAACTTAGAACCTGAACGCGTTTACAGAGTTGTCGGGCTGCGTGAGAAAAGAGTGCAGTGCGAGCTCGCTGAGACAGACATGATGGTTGTTGAGGCCGTTGAGTCTGAGATAGAAGCCCCTGTCCCGTCTAAACAGGCAATAGAAGGCGCCATCATACTCTTTCAGAAGACAGAATGCCGAATGGAAGATTGCGAGAGCTTTGAGTTCTGTTCTCCTAAAGGCTTGTTGGATGGAGATCGCTGCCAGATAGTGAAGATCACTGGGAACCTTCAGTGCCCTCAGGGGCTTTCCCTGGCGAGGGTTGTTCTACAGCGGGTTCCAGCCTCTTGAAGACCTCGATGAAACTTACAGTTTTTAGTTGGGGGAAGAACCTCTGTATATCTGTGAAGATACCTCTTTTCGAGAGCTGCAGGCCCTCGATATAGAAGGCTTCCTCTGGAACATTTATCGTAGCACTCTCTTCGTCGGTCATTATTGTGAATCTGCTAACATCCACCAAAGGTATCCTCCGGTGGATTAAGGCTTGAAGCTTCTCCATATCGGTTTCAAGCTTCTTTTTCACCGTGAGATCGTATACCAAGGTTTTTCCTGCCATGGGCGGATTGAAGTCCAATTGGACTCTGCCTGAGCCGATTGTTCTTACGGTTGCTAGTCGTCCGTCAACTTCGAGGCGCATGCCAACTCTCGGAGTTATTCCTTGAGCTGTTAGCCTTCTTATTGGATATAGTCTGACCTTTTCTGGGTCGCGGTTTCC
>Ga0315308_1002373_pt1 | contig 10718 bp, 11 predicted proteins | sample TDP3_MG_FD_203078 | JGI IMG/M metagenome (GOLD analysis project Ga0315308, IMG submission 203078) | Freshwater sediment microbial communities from Lake Towuti, South Sulawesi, Indonesia - TDP3 | ecosystem: Environmental > Aquatic > Freshwater > Lake > Sediment | place: Indonesia: South Sulawesi...
GTTCCGAGCGATGAATTGAAGAAATATTATGCCGCTTCTGAAGTCGTTCTCTTTCCTTCGATTAGGGAAGCTTGGGGTCTGGTGCCTTTTGAAGCGATGCTATTGAAGAAAGCTGTGGTTGTGTCGAGGGATACGGGTGCCGCCGAGGTTCTTAGAAGTGGGGTTGATAGTGTTGTCGTGGAACCCTGCCGCCCTGACTTGATGGCTGAGGAGACGATTCAGCTTCTGACGAACGACGAGCTAAGAAGATCAATAGGTGATAGCGGCCGTGATCTCGTTTTGAAGGACTTGCGCTTGGAGAGGACCGTAGCGGAGTTTGCCCAAGTCCTGCATGAAGTCGCATCTGCACGTCGATGAGACCTAGTGCGTGTTGAACAGCTGGGAATCGACGCCTACCTATTCTGTTTCTTCCAAGCGTCTATCGTTCTATTCAATCCTTCCTTGAGCGATACCGAGGGCTTCCAACCTAACCTCTTTCGGATCTTGGTACTGTCGAGGACAAGGTAGTCAGGGTCCCAAGCTGCCGGGCGCTGAGGATAGCCAGGCGGATAACTCCTGTAGACTATTTTACCTTTGAAACTTGTGAGGCCGGCGATGAGGCTGGCTAACTCGCGATTTGTCACTGGATTTCCTGGGGAGACGTTAAACGCCTCTCCGACCGCCCTTTCGGACTCCATTGCGAGTAGATACGCTTTAACGTGGTCGTCTATGTACATGTAGTCTCGGATTGATTCTGGAGCGCCGATGTGGCAGCTTTCTCCTTTAAGCATTGAGGAGACCAGGTATTCGACTATGAACCCTTTCTCTCCTCTTCGCCCGTATGTGTTGTTTGGCCTCAGTACTGTTGCTTTTAGATCGTATACGCGAATTGCCATTCTGACGTATTGGTCTGCGGCTTCCTTGCTTACTGCGTAGGGTGAGGCTGGGTTCAATCTTTCCGTCTCCTCCATGGGCTTGTGTGTGTTCTGCCAGCCGTAAACCTCTGCGGTTGACGCGAGAATCAGTCTAGCTTTGGGCATCTCTTCAACTATTGCATGAACGATGTTCACTGTTCCTCCGAAGTTTGTTGAGATGTAGGGGTAAGGGTCCTCGAATGAGAGGCGGACGGGTGTGATAGCGCCTAAATGAAGTATGAATTGAGGCTGGACCCCTTTTATGATTGAGCGCATCGAATGATACTGTGTCAGGTCACCTTCCGCTAGATGAATCCTATCCAACACTAGCGCTAGCGGTGCCAGTTCTCTTCTTGATATATGCCTTACTAGTCCGTACATGTTGAAGCCTTCGTTAACGAGCTTGATTGCAAGGTTTGATCCTACGAACCCCGTACAGCCTGTTACGAGAACATTCGTCATCTATGCAGCCTCTTCAATTCATTCTCTGCTTCAATCAAATCCTTGAGTGTGTTAATTGTAGTAAAGAATCCTTTAAATGCATAGGCCTTCAACTGGCGGGTCCTCGCCAAGGTGGGAAACATTGTCTTTTCGACATCTCCTTTATTTGGCAAATAGCGCAGGATATCTCTACTGAAAGCATATATCCCTGCGTTACAGACTGCCGCAGAACAACGCGGTTTCTCTAGGAATTCTGTTACGTCTAGGCTTTTGTTTATTCGAACATGTCCGAAAGGACAACCAGGATTCGTAACGACCATTGTCGCTATTTGACCATGCTTCAAATGAAACTTCTCCAAGCGTCCTAGGTTCAGGTTGGTGATCTGGTCTCCGTTAAGAGCAAAGAAGTTTTGTCTATTGACGTGCCTTTTAATGGCGAGCCGAAATCCCTCACCTGTTCCTCCTCCAACCGTGTGTACACTATACTTTATGTTGACTCCGAGCTCCGACCCCTCTTTGAAGTACCCGATTATTTTTTCCTTCATGTGCGCGACGCCTAGGACTATGTTTCGTATCTCGTAATCTTGCAGCCACTCGACGATCCATTGGAGCAACGGCTTTCCTAGAACGTTAATCAATCCCTTTGGAACAGTATCTGTCAGCGGTTTCATTCGAGTTGCAGGACCGCCCGCGAGGATAATGGCTGTGTCTATTTTCAAATCACTCGATCTTGACTTTCTTAACATGAGTATGGATTACAGTCTCAACAAGGTTTATAACAATATTCCATTGATTGGAACAGTCTTCAAATCAACCGTGTGTGGGAAATCTTAAAAGAAATCGAAATGGCAATCATATGTGTTTGTGGGATAGGCTTACCGCTCATGAACGTAGTGCACCTTAATCACAGTTTTGTTGTCGGAAGCGGAATTGACGAAGTGATAAGGAACCTCATGAAATACGCCCATTCGCACGGGCACTTTGCCGAATTGGTATGTACCGTCGCGGACAGTTCAATGATCGAGAGCGTCAAACCTGCACAAGTCTTTGGTGATCTGAATAGAAAAAGAACGCTTATCCCACATTCGTATGGACTTTTGCCATCCACTCTTGGAAGAATTGCTGCTCGCGCATCGACCTCAATTTTCAAAAGCTGGAGCTTTGTAGAAAAGAGGATTAAGGCTGCAAATGTCGTCCACGCACATTTCTATCCGTATAACGCGCACGTTCTTCTCTCAAAACCAAAAGGGAAGAGACTTGTAGTGCACAACTACGGCGTTCCAGATGATCTATCTGGATACGGATTCAAAGATAGTCTCTTTCTTAAGGCTGCAAAGCGATCCGAATATCTCTTCTCGGAAGCCGATCTCGTTATATCTATTAGCGACTTCCTCAGGAATGAGCTTCTAGAGAGAACTGGAACTGACAGCATCGTAATCCCTCCAGGAGTGGATCCAAGCGAATACTATTTTTCAAACATGTATAGAAAATCCGTTAGAGAACGCTATAAGATCTCTGACGAGACTTACGTGGTTCTCTATGTTGGGCAATTGGCCCCTCACAAGAGAGTGGACCTGCTCATTCAAGCATTCAAACTGGTAAGAGAGGAGAAAGACGCAATGTTGCTGATCACAGCGGACCAGTCCAAGAATGAGTTTAATCTCAGAAAATTGGTAGGCCGCCTAAGTCTTGAGGACAGCATTCTATTCATACGGCCAGAAACTGAAACCGTTCCTTGGCTCCAGCCTTATTACTCTGCATGTGATGTGTGTGCATCCTGCAGCGAATGGGAAGGCTTTGGTCTTCCTTTCATAGAGGCCGCCGCCTGCGGAAAACCATCCGTTGGATTCGACTGCGTTCCGAGCATCTTAGATCTAACGAACTTGGGGTTAGGTATAGCAGTTCATCAGCACACTACGGAAGCTTTCGCTGACGCACTAATTAATGCGAAAAATCTAAGATGGGAAGCGAATGCAAAGAGGAAAATTTCTGAAAGGTACAACTGGCAGAATCTTTACGAGCGAATAATGAAGGCTTATTTAGCGTGTGGTCGCTGAGAACTATGAGCACAAAAACTGAGAACCGACTTCTAAAGTCCCTCACTTGCAGTGCTGAACGTCTTTTTCATAATTCTAACATTGAATTCGGACGGACCATATACGGTTGTCTTAAATCGACCAACGAGCTTGACTGCAAGTTGGGGATCATGAAAGCTGTACAGTCTGTCAAGAGAGCTTTCCTTAGAATGGAAATAATCCCCTTGGAAACGTTATCCGTCAATGGCTCATACGAGTCGCTAGGCCACCTGTCAGAGCCTCCTCTGGTGCCGGGTCTCAAGATCTCTGAACCACGATCTAGAATTTCCCATTAGCTCACTGTTTTTTCGTTAATGACTGAGCGAAGTCTATCCAGAACCAAGTTTCTCTCGATCATGAGTTTCAATACTTCCTTGTCACTAACTCTTCTAACTTCTCTCTGAACTACTCGGCGTTTTTTAAGCAAATATTTCAATTCTTTCAGGTTCCAAAATATTCCATCAAGAACAGCAGCAAATCCTTCAACATCGTTCCCGCATATACAACCAATAATAGCCAAAATCTCGTCAAAAATTATCCAAGGTAGCGCTCTAAGCAAGCCGTGAAAGCTGTAATTCTTCAGTAGTGTCGCAAGATGGTTTTTGTGCATATGATAAAGTATCTCTGGCGTCAATATGCTCGAAGGTAGATTGGGTGCCCGCTTATGGTATATCACTGTATCGGGAACATAGATGACTTTGTATCCTCTCAAGATAGCACGCCAACACAAATCAACTTCTTCAAAGTACATGAAGAACTTCGGATCCAGATTCCCTATTTGGTTCAGAACTCTTTTCCTCAGTGCAATAGCTGCCCCCAGCACATAGAAAACTTTTGTGACGTCGTCGTATTGCCCTGCGTCGTTTATTGATTTCCCGAAGTATCGTCCTCTTTCAAGGGGCCATCCAGCTACGTCGATATAGCAGCCTGCGCTGTCGATTCTTTTCGGGTCGTCATAACAAAGAATCTTACATCCGGCCACACCTACCTTCTCATCTTCTTGTAGCGTAGACACAATGTGATCTAGCCAGCCAGGCGCGACTCTAGTATCGTTGTTAAGCAAGACTAGATATTCTCCTGTAGACTGTCGTATGCCTTCGTTGCTTCCAGCGGAATACCCAAGGTTGACTTTGTTCTCTATCAACCTGACCGACGGATAGTTCTTCTTAATGAAACCAGCGCTTCCGTCTGACGAAGCATTGTCAACAACTATTATCTGTAGATGAGGGTACTCAGTCTTAAACAGAGATTCCAAGCAGTTAATCAAGCGTCCTCTCCTCAATCCTTCGAAATTCACGACTACGACGCTGACCAACGGACGGTCATTATCAGAAAATGAACTACTCATTTGACTAACCCAGCGAAGAGGCCACTAGATTTGTCAACACTAGCCGTCTTATATTTCAACGTTTGGAATAGGACGGCTTTGTCGAGTTAAGGGGTTCTCGTCTTATAGATTGTTTACAGCTGGTGATGATTTCTTCATCCGCGAAAAAACTCTTGTGCAGCTATTATTCTTCCAGTGTTATTCATAAAATCCAAGGGAATGAGTCAAATGCAAAGTCGTATTAGGCTACGTCATTTTAATGAATCTCTTAAATATTTCAGGATATAACTCCGCGAACTTGGCATAAGGAAGTAAGAAGGTTATCCCGTCTACAATCGGAAAGGCTTTACTACATTTAGGGCATAAAAATGAAAGGCTTCCTTGATCCAACAGTACTTCGTTGCCATTTTCGATACATGAGGGACAAATAAGGACGGTGTAAACGGAGTTATTTTCGTCAACATCATTTCCAAATTTACGACAAATACCCGAAATATTTCCACCAAACATATAGGCCAAAACAAATTCGATACGCGACTTCGGGCTAAACAATTGGGATTGGATAAATTTCATAGATTGCAATTTTATATTCTTTTCATCAAAAAATCTGAGCGCCTGTTTCCACAGACCAATAGAGATGGCATCATTCTCGACTATGCCTTGTTCAACTTCGTTGCAACTTTTCTCAGAAAAAAAGTAATCAAGTATCTTTCTGATCTTGCTTGACCTTAATGACTCTTTTGAATGTATCTTTTTTCCTTTATATAGATTGATATGGAGAGTCTTCTTATAGGGCTCTTCATCAAAGAAGAAGTGACCGCCGGGCGAGAGTACCCTGTAAACTTCTTTTACAATTTGTGTCGGATCAGGAAAATGATGAAGCGTTTCATAACAAAATATAAAAGGTATGGAATCTGTTGCGAATGGTAGACTATATGCGTCACAGCAAATTCTAAGCGGAATTTTACTTCTATTGAATACCTGCTTGTAGTAATCAGCGCTTTTAAGCATATCATAGGAGATATCCACTGCTACACCAGTAGCACCAAGATCATTTTCCATAACCAATGACCGTTGACATCTTTCTGCACCAATTTCCACATAGGGAGATAAAACGATTCCACTTTCTTTTAGCGAAGTCATCTGCTCAAGTGTTTTTTTAATCCTATCGTTAAGTGTGCTTTTGATACCATCTGCATCACACTCATCGCTAAAAATACACTTTCCCTCAACTTGTTGTTGAACTAGTTTTCTTCTAAATTCAATTTCAGCCTTCTTGGATTCAATTGATTGCTGTTTCATAACAAGGAACTTCCTTCGAGATCTGCTTTTTACAGCACACTCTTAAACAACTCTTCAAGTCTATTTAATCGTTATTTTTTGGTGGAGTCCTGAATTCGGCTACGATTCTGGAATAGCTATAGCCGTCTCCGCACTCATACCTTGCTGTAACCGAGATTTCTGAAAATTCATTGTGATATGTAAGATAGAAGACAATCTTTCTTAATTCACTAACCCATAGCTCAGGGATTTTGTCAGGATAACAGGTCACATGACCAAGCTCAGATTGTTCATGGTGATAGTCGAAGAGAATAAAGTCAGGGATATGATAGCATAGATGCTTAAGATACCTGCTCTTTGTGCCACAAATCAAAACTTGATCCACTGTCTTGAATCTAATCGCTAGTCTCCTCTTCTCAAGAACTTGGGCAGTAACGATACGAGTGGAGTGCCAATCTTAAAGAAATTTCCAAAAGTCGTCCTTTAATATGAAATCTATGCGTCTCGAAGGGATGTAATCTATTTGGCGCTGTAGGGAAAAGGAAGCCATTTGGACATAGGATTCTATATATCTCCTTCAAAACAACATCATCCATCTTGACATGCTCAATGACTTCGACTAGACGAACTAGTTGACAACAACCTGATTTCAGTGGTATAGTTTCTCCAGGTGCTCGTATGACATCAATTCCTCTGCAATTTTCAAGGAATTTCATTTGAATTTCGATGCCTACTGTATTTTTGAACAGGCAATGAATAGCTTTTAGATACGATACCTGCAAGTTTTTCGCCGACAGAGGACCTGAGATTCTGCTTATGAAAAGGGAGGAAACGTTCATAGTTCAGCGTGTTTCGTAGGAGAGTGCAACTATCGCGCATGCGGCCAATATGTGAAGTTGAAGATGGTGGTGCTGATCATCAATAAGGGGGAGATTATGGGGGCCTATCCCGCTTCATAGAGGACGACCGTAGGCTTCTTGAGGGCGTAAACATTTATGGACAATGGAGTAGAAGAAGAGTAGGCCATGAAATTGGAATACTTAACTATGTGCAGTTTATGCGAAAGTGAAGATATAGCCCCAGTGGATAGTGATCTTAATATTTTCAAATGTAATCATTGTGGATATATATTTGATAATCCGAGGCCCACCTTTGACGAAATTAAGAGCTTTTATTCTAATGAAGGCAAATATGGTGCCTTGATCAGAAAAATGTGGTTAAAAGAAGAAAAAGCTAGAGATATTCTTTGGCAAAGGCGTTTAGTGAAGCTAAAGAAGCTCAAAGAAAATGGCGCTCTTCTGGACATTGGGGCAGGGATAGGACAATTTTTACAGTTAGCTAAAAATGATTTTGAAGTATTAGGCACAGAAATATCGAAAATTGCAATTGCAATAGCGAAAGCAAAATATGACCTGAATCTAATTGAAGGTAGGATAGAGGATATTGACTTTGGGCATCGCCGATTTGACGTAATAACGCTTTTTCATGTACTAGAGCATGTACCAGACCCATCTTCGCTACTGAAAAGATGTTATGACTTACTGAGCAAAGATGGAGTTCTTATTATTGCCACTCCTAACGAGATTGATTCGTTTAGACGCACCATTATACGCTTGCTTTCAGTTCTACCAGTCAGTAGATTTAGGAAGTACGGGAAATTTGGACTACCCAAGCTAGAATTAGGCAAGTCGTTAAATGAAATACATCTATCACATTTTACTCTTTCGACTTTAAGATGGCTCATTAAAAAAAGCAATTTCATCGTAGTTGAAGATACATTAGATCCTTATTATGTTGCAACAGGGATTAAGAAAATTGTTGACGATCTCTTATACCTCATTTTCTTGGTGATCAAAAAGATATCTAAAGTTAATCTATATGATACTATTTGGATCGTTGCAAAACGAAGCGCGCGCTACCATTGTTAAATCAAATACAGCTGCTAAGGCATTGAGGTATGGGCGTAGAATCGCGCCGATGTTGAAGTGGACGCGTATAAATCCGTGGGGCTGGCTGCCTCCGAAGATATTTGAATACAAAGTTTTCAGAAGCACCACTAACAACTAATCACTAGGGCTATTCAAGATTCACGGTTTTTAGCCTTGAGGCCAAAACGCAAAGTGGGTTCTTTACTCATAGAAGGTGTGAGGATAGATTTCGAAATGTACTCGCCATCAGAAAGCGTTGCCTGGCGACTTTCCACGATACGGTGCTGCATCCGCCTAGGACACTGTGAGGTGAAGTGAAAGGTGCTCAGGTTTTGAGAAACTATTGACTTGTGGCTTTTCTCTTCAACTGAAATATCAAGGTTCCGCTTCTAACACATATAGTGGTCCCGGGTCTAGGAATTACATGTGACCTAGATCTAGCTCTATGGCTATTCCTGGGTCTCTTACCGAGGTTCCATGTAGGAAGGCTGAGAGCATGTGAAGCCGTTAGGTGATATTTGGAAAATCCTTCTTTTGATCTTATATAGGATTATTATTCATATGACGTCATAGCGAGGTGTCTTAGCGCGCTCTGGGTGTTGTTTATGTGCCATGTTGCCGTAATCGAGTTCTTCATTGAGCTCGTCGGGCCTTCAGAGTTTCATGGGAAGAGAGTATTAGAGGTTGGTAGTAAGTACGTTAATGGAAGCATTAGACCCTTGGTAGAGCGTTTTTTCAAGCCGAAGGAGTACTTGGGGATTGATATAGAGCCCGGCAAGTTTGTAGACATGGTGCTTCCCGCTGAAGAGATTGTCAAGTACTTTGGCGAAGAAAGCTTTGACATCATAATCTCAACAGAGCTCTTAGAACACGTTAGTAGCTGGAGAGTCGTCATTAATAACATAAAGGCGGCGCTGAAAAGGGGAGGATATGTGTATATCACTACGCGTTCCTACGGTTTTCCTCGACACGGTTATCCTTATGACTTCTGGAGGTATGAGACTGATGATATCATCAAAGTGTTTTCAGATTTTGATATTATAGCCCTAACCAAGGACCACGAGGCCCCTGGAGCTTTTCTCAAGGCTCGAAAACCTTTGGCCTATACGCCTACAGACCTATCAAATATCGCCATTTATTCCATTGTTTTAGGTAAGAGGACTTTCGACATTCCAAGTATGAGGGATATGCCCTTTGCGAAGAGGCTGATGCTTAAAGTTTCAAGCTCAAAAGCTAGCCAGCTACTGCAAGAAGCCTTAAGGACCTCTCAGCACTATTGGAAATATTGATATTCCGATTGGAGAAGAATGGGATCATCCCTAATTGAGAGGCATGACTTCCTTCTACGGTTTTCCAATTGTTTCGTCTAGGAGCTTATACGAGACAATGAATCAGAATAGGCTACAAGACGAGAGGATAGAAAGGCTAACGGAGAATTGATCAAGTCTCTCAGCCCCTGAACTTGTTAACTCTTAACTTCTTGGAAAAAGCTAAGAGTTTCCTAAACCTTTCTATGCGGCTTATCAATAGTCTTGATGCAAAACAATTCAAAAACCAAAGATGGAAAAAATAGACAATTAAGCCACTTATATTAGCAAAGAAATTGAATAATCCTTGAGGTCCAAACTTAAGCACCACTTTCTTTGGTACGGCTTTATACAACAATTTAGAACCTAGGGAGCATGAAAAGCGAAATGGGAATAACCAAATATTATAAGCGAACGCTTAGAAAGTGGGTTCAATGGCTGACCTTGTTGCTGGGGTTCATGCCCTTGCTATCGAGATATGGAATGGTTAAAATGGATTTCTTTGAGAAGCCAACGTCTCTCGCAATAGGAGCCCTTTGGCCACCTCTACTTTCACATCTAGCGCGATGGAATGAAATCAATGCTGAAATCAGATCAAGGTGCGAATACCTGGACTTCATGAAAAATGTTTCGCACCACGACGATATTGTAAGGATAATTGGATATGTGGAAACCAGCGAGACGTAGTTTGATGTGCCCTACATGGTGCACACACGTTTGCTGGCGCTATGCGCGGCTTACTATGGCGTAGCGATAGTTGACTCAAAGGTTTTCGCGGAGAGCTATCTCAGGTACCTCTTTGAAGAGACTCGAAGAAAAGGGAAGGCGACCAAGGTAGCGAGTATCTTTGCCTTAACATAATCAACAGCTAGGAACACAGAGAATATAACTCGTACAAGAGTTTATCAAGGGATCTTGAATGCTTTAGAGATTAAGAAAGAGGATGCATTAACTCTCTTCTGAAGGCTCCTAGCGTATCATCAAACAAATTATCACTTGTTAAATCTTGACTTTCTGGAAATAACCTTTATCGGGATTGAAAACTTCTTGACATCTATCGGGGTTGGACCGAGCATTTCAATTCCCATTATCTCTTTCTTCCCATCTAGATCTAGGATTAGGTTGTCGGATAGAGGTTCGCTCTCTACAGCTTTTCCTCTCTTCAATCTTATGTAAAGCGCATTGCAGGTGGGGTCATATTCCACTGAAGCCAAGCCTTCTTAGCCCCCTACTATCAGCCTCTCAGCTTTATTCGTAAACTTTTCTTCTATGCGCGGCGCTCAGCAGTATAACTCTTCTTTTATCTTCATTGACTATGTAAGTGACTCTGTAATCTCCAACCCTCATACTGTATAGCCCTTCTAATTCGCCGTGAAGCCTCTTGAATGAATGTGGATTGACCTTAAGCTCTTCAATATTTTCTCCTATGCGGCTCATAACCTGCCTAGGCAGTTTATGAAGTTCCT
>Ga0315308_1002374_pt1 | contig 10715 bp, 11 predicted proteins | sample TDP3_MG_FD_203078 | JGI IMG/M metagenome (GOLD analysis project Ga0315308, IMG submission 203078) | Freshwater sediment microbial communities from Lake Towuti, South Sulawesi, Indonesia - TDP3 | ecosystem: Environmental > Aquatic > Freshwater > Lake > Sediment | place: Indonesia: South Sulawesi...
AGTTACTACGGGATTTGAGGAACTCCACCTAGTGCATAAGGCTTTGCCCGAAATCAACCGAAAAGAAGTTGATGTGTCCACAAAGGTTTTCAATCATAAGTTTTTAGCCCCGCTCATAGTGGAATCGATGACAGGCGGCACACCAAAAGCAATCAGAATTAACGCGGCGATTGCACGCGGGGTCGAACAATTAGGTCTGGGAATGGGTGTTGGAAGCCAGCGAGCCGCCATTGAAGACCCTAAGGTTGAGAAAACCTTCGGCATCGCCCGCGAGAAAGCACCTAACGCGTTTATTATGGCAAATATAGGCGCTCCTCAGTTGGCAAGAGGCTACGGGGTCAAAGAAGCCAGAAAGGCGGTAGAAATGTTAGAAGCAGACGCCTTGGCGGTTCATTTGAACCCTCTTCAGGAAGCCATTCAACCTGAAGGCGAAACGAGTTACGTCGGAATCTTGGACGCCATTGAAAAGCTTGTTAACGGTTTGGATGTGCCGGTTATCGCGAAGGAAACGGGCTGCGGAATCGCTGCAGCGGAAGCTGAACAACTCGAAGCTATGGGCGTTGCAGCAATAGATATTGCAGGCGCGGGTGGAACCAGCTGGGCGGCAGTTGAATATTACAGAGCCAAAAGCCAAATGGGCGAGTCTCGTCAAAGATTGGGCGAGGTCTTCTGGGACTGGGGTATTCCGACAGTTGCCAGCCTAATAGAGGTAACACAGCGGGTTGGCATCCCTGTAATTGCTTCAGGCGGGTTGCGTACTGGAATAGATGTTGCAAAAGCCTTGGCGTTGGGAGCTAGCCTCACGGGAATGGCGTATCCAGTTTTAGACCCTGCCATTCACGGTGCTGAAGAGGTGGAGAAAAGATTACAACGCGTGATTGAAGAATTGAGCAACACTATGTTTTTGGTAGGAGCGGATTCTGTTCAAAAACTCAAGAAGGTGCCAGTGATAGTGACGGGTAAAATGGCTGATTGGCTGACCATGCGTGGGTTTGAGCCTCAAATCTACGCGAGACGATGTCTCTAAACATTGGAGAGAAGTGAATTTAGAATGGATGCAGATGTTGAAAAAATACTTGAAGAAAAAGTTTCAACCATAAACAAGTTGATTGAACGCTACATTCCTAGAAAGTATAACAGGTCTTCACTTGTTTTTTCCTTGAGTCCACCACGATATGATTACAACCTTGAAGCTTTGGACAAGACCGTGGCTGAGCCAATATGGGATTTCCTTGACCGGGGTGGCAAAAAGTGGCGCCCATCATTGTTTCTGTTTGTTGTTGAAGCCTTAGGAAAAGACCCTGAAACCCTGCAGGAATTTGCCATTATTCCCGAGGTTATTCACAACGGAACTATAATGATTGACGACATCGAAGACGACTCGCAGTTTCGAAGGGGCAAGCCTTGCACGCACAAACTGTATGGTCTCGACGTGGCGATTAACGCTGGAAACGCAATGTATTATTTGCCACTATTAACTCTCATGAAACATCGAGACAAGCTTGAAGCTCACAAACTGAGCAGGATTTATGAGATTTACACGAGTGAGATGATTAACATCAGCTTGGGTCAAGCCACGGACATCGCTTGGCACAAGGGCTTGGCGGACGCCGATAGGCTGACGGAGACGCAATATTTGCAGATGTGCGCCTACAAAACTGGAACCTTGGCGCGGCTGGCAGCTAAAATTGCCGCTGTTCTCTGCGACGCCAGCGATGACACGGTTGAGCGATTGGGCAGATTCGCCGAAGCCTTGGGGATAGCCTTCCAAATTCAAGACGATGTTCTCGACTTGACGAGTAAAGAGTTTGCAGAAAAGAAGGGAGGAATAGGCCAAGACATAACCGAGGGCAAGCGAAGTTTGATTGTGAATCGCACATTGGAAAAGGCAAAACCAGCCGACAAAAAGAGGTTAATCAAAATTCTCAACATGCACACAACTGACCAGAGGTTGAGAAACGAAGCCATAAGAATCATGAAACGGTACGAATCCATCGAATACGCCAAGCAGTTCGCCAAACGGTTGGTGACTGAAAGCTGGAAAGAAGTGGACAGGTTGCTTTCACCCTCAGACGCTAAAGAAAAACTGAAGGCTTTTGCCGACTACCTTATTAAAAGAAAGATTTAGTTGAATACTCGACACCGTTCAGGAAAGAGCAGGGGAATGATGGTTAATAGCAGAGAAAGAGAAGCTATTAGGAAAATTGCGCTTCTAAACGCGCTTCATTACAGTGGAAAGGCGCAGTTTCAGCCTGTTCTGGGGAAATTGCTCACCGAACAGCCTCAATTGAAAGCCAAAATAAAAGAAATAGTGCCTGTCATCAACGAAGTTGTTAAAGAGGTTAACAAGCTTTCTTCAGAAGAGCAGAAAAGAATTGTCGAGGAGAAATGGCCTGAAGCCTTAGTCAAAGAGAAACTTGAAATGGAGAGAGCGCTTCCACCACTGCCAAATGCTGAAAGATACAAGCGCGTGGTGACTCGTTTTGCCCCTAACCCAGACTGCATGATTCACTTGGGCAATGCTCGCGCCATCATACTGTGTGATGAATACGCAAAAATGTACAAGGGTTCATTCAGGTTGAGGTTTGAAGACACAGACCCAAGACTGAAGAGGTCTGCTCTGCCGTTTTATGATGCCATACGTGAAGATTTAAAGTGGCTTGGCTGCAAGTGGGACATGGAAGCCATTCAGAGCGACCGGCTTCCTGCATACTACGAGTACGCTGAAAAACTTCTCATGAGCGGGGGGGCCTACGTCTGCACGTGTGCCCCGGAAAAGTTCCGCAAAGTTGTTTTGGCTAAGAAACCGTGCCCATGCCGAGACCTACCCTTTTCTGAGCAGTTGACTCGCTGGAAATACATGCTAGATGGAACATACAAGGAAGGCAAGGCTGTTGTGCGAATAAAAACCGATTTAAATCATCCCAACCCTGCCGTGCGTGACTGGCCTGCCCTCCGAATCATCAATCCTAAAAGGTATCCTCATCCCCGCGTAGGTGGCAAGTATCGGGTTTGGCCTCTTTACAACTTTTCGGCTGGTATCGACGACCACTTGATGGGCATCACGCACATTATACGTGGAAAAGAGCACCTCACCAATCAGACGAGACAAGAACACATGTATAACCATCTCGGTTGGAAGTATCCTGAAGCAATCCACTACGGCCGCATGAAAATCACAGGCGGGTTGCTCAGCAAATCAAAAATCGTTGACGGCGTAAAGAAAGGCGTATTCACAGGGTGGGACGACCCGAGACTTGCCACGTTTTTAGCCTTGAGGAAACGTGGAATACAACCTGAAACCATACGGCGCCTGATAATCGAGGTGGGCCCCAAAACCGTAGACGTAACCTTGAGCTGGGAAAACCTCTATGCTATTAACCGAAAAATAATCGACCCTGTAGCTAACCGCTACTTCTTTGTGCGCGACCCCAGAAAACTAACAGTGAAAAACGTGCCAGAAACCGTTATAGCCCACCTTCTACTGCACCCCGACAATGAAAAACGAGGATTCCGAGAACTTAAAATTATACCTCAAAAAGGCGATGTAGAGTTCTGGATTTCCACCCAAGACGCAACTCTATTGGAGAAAGGAAAAATCATACGGTTGATGGGTCTCTTCAACATCCAGATTGAAAACGTCCAAAAAGGAGTGATTGAGGCAGACTTGCACAGCAGGCGTCATGAAGAAGCCAAAAAACTCGGAGCGCCACTAATCCATTGGCTCCCCGCGAGAACAGGAATCCCCTGCGAAGTGGTTATGCCAGACGCCACAACTGCCCGTGGCATAGCCGAAGACACGTGCAGACGGCTTAAACGAGACGACATCGTTCAGTTTGAACGCTTCGGCTTCGCTAGAATTGACGGCATAAACTGGAAACTATCCGCCTGTTTCGCCCATAGGTGAGCACGGGCTTGCCGTTTTTTGCGAAAAATTGTGAGGCTCACGTACTCGTGTCTTTGCAACTCGGTGAAAACATCGCTTGCTTGTGTCTGAGACGTGACTCTCCCTTCTAAAAACCATTTTTCTTTTATGTTAATTAACTTCTTACAATAAAAACGTGCATGTTCCTGTCGGCGCTTGAACTGACAGTCAGAGTGATGTAAGTTGTCCAAACTGTCGATGGTGAGGGCCCACGTGATTGTGTCAGGTAGGGTTCAAGGCGTGTTCTTCAGAAGCGAAACCCAAGACGAAGCCTTGCGACATGGCTTGACTGGGTGGGTGAGAAACCTACCCGATGGAAGGGTTGAGGCTGTTTTCGAAGGAGAAAAAGACATGGTTGATAGGCTTATAGAGTTTTGCAGACGAGGACCGCCAGGCGCAAGAATTACAAAGGTTGATGTTGTTTGGGAAAACTACACGGGAGAATTCCCAAGTTTCAAAATACGCTATGGTCATGAAAACACAAATGTTGATCTTTGGCAAGGCTACTAGCGCAAGCAATATTTATTTTGACTTTCCGCTCTTGACTTGAGCCCCTAAATTAGTGTGAATAAGACTTAAAGAAGCCTTAATAAGAATGGAGAAATATGAAATTAGAAAGCCATTGCTGTACAATATCTTTAGAATAATCGCGATATCTGCTATATTCCAAAACAAGTAAAGGGAATATGAGAGGGTCCCTACATTCATTAACATTGTTATTAATATTAGAAGATTATCGGCGGAAAATTTTCTCTTCACTTTGTGTATTCTCAGCCAAACTGGAAGAAATTTTTCTTCAAGGCTAAACTTTGAAGCGATGTTATAACAGATCTCTAAATAGTGTCTTTTCCACATTCGATACCATAGCTGAATCGCAAAAACGCAGGATCCCACAAGTAACATGAATAATGAAAAGACCAAATAAATCCAACTAGTTGTAGTCTTATCTATTATTATAGCAACCACCACCCCCATGAAAGCAATAAATGAACCTGAAATCAGGACCTTTTTTTCATCGGTGGCTCTTATATGCTCATTTGTTTCTCCGAAAACAGCAAATAGAAAATCAGTTTCTCTATCAGCAAGCATAAGAACACCTTTCATGATGAAGCAACGAAAGGTATTCATCTTACTTCTCTGGAGACTCGGAAGTGTGATTCCTTACCTGCGCTTATGTATTCGCCGCCTGCGCTTCGAACCAGAGAGGCTATCTTAGCGAAGTTCTCCGACCCCAAATACTGGCGAGGCTTGATTACAATGTATTTTCCCGTCTCTTCAAACGTGAGCATGTCTTCCAACTCTTTTGGAAACAATGTTCGAATGTCTGCGACAGACCGCATTCGAACCGCAGGTGTTGGTGGGGCAGGTGCAGTAGGGGCTGCCGCAGGAGCTGGAGCTCCAGCCGCTTTTAGGTGCTTTGAGATGTCGATCAAATCTTCTGAGATTTCCCTTAACACAATGAGAAGCTGATCAATTCTTTGTGCAAGTTCTTCCACTGTTGGTTTCTTTTCGCCCATACAACGCGCCAGCTTAATACTATTCTTAACCGAGCCTCCATTTTTGTTTTGTCCTTAATGTTGCATTATCAAAACATAAAAGAGCCACTTAAATCAAATCAAAACCAGCCCGTTAGAGGTTTCATTCGCGTGTTGGAAATCGACGGCAGCCAAAAGAGCGGCAGCGGAACCATTCTTCGTTTGTCAGTTGCCTTAGCAGGCATCCTAAACGAGCAGCTTCACATCTTCAACATTCGCCAGAAACGCACACAGCCAGGTCTGCGTCCTCAACACCTCGAAGCAGTGCTCACGGCAGCCAAACTGTGCAACGCAGAAATCAAAGGCGCAAAGCAGGGGTCAAAGGAACTTTGGTTCACTCCCGGAGAAATACGCGGAGGCGAAATAAGCGCCGAGATAGGAACGGCTGGAAGCATTCCCATGCTTTTGTTAACGGTTCTGCCCTTGTGTGCTTACGCAAGAGATTCTGTGCGGTTGCGTGTGTCTAAGGGGGGAACCGACGTGAAAAACGCGCCAACAACAAACTATCTGAAACACTTGTTGCTCCCTATGCTAGCGCGGATGGGCCTGAAGGCGTCGCTTACCATACAAAAATACGGTTACTATCCCAAAGGCATGGGCGAAATAACACTCGAAGTCGAACCGTGTCAAAAGCTCAAACCCGTAATGCTGGAAAAATTTGGAAGTATTCAACAAATAAAAGGTGTGTCTGTCTGCACTTTTTTGGCTGACCGTAGAGTTGCAGAGCGACAAGCCACAGCCGCGAATGAACGTCTCAAATCTGTCGGCTTAAAAGCGGACATTCAAGTGGTGAATGACATGTCAAATCCGCTTCAGAAGGGGAGTTCTATAGTGTTGTGGGCTGAAACCGACACTGGTGCACTCTTGGGTGGAGACGCCATAGGCGAGTTGGGCAAACCCAGCGAGGTGGTGGGGCGAGAAGCTGCTGAGAATCTGCTAGAAGAACTAGAATCTAAGGCAACAGTTGACTCGCATCTCTCCGACATGTTAGTGCCGTATGCTGCGCTTGCAGAAGGCAGCTCAGTTTATTTTAGCCGGCTAGTAACTGAACACTTGGACACAAACATTTGGTTGGCGCAAAAAATTCTGGGTGCAAAGTTCAGCTTGACCAAAGTTGGCAGTCTCTATCGAATTGAAACAAAGAAACCATAAGTGTGAATCATTTCTTTTTGTTGGCAGCTCGGTTGGGAGCAAAGGATTTAAGTCTCGATGTCACTGCATGATTTCTAAAGGGATGTAACCATGGGTTTATGGCAGCTCCGCTTTTCCATTCTGGGAACATTAGCCCTTATCATCGGTTTGACAACCTTGTTCTTTACAGTTCTTCTCTTGTGGTTAGGCGTCGATCTTCTTATGGTGCCCCTTTTCGTGGTTGGCTTTAGCCTCTTTCAATGGTTAATTGCGCCGTACCTCATAGACGCGATGTACCGTGTGAAAGAAGTATCAAAATCTGAAAAACCCAAGTTGCACGAGATGGTGGAACGACTGAGCGAAAAAAGCGGCTTAAAAAAACCTCGCGTCATGATCGCTAACATCCCTATTCCGAACGCATTTGCTTACGGTTCACCCATCGCTGGCACCAGGGTGGCTGTCACATCAGAATTGTTGAACACGCTGGACGAGGAAGAAGTTGAAGCGGTTGTAGGCCACGAACTCGGCCACTTGAAGCATCGAGATGTTCAGGTTATGATGTTCGTTTCGATATTACCCGCAATATTCTACTACATCTACATCACCACGTTTCTTTCCTCAATGTATAGGAGCAGAAACGAGAGAGGCTCGAGCGGAGCCGCGGTAGTTGGCATTGCTAGTCTTGTGATGTATTTCATTTTAACACTGTTCACGCTGTATATGAGCAGACTGCGCGAATACTTTGCAGACCGCCACAGCGCCAGCGTTGTTGAGGAGGGTCCACGCAAACTCTCTGAAGGCTTGGCTAAAATCGTGAATCATACGCAAAAACTTAAACACGCTCGCAGAGACGTCGGCAGCCACAGTTCATTCAAGGCTTTGTTCATTTCCGACCCAGACAGAGCCGCAGCAGACCAAGCTGCCATATCTCAAGCAATTGGCTATCGACCTGACCAGAGACTGGTTGAAGATTTGCTCAGAAAAGGAGTGACCCCATCGGACAGGCTGGCTGAGTTGTTCTCCACGCATCCCAACATTGTGAAGCGGTTGAAAGCACTAGAGCAACTGGCATAGTTGACACGTTATGAGAAGGTCGATTGCCCTTGCAGGCATGTTTCTGATTGTAGCTGGCTCCATGTTTCTTATCTTTGGAATATCGTATGCTTTGATGTACGGAGTCTCTGCAGACATACCACTCTGGAACCTTTTGTTCCCTGGATCGGGAGGCGACCTTTTTTCGCTCCTAAGTTTGAGCAGTTCAGCGATTGTGTTGGGAATTGTTTTTCTCCTTTGGGCTTACAAATTTCGAAACAATTGAAGAACGTGAAATCAGGAAAGAGTTCATGGGTTCTAAGCCGTTTTTGTAACTGTCTTCTAGACCCTTCAAAAAATACTTTATGACTTGATGATTTCATCCAAATTGTTTTAACTTTGGGTTCTTTATCCTATAGACATGTGGTTGAGATGTCGAAGCTGAGTAGTAGCAGGGTTCGCACCCCCATTGTTTTGGTGAATTTCAAAACCTATGCTGAAGGCACGGGAAAGAACGCTCTAAAACTGGCCAAAGTTTGTGAGAGGGTTAGTTCAGAAACCAAGGTTTGTGTTGCTGTGGCGCCCCAGTTTGTAGACATCGTGCCTATCGCTGGCGCTGTAAAGATTCCAGTTTTCTCCCAGCACATTGACCCTGTCTCACAGGGGAGTTTCACTGGGCACGTTTTACCCGAATCTGTTAAGGAGGCGGGTGCGGTTGGCACTTTGATTAATCATTCTGAGCGGCGACTTAAGCTTGCAGACATTGACGCAACCGCAACTCGAGCACGAGAAACTGGTCTGATTTCAGTCGTGTGTTCAAACAACGCGGCTGTAAGTGCGGCTGTAGCAACCCTTAAACCAGACATGATTGCGGTTGAGCCTCCAGAATTGATTGGCACGGGGATTCCTGTGTCTAAGGCTAAGCCTGAGGTTGTGTCGGGCACCGTTGAATTGGTTAAACGAGTAAATCGTGATGTCAGTATCCTTTGCGGCGCAGGCATAACAAAGGGTGAAGATGTTGCTGCGGCGCTGCGGTTGGGCACTGAAGGCGTACTTGTGGCAAGCGGCATCGTGAAGGCGAAAGACCAATATAAGATACTGCTAGAATTTGCTGAAGCCGTGTCAAGGCTTAGAGAGTGAAGGGATTCAGTAATTGAAGGTTGACGTTGAATGTGCACCTTGTTTACTCCATAGAGGCTATATGGAAATCCTTGAAGCCACAAACGACAAGAAATTGCAGTTTGAAGCTATGACGGCGCTCACACGTCTCCTTCACAAAGATTTTAAGTCGATCGCTGTTCCCGCCAGGCTTGGAACCAAACGAGATCGATTGGTGAAAACCATTACAGGGAACGCTGACCCGTACGCCAAAAAAAAGTGGCTGAGCAACCAACGCGCCTTGGAAATCTTGCCCCAAGTAAAAAGGCTAGTTGCGCGAGAAACGTCAAGCGAGGCAAGGTTCAGACGAGCCTGCCTCTGCGCCATCGTGGGCAACATAATTGAATTTGACATTCCAGAACACGAGTTTAACTTTGAAGACATTGGAAAAATAGCCCTACAAGCACAACAAGACTTGGAAGTTGACGATATATCCAAGATTTTTGACACGGCTAAAAAATCGGAGGAAATCTTGTTCCTAGCCGATAACGCGGGTGAGATCGCTTTTGACACGCTGCTTGTGGCCCAGCTGAAAAAACTGGGCGCCCATGTTACAGTGGCGGTGAAAGGCAAACCAATAATAAACGACGCCACACTGCAAGACGCAAAAGCCGTGGGCATGCACGAAGTCGCAGACGACCTAATCACAAATGGAACCGACACAGTAGGGCTTGTCCTAAAGGAATGCTCTAAACGCTTTTTGACGCTCTACAAGTCAGCTGACCTCGTTGTGGCTAAAGGCATGGGCTACGCCGAAACCCTCACAGAAACCAAGCTGAACACTCCGCATGCGCTGCTGCTGCGAACTAAATGCCAACCAGTGGCAAGATACTTCGGCACAGTAAAGGGCAAAAACGTGGCTAAGTTAATGATTTAAAGTCTCTGGAAAGCATTAAACGCGCCAATAATTCTATCCGTGCCCGAAAAGTTCAAGCGTTGAGTCATCAATCTTGAGCAAGTTCAGCTTAGTTCCTTTCCCATGTACGTTTGTTCTGTCTTGAACCCCATTCTTGTGTAGAGTCTAATAGCAGGCTCATTATAAGTCGACACCATGAGCGAAATTCTAGAATAACCCTTCTCTCGACAATAACTTTCAGCTTTTTCCATGAGTATTTTCCCGATGCCTTTGCCCCTAGATTTTTCTTCAACGAATATATCGTATATGAAACCATGATTCTCACCTGTCATCATGTCACCGCCTTCTCCGACAGACAAGTACCCAAGAAATGCTTGACTCTCATCTTCAGCGACGAATATCTTGCTGCTTTCTCTCTTGGAAAGATTTTCAAAAACCTCCACCATATGCTTGCTCCACTTTTTTCTATCTAAATGCCTTCTCAGAGTTTCAGGGATACTCTTCCAGCCAGTTTCAACAGTGAACTTTCTTATTAATGGCATGTCCGTCTTTTTTGCCTCTCTAAGAATAACACGCATAAATAACCACACTCTTCCTTCAGATTACGTAATACGTCTTTGCAGGTTGCACTAATAATTTAAGCTGTACAGACTTGATAGTGTAGGCATATCACAGGAGACGCAGCACAATGTCGTATGTTTTTAACATACCCTTCCGAAACAACTCAAAGTTGAAGCAGCTCATGGATGAAGTGAAAAAGGACGTTAGATTATGGACTTTCTGGAAATGCTCCAATGTCATGGCTATAGACCGCATGGGCTATACTGATCACGGTCCAACGCATGTTAGAATCGTCGCCAACTCCGCGTTGAAAATCTTGAGAATCTTAATCGATAATAAAGTTGTGCCTAGCATTGTCAAGCACTATGGCATGAAGAACGAAGATGCTGAGGTGGTAGTGGTCTTGGGCTCAATCTTCCACGATTTAGGCATGATAGTCAGCCGTGATGGGCACGAGCAAATTAGCGCGGTGTTGTCTCTCGAGTTCATAGAAAAGCATCTGCATCGTATCTACACT
>Ga0315308_1002375_pt1 | contig 10715 bp, 10 predicted proteins | sample TDP3_MG_FD_203078 | JGI IMG/M metagenome (GOLD analysis project Ga0315308, IMG submission 203078) | Freshwater sediment microbial communities from Lake Towuti, South Sulawesi, Indonesia - TDP3 | ecosystem: Environmental > Aquatic > Freshwater > Lake > Sediment | place: Indonesia: South Sulawesi...
GTTGTTTATCTATTTCTGGCGTGGGTTTCTCCTTTGCAGGATAAAATTTTCCATCCAAGGTTATAAATCTTTGTGCCCGTTTGGTAACTGTGCCTAACCTTTTCAATTGTTCCAGTTCTTTCAATTTAGTATTTTTTCTTACTTCCATAATTCTCTTCGCCGATATTCTACCAATTCCAGGAACTCTAATTAGCTCCTCAAACGAAACTTTATTTATCTCTACAGGAAACCTGTCCATATTGTTTAAAGCCCATACCAGCTTTGGGTCTTTATCCAGATAGAGATTTCCTTTCTGGTCAAAAATTAATTCCTGGGGAGTGAAATTATATTTCCGCAAGAGGAAATCGGCTTGATAAAGACGGAACTCTCTTAAAGGAGGACAGGGAGACAGGTTCTCCAGAGGGGTATCTTCTATGGGTGTGAAAGCACTATAATATACTCTACGAAGATTATGGGTTCTATAAAGATTGTGACTCAGAGAAATAATTTCTTTATCCTTATCGTCCGCTCCACCTACTACCAGCTGGGTAGTTACTCCTGCTTTTAAGGGATGGCTCTCATGGAAAGAGGCAATCTTTTTCAGCCCATCGAGCAGCTCTCGATGGTAGTTCTTGTCCGGAGCAAGTTTAGAAAGACACTTCTGGTTAGGCGCCTCCAGATTTATGGAAAGTCTATCTGCTAATTTTCCTGTGGCTTCGATAAGAGCGCTGTCCACGCCGGGTAAAATTTTGCAATGGATATATCCACGGTAATTATAGCGTTGCCTTAAAATCTTTAGAGTCTCCAGCATTTTTTCTTGGCTAGCATCAGGAGAAATATTTACTGCTGAGGTGAGAAAAAATCCCCTTACCCATCCTTTTCTATAATATTCCATAAAAAGAGAGGCAAGCTCTTGAGGTGCAAATTCTACCCGAGGACAATTTCTATCCCTTCTATTTATGCAGTAGAAGCAGTTGTTCTTGCAGAGATTGCTTTGGAGAACCTTGAACAGGTTTACACATTCACCCTTTTCTCCTGTTGCTGGATAGATGAGACTGGAGCGGGCAATGTGTTTCTTAGGGAAAATGGCGAGGGGAAGACCGGTTACATCGAATCCAGATAGTTCTCCGAGTAAGTTTGCTTTATAATGTAAAGTGCGTCTTGACATAGGTATTCAAATCTCAAATTCCAAAATCCAAATCCCAAATTACCCAATACCCATCACCTATTACCAATTTCAAATTATAGCACGGGTCACTATGCTACTTTGAGTTGTTTTGACCAACGCCGGTAATCTTTGAGTCGCCAACTTTTTTTTGAATCTTCTCTTTTCATAGACAAATCTTTAATTCTACACTTTGCCTCAGCACAGTTCAGGCAATCTCCCGGACAATCTGTGATGGGAACAAACCTCTTATTTTCTCTCCTGTAAACAGGTATATCTATACCTTCACAATTTCTTGAGTTGGAAAACTCTCGATTGAGACCTCTGGGTTTTCCATCAATGAGTTCGTATTCCATACACAAGGCAAAGGTCAAATCCAAATTTTCACAGATGTTTCTTAGAATATCGAACACCTTCTTCCGATAATCTATTCTTGCATTAAGATATCCATCAATATTCTCTACATATAGTCTTCTGTAATCAAATTCTATTCCCGTTCCAAAATTGGTCTTTATTTTATCGAGAACTTCCTTGTGAATCTTAATGGGAATGTCAAGGACACTAGCAATTATGTGCTTAGCTCCTGAATTTTTTGCCCTCTCAATCAATTGTTGAAAATCACTCTTTCTATCTGTAAGATAGGGGAATATAGGGTCTATTCGACAGACAGCATAAATTCCTTTCTTTGCCATTCTCTCCAGGTTTCTAAACAGGACGCTATTAGAAGCCCCTCGAGAGACTAAGCTCTTTCTTAAATTTTCATTTACAGCCAGGAAAGATACTTGCCCAAATGAGTGTTTCTGCTCTTTTATTAGTGCGATTGCTTCTTCAGGAATTTCTGCCTTAGTAATAAATTCTATGGGAATGTTTCTTTCTACGAAGACTTTTATTATTTTTTCGGAAAGATGGTAAAGTTCATTTATGGGCTGGAAAGGATCGGTCACTGGAGAGAGGTAACCACAGGAAGCAACGTCAATGGAATCAAGTTGGTCTGAAACAATTTTGTCGAAGTCTTTAGCGACAATGATTACATTTTCTTTTCGGAAGGTTTGAAAGTGACCAGGAAATGCTAATGAGTAACAGAAGAAGCATTCTATCCCACAACCATTATATGGGTTGATAAGCATTCTCTCTGAGGTGCATTCTCTCTTTCCAGGCCACCATCCATGAAGTTCCTTCTTGGTGGGTACCACTACATGCTTCTGTGGCTGTTCAATAATTTCATACTCTTTCCCACCAATTGAGATATTCATTGGTCGTTATATAAGGCAAAGCTTGCGCTTTGCTGCTACAAAAGATAAATGTAGCTACAGCGCGACAGCTCTGATAATAGACGAACTCAATAAATTGAGCCCCTACAAGAAGCAAAAAAGTGGCCTATGGTTACTTTTTCTTCTTTTTTGGCTTCTTCTTCTCTCTCTTGCTCGGTACTTTCCCTGGCATATTATTCACCACCCCTTTTGCTAAGTTTTTCCATTAAAACAAGGAGATTAAGAATGTCTTCTTTATTATATTCCAGTAATACTTGAAGAGCTTCTCTGTTATTATCTTTTTCATATTGGTACCATAGTTCCATAGCTCTCCAGCCATTTACATCCTTAAGGTGCCTTTCAATTCCCAGCATCTGTTCGACTTTCTTTAGTCCGCCATACAGATTTCTTTCCCAACAGTCATACATCAGGTCATAGGTTACAAAATAGTCATCCAAATCTATACCTAATTTCTCTTTTATGATAGGGAGATCGAACCTGCTTCCATTATAAGTGTAAATGGTAGTTATTCCCCCCAGGCTGGTAAGTAAGCTCGACTTGGTAATTTCTCTACCCACCAACTGAATTATTGTGCCATCCCCGCGATATATTCCCAGGACAGTTATCTCTCCCTCAAACGATGTCTCAATGTCGAGAAAAGCTTTCATAATTCACATTTCTACCGAAGCAAGCATTCTTGTGGAATTCTCTCCGTAGCTGCTATTTCAGCTACCCTTTTCAGGAAGCCATCAAATTTTCTACCTTGCCTGTATCCTCCACACCAATCTAAGGAATTATCAAATTTTTGAAAGAACTCGTTTATTCGTTTAATAAATATTTCTCTGATGTACTTACCAAAAATTGAGGAAAGAGAGATGGGAAAAATAAATTTATCGCCGGACTTGATAAAACAGAGATTCAATTTTTTCCCTTTGTAGGAAACTGTAAAAAAGTCCATTCTCTCTTTTGAAGGAGAAGACAGAATTTCAAATCTCTCACCCAAACAATTTGAAATTTTCTTCTTTCCCCACCCATTTATCTTCCCTGAGAAGAAGGAAATTTCTTCCTTTCCGTAGTTTTCCAGAAATAGGTCAATGAAATCACCTATGGTTTGAGCCTCGAGCCAGTACTTATCCAGATTTTTCCCTTCTGCCTTCTTAAGAGCGGAAGGACAAAATATCCTGCTTTTCCAGAAAATGAATTCGATTCCCTTTTTTCTTAATACCTCCCTTAATTTTTCTGAGATATTTTCTATAAATTGAGCTTCCACCTTCCAGGCAGGGAGATTGTAGGGAGCGCCCTTCCCACAGAGGGAGCCTTTCCACTCTGCGGGACAATCGCTGAGAAGATATTGGTCATTTAGAGCTATTTCGGGGAAAAAATCGTTATCGAAATCTTGGGGCAATCTTCCATTCAAAAGAGAATAGAAAGCAAGTACTGTAGACTCTCCTAATCTATAGGTCTTCTGGTCATTACTCCTGAAAAGTTCCTTACTATCACAGACAATAAGAGTCTTCTTGTTACTTTTTTCTCTTGAGACTACCTCTTTAAGTTCATTCCAGAAAAAATCTCTATTGAAGTCATAACCTCTTTCTATTCTAAATGCAGTGGCAGTCACTACTAAGGGACCCAGCATTCTCTGATTCCGAAAACCTAATCCGTTCTCGTCAATTCCTACAATAAGCATCTCTTTATCTCAAATTTAATATTTTTCCCAGTGCAGGACATCTTTCAGATTCTTCTTGGCAGGCTTTGGCTGCTCATTACTGTAACCCATGGGAATTAGGCTAACCAGTTTAAACTCCTGGGGCACTCCGAGGAGCTGGCGAATCTTATCCGCATAGAGCTTTTTGTCTCCAGCTACCCAGCAGGCTCCCAGTCCATGAGCATGAGCAGCTAAGAGTATATTCTCTGTTGCTGCAGAGCCATCTTCTAAGTAGTATTTTGTCTGGCGAGAAAAAACGGCAATGCAAACAGGAGCATTTGCAATAAACTTACCATAATCGGTCACTTCTGCAATTCTTTTCTTCCTTTCTTCTTCGGTAACCACAATGAATTCCACAGGCTGTATGTTAACTGCACTGGGAGCAAGCCGACCGCAATCAATGATATCTTTCAACATTTCTTTGGGGACAGGAGTAGGCAAAAATTTTCTTTTACTCCTTCTGGTCTTCAACGCTTCAATCGCTTCCACAGTTATTCTCCCTATCAAATAAGATTTTTTGCAGTTTTTTATTTTTTATCTTATATTTTTTTTGAAAAAAAGTCAATATTGCCAAATATAGATAGTAGTCATGGATTTCATCCTTTGGAGTCCTCCCGAAAGGAAGGGGGTAATGGGTAATTGGAGTAGCGAAGCAAAGCTTCGCGATTAGAATTTGAAATTTGGAATTTATAATCTGGGGTCCTCCCTAAAGGAAGGAAAGAGCACATATCGAATCTGTACCTACAATGGTTTTGCACAAATTGAATTTGTGCCTACAAATGATTATGCTGTCATTGCGAACGGAGTGAAGCAATCTCGTAGATTTAGTCATGAGGTTGCCACGGCTTCGCCCTCGCAATGACCCTCCAGGTTAATTTTGTAGGCATGATTTTAAATCGTGCCAATTTGTCGTGGTTCCAGAAGTTGCGCATATTGGACAACAAAATAGAAAGGCTTGAAATGAACCTGTAAGCCGAATTCTGTATCCCGATTTGAAATCGGAACGATGGTTATTTGTCTGAGCGACCAACCCAAAGAGTTGTAGCGAGACGGGCCATCTCTCCTCTGCTATTCGGTCTTGCTCCGAGTGGGGTTTAGCCTTTTCACTACAGCATTACCTGTACCTGGTTTCTGTGCCACTTTCCGTGGGATCGCTCCCCTTCCGTTTACACGGAACACTCTGCCCTGCGGAGTTCGGACTTTCCTCTCCGATATAAATATCGGAGCAACCATCCGGTTCACTTCAAGCCTATGTGAATCCAGCCCCTGCAAAAATCAAGGTCTCCAGAGCTGGATGAATCAGCTCCGAAGGAGTCCAACGCCTCCATCGGATTCCTATCGGACCTATGCTTCCCCCCGATGTAAATCGGGGAACGTTTGTTTGACGCTGTTGGCCTAAAAAGTAGCCTGTCCCCTTTTTATTACGCTATTGGCAAGCTGGTCAGCTAATCTATTCTCATTCCTACTTATCAGACGATAGGTCACTTTCTTAAACTTGCCTTCGAGAGTTTTTGCTTGTTGAGATAATCTCCGTAAGCTTTCGTCGTTTATTCGAAACTTTCCCTGCATCTGATTAACCAACAATTCAGAATCGCTAAATATGTTAACACTTTGCGCCAATAGCTTTTTACTCTCTTTCAATCCCTGAATCAAAGCCTTATATTCAGCCACATTGTTGCTTGCTAAACCAATATATTTCTTTACCTCTTTAATTTTCTTCTTTTTCTCATCACAAATAACTACCCCGACCCCGGAAGGTCCGGGATTGGGCACTGCAGCTCCATCGATATATACATTGAGATTTCCGTTTTTTTCAACTCCTAAAGAAGCTCTTAAAATAGAAACCACAACTGAGATAGCTTCCCATATTTTTCTGTCGGTGACCCCAGGAAGTCTCTTCTTCACTAACTCGAAAGACTTTTCTTCGGCAAGGGCTTTTAATATTTTATAACTTTCTTTCTTTGAGTCGGATTCCTTCACTTTTCTTCTTTCAGATATAGTATCCTCAAACAATTTCTACAAGCTACTAAATCTTCTCCTCTCAAAACATCATTTATAAGCTGAGGAGGTAAGAGTATGTTACACCCTTCACAAAACCCATCAACTATTTGAACAACCGCTAATCCATCTTTCTTTTCCCTTATTTTCTGATACCTTTTAAAAATTTCCGGTTCGATGCCAACTATTTTCTGTTTCTGTTCCGACTGCAACTCCTGTAGGTTCTGATTCAGGCGTTGCAATTTGTCTTCTAATTCCTTTTGTTGTCTGGTAACTTCTTCTTTTTTCTTAACAAGTTCCTCTTTTTTTATTTTCTCCTCGGCAAGGAGGGCATCCTCTTGCTCCATCATTGTAAGCACTGTATCTTCAATATCATTTATTAATTTCTTAGCTTCCTCAATCTCTTTCAATAATGCAGTATAGGCTTCGTTCGTCTTTATTGCAAAGAGCTCGCTTTGATGTTTTTTAAGTTCTTCTTCTTTGGTCTTGAGCTCGAGCTCTTTACCTTTTCTCACTATTTGTAGCTCGGTCGTCTTCTTCTTTAGCTCGTCGAGTGACGCTTGACTTTCTTCAAATTCTCTTTTCAATCTGTCAATTTCCTTGGGGATTTCATCTATTTGACTCTGGACGCTATCTAGAAGTGAGTCCACTTCCTGTAATTCAATTAACCTTTTTAATTGCTCATTCACATTTGCTCCCCAAAAAGAAGTCCAATTTATTTATACTAAATTATTGGGAGAAAGTCAACTCGAAAGTTCCTCCAAAAAGTTGTCCGCTTTCACTTGGGGTGACCTATGGGCATAGCAAATAGAGGTTCTATGTCTTTTCCAAAATTGAGAGCTGTCTTTACAAAATCTTTCTCCACAGAAGCTACAAAGCAAGTTCCCAATTTTAATGCCGCACACTGCAAATAAACATTCTCTCCAATTGTTCCTGCTTCTGCGCAAACCAGAGAAATTTTCCTGTCCATAGTAAAGTCTTCGGGCAATTTTGAGAAATCGGCAACAAATATCAGGATGACAGGGGCAGTTTGCATATGTACCTGTGTCCCTACACCTCTTCGTATATCTTTATGGTCAATAGGTGAAAGAGAATGGTTTTTAGAAATGTAAAGAAAGGTACCTTTATTCGTGGCAACATAAACCGAAACCGAATACCGAGCCATCGCTGAAGGAGAAGTGAGTTTTCCATTGGGACGATTAACTCCCCTTGCTGCCCAGAGGATTTGTCCAATCTCTTTTTCTGTTAATTCCTTGTTAGAAAAACCCTCTTTGCTTGACTGGCGAAGACTCAATGCTTCCTCGAGACTAATTTTACCTTTCTTCTTTGGTGCAGGTAGTTTCCACTCTGGTTCTTCAGCAAAAGCCCATAACATTATAGATAGTCCAACAGCAATGCCAACATATACCCGCGCAATGTTCCAGAGTTTTCTCTTCAATTTAGTCCTCCTTTGAAGTAGAGCTGAAGTGGAAAAAATCAATTAAAAAAAGGAACGACCCCTTTCAAAGGAGTCGCTCCTTTTCTTTAAAAATCATGTGGCGGTAAATTCTTTTTAGCATACTCTTTTCTTTTTCTTCTTGGTCGCCTTCTTCTTTTTCCTAACTGCCATTGAGTTCACCTCCTCCCTATTAAGGAAACAACCAGAAATTTAGAATTTCAATAGTTAACTTGGGCAATGCTGGGGTTGAACCAGCGACCTCTGCCTTGTGAAAGCAGCGCTCTCCCTCTGAGCTAATTGCCCATAAGAAGAGTTTTCAAATCTCTCTTGTTAATAATTATAATGCGAGAATAAAATTTTGTCAAGAAATTTCAAATTTTTTATCTGTCTTTTTGGAAATGATGGTGCGTCTCTGGTTAATGTAAAGCTTCCTAATCTGATTAAATACTTCAATGTATTCTCGAGTTTGATAATCTGGAAAAGTCCAGGGCCGAGATTTAAAAGTTCCCTGACTGAAATATAAGGTTATCTCTCCATAAATCCCCTCTCTTAAATAGATTCTGTTTGGTGAATCTTTAGTGCTGGCTAAGACCAGCTTTGTACAATCGAGATAGCCCGGGTCGAGATTAATAAGACGGCTTGGTTTATCTTGGGAAAGTGAGAACTTTTCTTCCAGACTGTTCGTAAACAGTTTAATCTCCACTAAATCCTTGGGCTCGATTAGCTGGTGAAAACTTAGAAATTGTCTTTTTAAATTTTCGCCCATCTCTTCATCGTAGTAATCCGTCTTGTCAAAGTTGAATAAACTACTTTTCAAATCTACCGGCCCAAATTTTTCAACTAAAATTTGTGTTACCTGGTCAAAAAAGTCTACATTCCGAGATATCATACCCATTATCAATTTTACCGGAAGAGAATTTTTTATTTTAGCCATTGTCCTTTCACCCCTAGAATTATATAAATGAATTCTTCATGAAGATTAAATTTTCAATAATTTTGCAAATTTTTCTTTATCAGTAAAGGGACCAACCACTGCCAGATTAAGATGCTGGTTAACGAAAATTCTTCTGGCTACTCTGTTTATGTCATCTGAAGTAACTTTTTCAATTTCTTTCATCTGTTTTTCTGGTAGTTTAATCTTTCCCAGAAGGAGTTCTTGATGACCCAGAAAACTTGCTAAGCCTGGAGAAAGCTCAAGTTCCAGAGCCATCCTGCCTTTCAAGTACTCTTTAGCTTTTCCCAATTCTTCTTCTCCAACAGTTTCTTGACACATCCTCTTAAGCTCTTCCAAAATGGTCAGAATGGCAGTTTCTACTTTGCTTATTTCCACTTCTGCATGAACACATAAATTCCCCGCATCCAGATAAGATCCCCTTACAGAATCAACTGAATAAGCTATGCCTTCTTCTTCTCGAAGCCGAACGAATAGTCGGGAACTTATCATCCCTCCTAGAATTGTATTTAAAACTTTGAGCACGTAATAGTCGGGATGTTTATAAGCAAAAGTCCTCACCCCTAAACATATGTAAGCCTGGTCAGTCTTTCTATACTGAAGGATAGTAGCGGGAGAGGTCTGTTTTTCTTCTATCGGCGGGAAGGAAGGTTTTTTCTTATTTTTCCATCCCCTCGAATACTTCCTAACCAAAGCTAAACTCTTTCTATTTTCGACATCGCCAGCGACGGTGACTATAGCGTTATTTGAAGAAAAATTCTTTTCCCAATAAGCTAATAACTTTTCCCGGTTAATATTCTTAATTACCTCCTTCTTCCCAATAACTTCCCAGCCCAAAGGCTGGTTACCGTAGAGTAGAGATTTATAAATATTTACAACTTGAATATCTGGCTTGTCCTGATGCATATTGATTTCTTCCAGAATAACACCTTTTTCCTTTTCAATCTCTTCTTTTTCGAGTTTAGGATTAAGTAACATATCTGAAAGAACATCGAGGCTAAGTTCCAGGTGGGGACTCGCCGAGTGAATGAAAAAACCTGTGCTCTCTTCGCTAGTATAAGCGTTCAGTTCTCCTCCTACTTTATCAATAGTTTCGGAAATGATTTTGGCACTTGGTCGTTTGTTGGTTCCCTTAAAGAACATATGCTCTAAAAAATGGGTGATACCATTCAGTTGCTCAGATTCATAGCGAGACCCTATTCCGATTAAAATCAAAACAGTAACTGCTCGTGTTCCTTTCATCGGAGCTATTATGACTTTCAAACCGTTATCGAAGACAGATTTTTTATACATAGCAAAATAGTCTATTAAATGTCTTTACTGATATTTCTTGCCTTTTAAGAGAAGAATAAAAAAAATCCCGCTTAAGAATCCGCCGATATGAGCCCACCAGGCAATTCCTGCCGCTTGGGCAGTTCCCAATCCTAAGGTTAAGACTCCATTGAAAAACTGCATTAAGAACCAGACTCCCAGAAATAAGAAAGCAGGTAGTTCAACTATCTGGAGAAAGAAAAATATTGGTACAAGAGTAATAATTCGAGATTTAGGATAAAGGATAAAATATGCACCCAAAACCCCGGCAATAGCCCCACTGGCACCAATTGAGGGCACAGAAGAAGTGGGATTGGCAAAGATATGGGCTAAGCTTGCCCCAAATCCACAGAGGAGATAGAAAATCGGAAATTTAAAATGTCCCAATCTATCCTCTATATTGTCAGCGAAGACCCAGAGATACAACATATTACCCAGGAGATGGAACCACCCTCCGTGCAGGAAAAGGGAAGTGAATATTGGAAAGTAACGTTCAAGAGGTCCTTGAGAAATGTAGAGTTGGGAATCAAAAAATCGTGCGGGAACCACACCGGCAAATTTCACAAATTCTGGCAGGTATCGACCAAGCTTAATCTCGTAAAAAAAGACAGAAACATTTGCCACAACCAAAAGTAGAGTGATAATTGGATATCTTCTCGACGGTATAGTGTCTTTAAGTGGAATCAATTTTGTATTTCCCTTCACCAAGCGAGTATTTCTTGTAGCAGCAAAGCATAAGCTTTGCTTTCTCTGTAGGGGACGGACTCTGTGCCGTCCCTATGGGCGACCACGGAGTATCGCCCCTACGCCTGCCTTATAGGGTTCGATTCATCGAACCCACAGAAACGAGCTCAATAAATTGAGCCCCCACATTTCTATTTTGCTGAAATACCTAATTTCTCATATAAAGACCGAAA